>Ga0187892_10007015_pt1 | contig 16318 bp, 16 predicted proteins | sample MA1701073metaG_FD_139345 | JGI IMG/M metagenome (GOLD analysis project Ga0187892, IMG submission 139345) | Bio-ooze microbial communities from a basaltic lava cave in the Kipuka Kanohina Cave System on the Island of Hawaii, USA - MA170107-3 metaG ... | reverse complement strand
GTAGACACTTCCACCCCGGTCTGCTATCCTCGAAAACTCGTGGTGGGCTGGTAGCTCAGTTGGTAGAGCACAGGACTGAAAATCCTGGTGTCGGCGGTTCAATCCCGTCCCAGCCCACCATTTTTCCCGCGCACTTCCACGACAGCCCCGGGCTGCTCTGATCATCGACTGGCCGTGTCGCTGGCCGTATTCTTCCGCCCCCGGCGGGTCATCCGGCCCGCCGGAAGCGGGACCACGGGGGCCGGCTGCCCCTGGTGGAACACGCTGAGCTTCTGCGCCCCCTCACGGAGCATCGCCTCGTCGACGATCGCGTAGCGCCGGTAAATGCTCTCCGTCCGGTGGCCGACCATCGCCATCGCCGTCGAGCGGGGCACGCCAGCGCGCTCCAGGTTGCGGACGGCCGTCCGGCGGAAGTCATGGGGCAGGCGGACCACCCCGGCTTGCTGGCCGGCCGTCAGCCAGGCCCTCCGGAACGAGCGGATGGGGCGGCCCTCGCGGTGGAAGAGCCATGGCACGACGCACCCGGTCTGCTGCTCGAAGGCGCGGGTCGCGGCGAGTTGGCGCTCGAGCACGCCGCGCAGTTCGGGACCCAGTGGGAACATACGCCCCCGCCCGTCCTTCGTCTCGCCCGGCTCGAGGCGGAGCCAGCCGGCTGCGAGATCGACATGATGCTTTTGCCGCGTGAGGACCTCGGACCGAAGCCGCCACCCCGTGATATAGCCCGTGTGCATCGGGGGGTTGAGCGCCTGGGGCAGCTGGGTGACTACGGCGTCGAACTGGGGTCGCTCGAAGAACCCGCGGCGGACGTTGTCCTCTGTGAGCATGCGGATGGTCGGGTAGTAACCTCCGAGTTGCTCGTCCGCGAGCCGATACATGCGTTTCAAGGCGGCCAACTCGCGGTTGACGGTGGCGTTGGCTGCCCCGGCCACCTGCCGATCGACGATGTACTTGGTGACCAGCGCGCCGTCGATCGTCCGGGCGCGGTAGCCACTGAACATCGCGCGGAGATGTGTGAGCGCATCCTCGACGCGCTCGAGGGATCGGCGGCCGTGGGCCCGATAGTCGTCAACGAGATTCGCCGCGAGGTGGTCGAAGGTCAGCCGGTCAGCGGCCGGCATCACCCGGCGCCCCTGGGCGATCTCCCCCTGCCGACGCTTGAGCTGCCGCACGGCTTCCGTGTAGCTCGTCGTGCCGGATGCCTCGCGACACATCGTGCCGTCAAGGTAGTACTCGAGGGTGTAGGTCGTCGCGACCTTGACTGTGCCCGTCCGCTTATCGCGGTATTTTCGCCGGAACACGCGCCCTTGACCGCGCATCATGAGTCCTCCCGCTGGCCGTGCATGGAACCGCTTTCTGGGGCAGGCCGGACCACAGCCCGTTGTGGGTCGGTCGAGCGCGGCAGGTTCTTGGTGGTCGGCCACCGCGCTCCCCCCAGCGCGAGCACGGTGTTGATCGAATGCCGGACTCGCTGCGCGCTTGAGCGTCTCATCGATCGTGTCTCCAACCCGCCACGGGGGAATTAGCCGCACATCCTACGCAGAACAATGGATCGTCGTCAACTCAGCGTTGTGCTTCGCCTCGCCAAGTGACGGCGCAGGTCGATCAGGCGGAACTTGATACGGCCGTCGATGTCCCGGTAGCCACCGACTTGTCGCCATTTGGCCGGGCGCTCGAGCGTGCGTCGCTTGATGCCGAGGAGCTGGCTCGCCTCCGTGAGACTGACGGCCCGATCGTGATCCGAAGTTCTCACGGCGACGGGCCCGTGGACGCAGGTGGTGATGTGCGCCTCGAGGTCTGCGGCCAGACGTTGAATCGCTCGACGGTACTCAATCGCGACGGAGCGGGGCAACTGCTCCACAAGTCCCGGATTCTGGATCACCGCCTCCAGCGGCGGGACTGGATCAAGACGCACTGGCATATGCGGGCGCGGGTTTGAACGCCGGCTCATCGGTCCAGGCGACGCCGCGTCGGTGGTCACGCACAGCTCCTGGTTTGTTCGACTGTCCCGGGGGGGCCAGGGCTAGGCACGCCCGGGTGCGTGTGACGCCGCTCACTGGCTCCTCTCCTTGCCGCGAAGACCTCTTGGATCCCGGCTCATATCAGACGCACCAAGTATCGCCGCGGTGGTTGCCTGCGAGCCCGACATCCCGCAGAATTGTTCAGAGTCAAAATGTCGGGATTCGAGCACCTCCTCCGGGGCGCCTTGGAACGCGTCAACCCTCGCTGGCCGCGCGAGTTCGAGGCCGTAATCCGCGCGGAAGAGGTCGTCGGGGGGCGGGAACGACTTCAGAAGCTGGGTGGGGACCCTAATTTCGCACTGTTCGCGTTGACTAACTTTCGGTGGCGGCTGATTAAGGCCCTTCCAGCGCCACGAGAACGCAATCGCTTCCTTCGAGCGCTTCGTCTTCTTCTCGAAGGCCAGGGGGAGTGGCCTGACCGGCTCCGGACTCTCGGAGGGGACGAGTGGAAGGGGATCGAGCCGATTCTGCGACGGGCTCTCACGAACCTCGAGTCATTTCACCCGGTCGAGGAATCGGTGTTCAAGACGAGCGGAACACGGCATGAGTACGAGACCCCGAGTCTGCTCAGTGATCGCGCGACGACGTGCCTCCTCGTCCTCGAGTGGCACCTACGGCAGGCCACGGGCAGACACCGGACGAACCGGATCCTGTTGGGGAGTCTGATGGATGGGTTCGGGTTGATCATGCGGTCGCGGCAGGAGCCATCGGCCGATGTAGCACGGTGGGTAGAGAAGCGGCTGGAGCGCGCGGCGAAGAAAGACGAACGGGGCCACTCGCCGCGTGAATTCGCGGAGAAGTTTGTCGTGTCTCCCCTAGTTATGGCCTACCACGACTTCCATGAATGGGGTGGCCTCGGCTGCGGGTCGGCATGTCGCCCGTTTGAGCGAGGATTTCGCACAGCCGCCCAAGAGCGGGTCCTCTATGAAGTGAGCGACGCCTCGGTGTTGCTGCGGGCAGGCGAACACGCCGCGGCGAGGAATCAGTTCCAACAGGCGCTGCAGAAGGCGGAACGCCTCACGACTCTCCGTCACGTGGGCTTGGTGCCGATTCTCGAAGGCTATGCGAAGGCCCTGCGGGCGATGGGCGAGCGAGCCGCCGCAATCACCGCAGGAAAGCGGATCGCCGGCATCCTGGTCGACTCCAGGCGGCGGCGCCAGGATCTCGTCGGCTTTGTACCCGGAGCCGGTCCGAATGGAGAACTGCTCCCGGTTTGGCGAGAGGAAAACACGGCGTCGGGTCTCGGAGAGACCGGGGACCGGTCGTAGGGAATGCTCGAGCTGGTCACCAAAGGGGCGACAATAGCCCTCGGGTCTGTTGCCAGGCTTGGAGGCGAATAACAGCTTGGGGTTGGGGATGGAATGGGAATCTCCTAGGACAATGGGCAACAGACTCGGGTTCTCCCGTATCCGCATTCAGTTGAGCGCAGCTTTGAAGAGAGTAAGAGATGAGCATGGCATTTTCAGACCCGCCCCCATCTCCCGGCTCAGACGGATGATCTGTTCGCATCCGTTTTGATCCGTGGCTTTCGGGGCGTAGACCCAGCATGTGCTTCCAGATCAGCATGGATAGAAACGCATGATTCGGTCCGAGTTGAGTTCGAGTCAACGAGGGGGTGCATACAGGCTCGGATTCCTTGAAACCCTCAGGACCCCGCAACACGGGTTCAAATCCCCAAGGGGACCTGGGCGGGACTGGCCGAGGCCTTGGTCGTCGAGATCTCTGGAGAAGCACGCCTGGCAGCCTAGATCGTTCCGTTGTGGTGAGTCAGGCGCTCAGCGGGGCGACGGTGCGGTGCTTGACCAGTGAGTCGGCTCAGCCCCCGGATCGTCGCGCCTGCTGCCCCGGCGGCCCCGTGGTGGGGGTGAAGCGGGCCCCACGACGATGACCACCTGGCCCGGCGTGTCTGGCGCCGTGATGGTGTGCGCCCACCCGTTACCCCGGAGCAGAAAGCGATGACCCCCATAGGTCGGTTGACCCCGACGGCCGGGCGGGCCATCCGGGTCTCTCGGTGGGATCGGAGGGTACGGGCGCAGCGTGCCATTCCAATGAATCCAGTCCACTTGCACCGGGACCACGGTCTCATTGACGAAATGAAGGACGGTCTCGGGCCGCTCTCCTTGAGGAGACGCCGTCAAATTCGCACCGGATTCGAGCGGAACATCCACGTCTCGCCGGACCTTCAGGACCAGTCGCCTGACAACGAGGAAAAGGAATGCTGCTTGCGCCAAGGGTGGGAGCGCGAGTACCACCCACGCGGCGATCCTGGATTGTTTCTCGTTCACTAGCAAAAAGGGCCACGTCCACACCGTGGGGAGAGGCACCATATCCGCGTCATAGAGGCCCAAAAGAGCGAGGCCGATGAGCACGACTAGCACGATCCACGCTGGCCGCCTGATGCTGCGCGACCAAGCGAGGGCCCGCTGGTACGCCGCTTCCGTGCCCACCCGAAGATAGGTGCGGTAATGCTGATTGGCGTGCCGGATGAGCAGGCCTAAGACCACCCCGAATACACCCAACAAGCCCCATTGAGCCGTCACGAGGTTCTGATCTACCACCGAGCGCCCTCCCCGACCGCCGGTCGCATCATTGGCCCGATGATAGCGACGGATACCGACTGACCCGTAGCGGAAAAAGACGGAGCCGTAGCTACGTTGCCGCGTTCTTCCGCGCTTCCCACGTGGCCACGAGAAAGGACGTCATGGCCCCGGCCAGGTTCACGGCGAGTTGCGCATGGCGGGGTGCAGGCCGCACCCGGGACCGGCCCCCGCCGTGCGCGTCGCCGAGACGGTTGCGCAGCGCCGCGAGCCCTTCCACAACCGATGTGCATCCGCCGAGGATCTGCTTGAACACCTGCGCCGTGTGCTGGCTCGGGGCGATGCTCAGTGACTCCGACGTGAGTCGGTACAACTTAGGGAGATCCGCGCCATCATCGTATGGGACGGCCAGATCATCGAGGATGTGCTTACACACGGTCTCAAGCAGCCCGCGTGCCGACGTGATCGCGCCTTCCGGATCGGAGATCCGCCGTTCCAGGGCGCGCTGCCACACCGTCTGGACCGATTCGGGGCTAAGCCGTGAGAGCACCTGTTGGTCCGAGGGCAGGAACGGTGCGCCAGCCTTCGCCTCTAAGAGTTCGATGAGCGGCCGGAATTCGTCCCAGATGTATTTGCGCCGCTCCGCGTAGCTGCCGTACTCGTACTTGATGAATTGCCAAAACTGCGCGAGAGTGCGACACGTGTGCACGAAGCGAGGAAGCCCGGTCCCGGTTGAGGGATTGTTCAGAAGCTCCCGCCGCAACTGCTCATAGTCACCATACTCACCGCCCGCGCCCCCGGTCGCGTGAGACACCAATAGATTCTGTAAGCTCTCAACTTTCGCCACCAGCGGATCAGGTGCAGGCACTCTAGCTCACGGACGCGTCGCCGAGACCAGGAGCGTCGTCGCCCCACTCTTCCGGCCCAGATGCGCGTACTCCGCGCTCGACAACGTGACGGTGGCGGACGGGCGGCGCCAGATCAGCCGCTCGGCTTCGACGGTGGACGGCCCCACCCATCGGCCCACGATGCGCTGCCACCACGACGGCCGCGAGGCGTCACGCTGATGCGGCGGCCCGTAGAGCGCGATCAGTTTGTGGCGCACGGTCGGATAGTCCGGCCGCTGGAAGGTGAGATACGCGCTGGTAAAGAGCGGCGGGTTGCCTTCCAGGAAGAACAACACCTGCCCCGCTTCGGGCCCGCTCATCGGCTCCTCGCACGTCGCGCGGAACGTTACGGGCCGGATGGTAGTCACGGTGCCGCGCTCCAGGTCGTACTGCTCGCGCCCGCTCTCTGACGGCCCGGGCGGGTCTCGGCGGTAATCTCGCGCGTGGGTGATTTGGCACTGGGCGTTTGGCCTGGCTTTCTGAAACTCGGTCAGGCGCATCCCCCACGGCACCCCGACCACGTTGGTCGGGGCGTCGGGGGGAGCGTCCTCGCTGAACCCAGAGCCGACCACGAGCGCCGTGATCGCGATGGCCCCGAGCAGGGCGACGCGTGTCGTCACGCCTCGGTTATACCTTGGCCCCTACCGAATCGCCACCTAGCCCGATCGCCGGGCGCGGCCCACAGGTTCGCTCCGGGCCGCCCTATTGGGGACCCCGGCGGATGGATCATCGGGCGGCCTGCCGCCGTTATACAGTGGACGCTAGTTTGGCGCGCCGGGCATGGTCACCGCGCCCAGTTCGAGGCCCCGCGCGCGGGGTAAACGATGCCGATTATCGCTCGCGAGACCATGAGAGCGCGGCCGGTGGACGTCGCTCGCGGCCCCTTTCGCACCCACCTGGCCTATCTCGAAGCCTTCGCGCGCATCGCGACGCAGGATCAGACGTTTCCCGAGGCGTACCGGACGCTGGATGGTCGGCCGCTCGATGCCCCCAGCCCCCTATCCCGTCCCCGATCGCGGGGCTTTCGCAGGTACGCCGGTCGCTCGAAAGCGCCTGGGGGACGGAACTCCTCCTCCTGATGAGCCAGCACCTTCTGACCGGCGACGAGATCGTCGGCGTGTCGAACAACTGGAACGTGATCCAGGGCTACTACGCGCTCTATCACGCGACCCAGGCCGTGCTGGTGGCGCGCGGATACCCGCGCCCCGACTCGCACCCGAAGACGCAGCGGATGTTTTTCGATAATCTCTGGGGCGCCCTGCCGGAGGACTTCGCGCCGTGGTCGCTGAGCGTGGGCCCGACCGGGCACCAGCCGATCTCCATCCAGATCAATCCGGCAATTCAGCATCTCTGGGTCTCGGTGACCTTGCGCGACTGTTCGACCATTGCCTGCAAGGCCCTTCAGACGACGCGCGGCGATGCGCTCGCCAAGAGCACGACGCGCGCGCGCGAGGAGAAGCGGAAGGCCCGCCGGAAGGAATGGGAGAAGCGGACCAAGCGCCCCGCCCCCCGGGATCGGGTGTTTTCCCTGCCCCTGCTCACGGCGGACGAAAAGGCCCAGGTGAACGCGGCCACCCGGCCTCACACGCTCCTGGACTATCTATACCGCCTGCGCATCCGCGCGAACTATGAAGACTCGGCCATGTTCACGGAGGGCCCGGAGGACGGGAGCGAGTCCGAACTGGTCCGCCGTAGCATCCTGGGCCTCGTCTCGACGTCGCTCTACGTGGTCGAGCGCACCCTGTGCACCGCCCCGGACGGCAAACGGACGCTCGACGACTGGGCCCGGGGATGGTGTCGGGCCAACGTGCCCGCGGAGATGACGCTCGGGATTGCGCAGCGAGTAGACCACTGGCCCGGCCCGTAGGGCATCGCCGATCATCGTCCTAGGACAGCCTCGGGCTGGGTGGGATTCGCGCGGCCGGGTGGCTCATGCGCTATCGGTAGCCCACCGGGATTCGGCCGAAAAAAGACCGGTTCAGTCCGTCGGTAGCCCCGCCGGGATTCGACCGAAACGTAGGCCTCTGCCTGCCAGAGCAGTCTCGAGAGCGCCTACCTCCTCGATCGCCCGTTCCCATGTTACGAGTTGCGGGACGGAAGGAGGACTTCCAATCCCGCGCGCGGTTCCGAGGAGATTGCCTCAAGCTGCTTCGCGGATAACACCATAGCCGTGATCCCGGCCATTGTTGAGGAGCGCCTTTCAGTTGCTGCCGGGGCCCGCAATCACTTGGCGGGAAAACAGGACACCTGGAATTCTGCTTCGCCATGACCGCCTAAATTCAGCGTTAGAGAGGCGAAGTTCGAGCCGAGACGCGAAGAATCGTCCCGACGGAGGATTACTGGGCACCTCTGTGGCCGAGGTCCAGAATGTTTGGTTCAATCCTCTTCTGCCGGGTGTTCGCCGGGGGGAAACCTCCGTCGTCTGAGTGGGGGCTGGGTACCGTCGACGGAAGGGCTTGACCTTCCCCTCTGGGGAAGGGTGTAGCCTGCCGGCGGGAAGAGGCCAGTGCAGGCCCATCCAGGAATCCAGCCGAGTGAAACTGAGGCCGTCGACCGCGTGACACGGTCCAGGACGATGGGGTGGAGCGTGATCGGTTGCGGTCGACCCGCGCTTTGGGGAAATCATTGACTCCGCCTGATCTGGTCGCGCTCGTTCTGTTTCCGTTCGCCCTCGGGCTGTTGGGCTTCATCGAGCCGTGCTCGATCGGTTCCAGCCTGCTGTTCCTGAAATACGTCGAAGGCCGTGAGGCTGTCGAGCGGGTGGCGCACACCGTCCTGTTCACGCTGACCCGCGCCACCTTCATGGGAGGCCTTGGCGCGCTCGCGGCCCTCATTGGGGCCGCGGTCCTTGGCATCCAGAAGGCCGGCTGGCTCTTCCTGGGAGCCGTCTACGTCGTTCTCGGTGTGATGTACGTCACGGGCAAGGCAGGGAGTCTCGCGCGTCGAGTAGGTCCGCGATTGGATCGCCTGTCCGGGACCCGCGGTGCGGTCGGCCTCGCGGTCCTCTTCGGGCTGAACGTCCCCGCCTGTGCGGCGCCCCTGCTGTTTGCCGTCCTCGGCGCGGCCACGGTCAGCGGGACCCCCGGCTTGTCCGAGGTCGGGAAAGGGTTCCTCTCTCTCGCCGTCTTCGGCCTCGCCCTCTCGATGCCGCTGGTGGTGGTCGTCGCGTGGTCGCGGGCTCGGCTCCTGCTCGACCGGCTGTCGCGGCGGTCGGCCAGGGTGCCGACCTGGATCGGGGTGCTGCTGGTCGTGTTCGGGCTCTGGTCCCTGTACTTCGGCCTGTTCGTGTCGCCCAAGCCGTAGGTCCGTCCCTGGGGCGCTCCTCGCCCACACCGGGCCGAGCAGGGCAACAATATCCCTTGACCTTCCCCTATGGGGAAAGGTCTAGGCTGTAGGGCAGGAGGCACGCCATGCACGAGAGTCTGAAGATCGGCGAGGTGGCCACGAGCGCCGGCGTGACGGCCAAGGCCATCCGGTTCTACGAACGGGCCGGGGTGCTGCCGCCTCCCGCGCGAGGGGGCAACGGCTACCGCCTCTACGGGAAGGACGCCGTCGAGACGCTCGCGTTCGTCAAGCGGGCCACGGGTCTCGGCCTCACCCTGGCCGAGGTCAAGGACATCATCACCATCCGGCAAGGCGGGCGGCCGCCCTGCACGCACGTGTATCGGCTCCTGACGGAGAAGGCGCTCGAGCTCGATCGCAAGCTGCGCGACCTCCTCGAAGTGCGCCGGCGGGTGCGCCAGAGCCTGGCGGCCTGGACGCGCGCGCCCCTGAAGCGGGCGGCCGTCTGCCCGCACATCGAGGGCCAGACTCACCCGGGCAGGGTCCCACGGGGCAACGGGAGATAAACGTGGCGCTCGAGAAGCTCCAGGTGAAGATCGGCGGGATGGCCTGCTCGTTCTGCGTGGAGACCATCAAGAAGGGGCTCGGCCGCACGGAGGGCGTCGCCGAGGTCAACGTGAGCCTCGCGCACGAGGAGGCGCTGATCGCGTATGACGCCACGAGGGTCACGGCGGCCGGGCTGACCGACACGCTCCGGAGCCTCGGGTACACCGTCCGGGACCCGAACAAGGTCCGAACGTTCGAGGAGGAGGAGGCCGAGCTCGGGCACGAGCGGGACCGCCTGATCATCGCGGGCGCCGCGGCGTGGGCCGGCTTCATGGCGATGCTCCTCATGTGGGTGGGCCGCTCGCATCCGCTCATCCCCTGGTTCATGGCCGCGCTGGCCCTCGTGATGGTGGTCGGCCCCGGCTTCTATATCCTGCGGATGGCCTGGGCCTCGGCGCGCCGCCGCATCCTGAACCAGCACGTCCTCATGGAGATCTCCGCCTTCGGCGGCCTGATCGGCGGGGCGATCGGCCTCGCGAACCCGGTCTTCCGGAGCTACGAGTTCTTCGGCGTGGCCGTGTTCGTCACCGCCTACCACATCCTCGGCGGCTACACCTCGCTGCTCGTCCGGACGCGCGCCTCGCAGGCCGTGAAGAAGCTCCTGTCGCTCCGGCCTTCCACAGCGAGGGTCGTGAGAGACGGCACCGAGGCGGAGATCGCGATCGGCGACGTGAGCAAGGGCGACCATGTCCGCATCCGGCCGGGCGAGCAGGTGCCGGTCGATGGGGTCGTGGTCGAAGGCGCCTCCGCGGTCAACGAGAGCCTGGTCACGGGCGAGCCGCTGCCCCGCGAGAAGCGGCCGGGCCACGAAGTGATCGGCGGCTCCGTGAATCAGACGGGGAGCCTCCTCGTCCAGGTGACGCGGGTGGGCGAGGAGAGCTTCCTCGAGCAGGTGGCCCGGCATATCCAGGAGGCCCGGGCGCTCAAGCCGGGGGTGCTGCTCCTGCTGGACCAGATCCTCAAGTACTTCGTTCCCGGTGTCCTGACGGTCGGGCTGGCGACGCTTGCGTTCTGGACCCTCGGGGCCGGGGGCCTCTGGGGCGCTCCGGACTGGGAGCGGGGCGTCCTCGCCGCGCTCGCCGTGCTCGTGATGGGCTACCCGTGCGCCCTCGGGATGGCGACGCCGCTAGCGATGATCCGCGGCGGCGGCGAGGCCGCGCGCCAGGGCATCCTCATGCGGAGCGCCGCGGCGTTCCAAGCGTTCAAGGACGTGTCGGTGGTGGTGATGGACAAGACGGGCACGATCACCCATGGCGAGCCCCGCGCCGTCAGCGTCGTGCCGGCCGACGCCAGGAGCGGCGATGATCTCCTGGCGCTCGCCGCCTCCGTCGAAGCGCTCTCCGAGCACCCGCTGGGCCGGGCGGTGGTCAAGGAGGCGCAGGCCAAGGGCCTCGGCCTCGAGCGGGTCGAAGGCTTCGAGGCGGTGGCCGGCAAGGGCGTGCGGGCGATGATCAGCGGCCGCCCGGTCCTCGTCGGCACCCTCCGATTCCTCGTGGAGTCCGGCGTGTCCACCGACGCCCTGACCGCCGCGGCGGCGGCCCGCGAGGCGCGCGCGCAGACCGTCATCGCGGTCGCCGAGCACGGACGGGCCGTCGGCCTGATCGGTCTCGCCGACGCGGTGAAGCCGGATGCGGCCGAGGCGGTACGCCGCTTCCGTGACGCCGGCATCGAGTCCGTGATGGTCACGGGCGACAACGAGCGCACGGCGCATGCGGTGGCCGAGCAGGTCGGCATCCGCGAGGTGCTGGCCCAGGTGCTGCCGCAGGAGAAGGTCGCCCGGATCCGCGAGCTCCAGCGCGAGGGCCGGCGTGTCGCGATGATCGGCGACGGGATCAACGACGCGCCGGCGTTGATGCAGGCCGACGTCGGCCTGGCCATCGGCGCCGGCACGGACATCGCCATCGAGGCCGCCGACGTCGTCCTCGTCGGCGAGCGGCTCACCGCCGCCGTGGACGCCTATCACATCGCGCGTCGCACCTACGGCAAGACGGTCCAAAACCTGTCCCTGGCGTTCGCGTTCAACGGGATCGGCGTGCCGCTCGCCACGACCGGCCTCGTCATGCCCGTCTGGGCGATGATCGCCATGGCTGCGAGCGTGACCACGGTGCTCCTCAACTCGTTCGGGGGTCGGCTCGTCCCGCAGCTTCGCCGGCGCCCATCCGAGCTTCGACAGGTCACGCTCAGCGTGCCGAGCATTCACTGCCAGGGGTGCGTCATCAAGATCCGGGACGAGCTGGTCAAGCTCCCGGTCGTGGTGTCCGTCGAGGGGAACCCGGCGACGAAGCAGGTCGTCGTCACGGTGCGGAACGGCCACGAGCCACTCGCGGCGATCGAGGACACCATCACCCGTCTCGGCCACGTCGTGACGGAGAAGTGACAGTGGAAGGCGCGAGCATTCGCCGCGCCGGTTCGGCCGTGGGAGCGCCGCGCACCGGGGTCGGTCGGGCGGCGGGAGGGTGCCTGCCATGAGGAAGTGGGTCTGGGTCGCGGTCATCGTCGCGTCGCTGGTCACGGGCTACGCCGTCGCGTACGCGCTCAAGCCGGCCGTGCCGAGCATCACGGGCTATCTCGAGGGACACGAGATCCTGTTCCAGCACACGGAGGTCTCCGACCCGCAGGTGGCCGAGCTGCTCACCGAGATGGTGAGCTCGCCGGTCCTGGTGGTGCCCGCGCTGGCCCAGGCCCCGCCGCGCCTCCTGGCGACCGTCTTCGCCTTCAAGAACGGGGTGCGCGGGGACGGGCCCTTCAAGTACCAGCCGGATGTGTTCGACAACCCGCCCGGCACCGAAGGCTACCGCCCGCTCCGGGCCCTGGCCCTCGTGACGTGGAAGAACGAGCAGGCCGCGCGCGTGCTCAAGTCGGCGCGGGAGGTCAAGGCGGCGGAGCAGGCCGGCGAGGTTGTCATCGAGCGCCCCGGCGTCGTCGTGAACATGCCGCTCGTGACGTGGCCCGGAGGCGGTCGGTGATCCGGATCGAGTTGTTGACGGCTCCTGGCTGAACCAAGTGCCAGACGGCCAAGGCGTTGGTCGTTGGACTGATCGAGAAGGCGAAGAGCCAGATGCCTGACATCGAAGTCGAGGAAATCGATGTGGCTGCGAACCCGGCGGTCGGCGTGAAGTACCGCGTGATGTCGACGCCCGCCATCGCGATCAACGGGAAGCTCGAGTTCACCGGTGTCCCGCGGGAGGAGGCGTTGCTCGCGCGTCTCCGGTCCGCTGCCGGTCTGCCGAAGGGAGCGCCGGCGTGACGGGTGCTGCCATCAGAGGGCTTCGCAACTCATTCCGCAGCCGGACGCGTGGGGCCGTTGTTGTGCTCCTCCTCGCGCTGGTGACCGGCTTGCTCGGGCTGATGGTGCAAGCGACGCTGGCCAGCCGCCAGCAGATCGCCCGGCTGGAAGCGCGCGTCCGCACGCTGGTCGAAGTGCGGGAGGCGGGTGCCTTCGGCACGGGAGGCTTCGGCGGGGACAAGCCCATCGGCGAGCACGATTTCACACTGGACACGCTCGCGCGCGTGCGCCGCATCCCGCACAGGGGGCATCTCTCCCGGGTCGACGAGTACGTCTACACCCCGCAGATCGACACGACGCGAGCCAACGCCTACGCGATGATCATCGGGCTGCGCCCGGGCGCCGCGATGCGGGCCATTGGGGAAGTGGACTACGAGAACGCCCGGATCCTCGCGGGCCGCGGGCTCGCCGCGGTGGACCCGGAGTCGCGCGTGGCGGTGGTCGGACGTCTCTACGCGAGGCAGCGGCTGGGAATCGAGGCGACGTCGGACCAGTCGCTCGCCGGCAAACAGATCATCCTGAACGGTCAGCCGTTCTCGGTGGTGGGCATCTATACGACCGAGAACGACTTCGGCGACAACCACGTCTTCATCCCGATCGAGGCCTTCCGGGCGACGTTCAAGCCGGGCCGGAAGCTCACGAAGATCTTCGTGACGGTCGACTCCGTGGCCAACGTCGAGCGCGTGGTGGCCGACCTCAAGGACCGGACGCGGTTCCCGGAGGTCGACGTGGTGACCGCACCCGAAGCCGTCTCCACCGCGCGCACGGCGCTCGCAAGCCTGGCGGTGGCCAGCGCGTACGGGGCGGTGTTGCTGTTCGCCATCGGGGCGATCCTCGTCGTGTTCGTCATGATCCTGAGCACACGGGAGCGGGTACGGGAAATCGGGACGCTGAAGGCGATCGGCGCCTCGAATCGAGAAGTGGTGGTGCAGTTCCTGGCCGAGGCCGTGGCGCTGAACGGGCTCGGCGGCATCGGCGCCGTCCTCGTGGCCGCGCTGTCCGCGCAGCTCTTCCGGCGCGGCTTCGGCCTCCCGGTCGCCTTCGACGCGCGCGTGTTCGTCGTCATTCTCTTCGGCTCCATCCTCTTCGCCGCGCTCGGGAGCCTCTACCCGGTTGTCCGCGGGGTGCGTCTGAGCCCGGTCGACGCCATGCGGAGCGTGTGATGGGCATGGCACGATTCGGGCTACGGAACGTCGGACGGAGCAAGGTCCGCCTCGCCGTGGTGGCGCTGCTGATCGGCGGCCCGGTCTTTCTCCTGCTCGTCATGCAGCAGATCGGCGAGACCGTTCAGCGTCAGACCGAGCGGCTCAAGCGCACCGTGGACAATACCCTCCAGCTCCGTGCGCGCGGCTCGATGGGCCATGTCAACATGGTCGGGAGTTCCGACGTGCTCCCCGGGCAAGTCCTCGACAGGGTCAAGGCGGTCGAGCACGTCGCCAGGGTGGAGCCGTACCTGCTCGCCATGAGTCCCACGGAGGGCCACAACTTCGCGATGCACGTCGGCGTGAACCCGGGAGACATCTTGAGGCTCGAGTCCCACGGGGAGGCTGGGAACCCGCGCATCATCGCCGGCCGTGGCCTCACGCCTGAGGACCGCGGCCGGGACGTGGGCGTCATCGGTCAGGGCTACGCGCGCTTTGCCGGCATCACGCCCGACACCCTGGACCGCGCGGTGCTCGCCATCGACACGACGCGCACGCATCCGGCGATCTTCGCCCTGAACCGGCCCAAGCGGACGCTGCGCATCGTCGGCATCTACGCAAGCGGCTACGTCTTCGGTGACATGCAGGTGTTCATGCCGCTCGATACGTTCCGCGACATCTACGGGGTCCCCTCGTCGATCTCCTGGCTCTTCGTGACGGTGGATTCCGCCGAGCACCTGCCGGCGGTCGAGCAGACGCTGCGGGCGCTCGTGGGCGACATCGCGGACATCATCGCGCCGACCAGCGCGGCGGCGTTCGAGCAGACGACAACGCGCGCGGTCACCCGGCTCACCCGAGGAGGGGTCCTCCTGGCCGCGGGCCTCATGGTGGTCGTGGTCTTTTTCGTCACGCTGCTGATTGTCCATGAGCGCGCCCGGGAGATCGGAACTCTGAAGGCGATCGGCGCCTCGAACCGCGGTATCGTGACGAGCTTCCTCACCGAGGCGCTGTCACTCTGCGGGATCGGGGCGCTCCTGGGAGCGGCGCTGTTCAGGCTCGGGGGAGGGCCGCTTGCCCGCCGCGTCTTCACCCTCGGCGTGGCGCCGTTCCTGCCCTCTCACTACAAGGATTCGCTCGGCGAGGCCTTGAGCATCTCCTCGACGCTCGGGCCAACGGCGATGGGCCTGCTGCTGGCGGTCGCGATCGCGGTTGCGGCCGCCGGCAGCGCTTATGCGCTCCGCCAGATCGTGCGGCTCTCGCCGCTGGAGGCCATCCGGAGTGAATGACCCTGGGCTGATTCGATTGCGGGCCGTGAGGAAGCGCTACCGTAAGGGGCGAGAAGCGGTCCACGCGCTGGACGGCATCGACCTTGATATCGCCAAGCAGGGGATGGTCGCGGTCGTCGGCGCGAGCGGCAGCGGCAAGTCCTCGCTGCTCCACGTGATCGGGGCCATGGACCGACCCACGTCGGGGGACATCCTGGTCGCCGGGCAGCCCTTGAATACCCTGTCGGAAGAGGCGCTTACACGGTTCCGTCGACAGACCGTTGGGTTCGTCTTTCAAAGCTTCAACCTGATCCCGAACCTCACCGCCCTCGAGAATGTGATGTTGCCCATGGAGTTCAACGGTGTGCCCTCCGAGGAGCGCCGACGGCGCGCGCGGGCCTTGCTCGACCGGGTCGGACTCGGCCAGCGGCTGGATCACCGGCCGCGGGAACTATCGGGCGGCGAGCAGCAGCGGGTGGCGATCGCCCGCGCCCTGGCGAATGATCCCCCGCTGATCCTCGCCGATGAGCCCACCGGCAACCTCGACTCGAAGACGGGCCAGGTCATCTATGAGCTGCTGAAGACCATCGGCGCTGAGCGCACCGTCGTGGTGGTCACCCACGCGGAAGAGCTCGCACAGATGGCGGATCGCATCATCTACATCAAGGACGGGAAGCTGGAGAACCTCGCCGCCGCGCGGAGCTGACGTCGCCCGAAAGGAGCGATCACCATGAATACCATCGCGTTCATTGGCGCCCTGATAGGACTACTCGTCGGCTGGGCGTCCCCAGCCGTCCAGGCCACCGAAGAGCGGATCGAAGGGACCGTGGTCAGCACCAAGCTGACCGCGTGCGACTTCAAGCCCGGTACGTGCGAGGGCAGCCTCATCCTCGACACGAAGAGCAAGGACGGGCAAGTCACGGTCAAAGTCCCGAAGGGGACCCAGATCAGGAAGGGCACCGATCACTTGTTTTTGCCTGGCCTGAAGGGGAGTCAAGTCGCGATCGGGTACGTGAATGACAAAGGCGAGCGGGTCGCCAAGTCGATCGAGGTGAAGACCGGCAAGCCATGACGCCGGGAAAGGCCGGTGCAGTGGGCCTGGTGCTCGTGGGACCAACGCCGGGCCGGCAGGGACCCCTTGACTCTCCCCTATGGGGGAGGTTTTACCCTCTCAGTAGGAGAGAGAGGCGGTCGAGATGCGTCGACCGGGAAGGGAGAATCGAGCATGAAGACCGACGAGAGGAAGGCCAGCGCCAGTCCGAAGAGTCGGTTGGCGCTCGTCCGCGACGCCAGAT
>Ga0187892_10007014_pt1 | contig 16321 bp, 18 predicted proteins | sample MA1701073metaG_FD_139345 | JGI IMG/M metagenome (GOLD analysis project Ga0187892, IMG submission 139345) | Bio-ooze microbial communities from a basaltic lava cave in the Kipuka Kanohina Cave System on the Island of Hawaii, USA - MA170107-3 metaG ... | reverse complement strand
TCTTGTCGGCCCCTGCACTGCGATGCTCCGCATCGCTGCACTAGGCGCCTTGCCATACCCCACGCGCGTAACGGACGCCCAACTCCCTGCGTTCCCAGCGGGCTCTGCGTGAAACTCCGTTTCCGGACCGGATTTGCTCGCGGGGTTCGCAAGGAACGCAGAGAAGCCCTCTGCGTGTCGGGCGGAGGGTTTTGGCGCTGGGAAGCCGACAGCAAGAAAGGCCAGCGACGGAGGACCGTCGCAGTGCAGGGGCGAACAAAACTGTTCGCGCTCCATCGTCACGGATCGCCGCAAAGGAGCGCCGCTAAGGATCGCCGCTAAGGAGCGCCGACAGTCTTGTCGGCTCCTGCACTGCGATGCTCCGCATCGCTGCACTAGGCGCCTTGCCATACCCCACGCGCGTAACGGACGCCCAACTCCCTGCGTTCCCAGCGGGCTCTGCGTGAGAGTCCGTATCCAGACCGGAGTTGCTCGCGGAGCTCGCAAGGGACGCAGAGAACGCCCTTTGTCCTTCGGCCAGTTGGCTCAGGCTTCGGGAAGCCGACAGCAGCCTAGGCCAGCGACGGAGGACCGTCGCAGTGCAGGGGCGAACAAGAATGTTCGCGCTCCGGGCTCGTGGCAGTGCGGGCGGCGAACAGGAGAGTTCGCGCTCCGAGGCGCATAATCGGCAGTGATCCGGTACGCGGAAGCCCACCCAAGGGAGCTTTCGGAGGCGTTCGCTCGAGGCGCGGCCGCCGTCGCGCCGTTCGGGGCGCTCGAATGGCACGGAGAACACCTCCCCCTGGGGCTGGACGGCATCGTCGCGGAAGCGTTTTCGGAGCGGCTTGCCGGACAGATAGACGCCGTGCTCCTTCCCACCAATTGGAACGCGATGACCACGCTTCCGAACGTGCTCTCGCTCTCGGTTCGCGCCTCGGCGTTCACCGATTCCGTCGACGACCTCGTGCTCGGACTCTACGGGGCCGGAGCGCGTACAGTCTGCATCGTCAGCGGCCATTACGCTCAAGGCCAGGAGGTCGTGCTGTACCGTAGCGCGGTTCGGAACATGCGCAAGCACGGCCGCCTGCGCGTTCTCGCGGGGTCGCCGCTCGAGCCGATCGGGGACGACGCGCTGCTCGACCACGCCGCGCGAATCGAGACCGCACAATTGCTCGCTTTGCGCCCCGACCTTGCGCGTCTCGAACGGCTGAGCGAGAACCCAAGCCCGAAAAGGGACGCGGTGCTGGGCGAGAACCCAGCTCGGGCGACCGCCCACGAGGGTGAGGCGCTCCTCGAAACCGGACTCGTAGCTTGGTCGGAATGGATCGCGAGTGCCTCGCGCCGAAGCCTCTTCGCGCATTATCGGCGCGCGGAGAAGCGTTACGAACCCTACGTGCGACGGTACTTTCGCGGCTCGTGGGAGAGGGCGATTCGCGACTGGTGGGCCACTAAGTGACCGCAGTGCGCTCTTCGGAGATTCCTTCGTAGAGCCTGCCTTCGACAACTCGCTTCAGGCGCACCGTGGCTTCGAACACCTCGACGAACGACGTGGAGAGGGGCGAAAGGCCGAAACGGATGTTGTCCGGCGCGCGGAAGTCCGGCACCACTCTCTGGATCTCGATCAGCGCCCTGCATATCCGGAACGCCTCAGGGTGCTTGAGGGCTACATGCGAGCCCCGCCGCTCCAGGTCGTCCGGCGAGTTCCAATCGAACCCGTGAGCCCGAAGATCCCTCTCCCAGATCCTGCGCAGTAACTCGGAAAGCAGAGTGGACTTCCCGCGAATGCGGGACATCCCCGCATCCAGGATCATGTCGACGCCGGGCTCCATCGCAGCAAGGGAGAGGACCGGAGGCGTGCCGACTTGGAACCTCCGGATGCCCGGAGCAGCTTCGAAGCCAAGTCCGAACCCGAACGGGTCTAGGCTTCCCAGCCAGCCCCAGATCGGGTTTTCGAGCGAGCCCTGCAGATCGCGGCGCACGAAGAGAAAAGCCGGAGCGCCCGGCCCACCGTTGAGATACTTGTAGCAGCAGCCGACGGCGAGGTCCGCACCGCATCCGTTCAGGTTGACGGGAACCGCGCCCACCGAGTGGCTGAGGTCCCACATCGCGAGCGCGCCCACCCGGTGGGCGGCTTCCGTCAAACGCGGCATGTCGTGAACGGCGCCGCTTTTGAACGCGGTGTGCGCGAGCGAAAGCAGCGCGGTCCGGTTCCCAAGCAGTCGCTCGATCTCTTCGGGCGCGGCTCCCCGCGCCTCGTGAGCAGGCGCCAGAAGCAGCTTGCAGCCGCGCTGCCTGCAGCAGGCTTCCAAGGCATGGACGTCGGACGGGAAGTTGGAATCGTCGGCGACGACCTCGCTCCTGTCGGAGAGGTGCGAAAGAGCAGCGAGGGCCAGCTTGTACACGTTCACGGTCGTGGCGTCGGCCACCAGCACTTCATCCTCACCGGCGCCGATCAGGCGCGCGATCTTTGCGCCGATGCGTGAAGGAAGCTCCATCCAGCGCGAGCTCCAGGACCGGGAGAGGCCGCAGGCCCACTCGTCCTCCGCAGCCTCGCGGAGCCTCTCTGCCGCAGCGAGCGGCATGCGCCCGAGCGAGTTGCCGTTCAAGTAGATCAGCTCGCGATCGTCAATGGCGAATCGATCCCGAAAACCGCCCAGGGGGTCGCTGCGGTCCAGCTCTTTCGCCTCGGCGAGCAAGTCGTCGTTCAGTTCTGCCTCCTGACGCGTTTCGGCGACTTCGGGATTTGAACCTCGTCCGAAGGGCCGAAAGACCCGATTCGCCTCGAAAGCGCAGCCGCTCGCCCTCCGCCCGAGTACTGTTCCACTACAGCCGGAAGGAGAACTCTCATGCCATCCCTCACAACTGCGATTGTAGCTGCCGCGACGGTCCTTTGCCCCGGACTCGCAACGCAAGACGCGACGAAGCTCGCCCGAACCTATCAAGCCGACGAGGCGGGTGTGATCCTGATCAAGGTGAACGCCGACGCAAAGTACGGCCAGAAGATCGAGGCTAGCGCCAACGTGCAGATGAAGGTGGCCAAGCTGCTCGAAAACGGTATTGCAAGGCTCTCCTGCTCGCTCGGCAACCTTAAGGTCGCGATCGAAGGAAGCGACATGCCGTTCGAGGCTCCCGCCTTTGAGGCCGATTGCGACGCACAGGGCCTTCCCGACCATCTCGTCACGAACCAAGTCGAATGGATGTACACGCTGACGTTCCTTGCCGGGATCGTGCCGAACAAGGAGATGAAAGTCGGAGAGTCTTCCGAATTCGAATGGAACGGAAAGGACAAGGCGAACCGCATCAAGGGGAAGATCAAGCTAGTCGAGCTCGTGGAGCTCGATGGGGTCAAAGCCGCAAAGGTGGAATCGGATATGACGGTCTACCCCCAGGACCAAAACAATCCGGGCCACGTTACGAGCACCTCCTGGATCGCGCTGAGCAACGGACGACTCATCAAGTCGGAAGGCAAGCTTGCGGTCGAAGGCGACGTGCAGGCAACGTTCACCACCACGCGCGTCAAGTAGGCCTCAGCCGAACATGAGTTCGGGCTCGGCTTCCGGCGTCGCGGGTATGTTCTGCGCGAACCCGAATGTCCGATCCGAAGCCCGAGCCTGAACTCGTCTGCACGTACGATCCGCTCATCGAACTGATGGCGCGGTTCGAAAACGTTCGCGCCGCGGACACCTCCGCTAATCCCTTCGAGGGGCTCTCGGTCGAGGACTCACTCAAGAAGCACATCGTCGAAGGCATCAAGAAGAACTTGGAGCGGCGCTTGGACCAGGCGCTGGAGGCATACACGCCGCTCCAGATCATCAACGACATCCTCCTCGACGGAATGAAGACCGTCGGCGATCTGTTTGGGGCGGGCAAGATGCAGCTTCCGTTCGTACTGCAAAGCGCTGAAGTGATGAAGGCGGCGGTCCGATACCTCGAGCCGCTCATGGAAAAGGTCGAGGGCGCGGAGAAAGGCTCGGTCCTGCTCGCGACGGTCGCCGGAGACGTCCACGACATCGGCAAAAACCTCGTGGACATCATCCTCTCGAACAACGGCTACCGCGTCGTGAACATCGGCATCAAGCAGCCCATCAACAACATCCTCGACAAGGCTCGCGAGCACCAGGTGCAGGTGATCGGCCTTTCGGGTCTTTTGGTGAAAAGCACGCTCGTCATGCGCGACAACCTGATCGAGATGAACGAGCGGGGGTTGCACCACTATCCCGTTTTGCTTGGCGGCGCGGCGCTGACGCGCGGCTACGTGGAGCAGGACCTCAGGGCGATCTACAAAGGGCGGGTGTTCTACGCTCAGGACGCGTTCGAGGGCCTCAAGCTGATGGAAGAGCTGAGGCGCGCCGAGCCGCGCGAGGAAGCCCCCGGATCACGCGAGGAAGCCCCCGGATCACCCGGAAAAGCCCCCGGATCACGCGGGGAAGCCCCCGGATCACGCGGGGAAGCCCCCGGATCGCCCGGGAAAGCCCCCGGATCACCCGGGGAAGTTTCCGGATCACGCGGGGAAGCCCCCGGATCACGCGGGGAAGCCCCCGGATCACGCGGGGAAGCCCCCGGATCACCCGGGGAAGTTTCCGGATCACGCGGGGAAGCCCCCGGATCGCCCGGGGAAGTTTCCGGATCGCCGGGAGCCGACTCCGGGCGACTCCCCTCCCACCGCGTCGGCGTGCTCGACCCGGCGCTGTTCGTCTTCGACGGCGCGCGGTCGGACGTCGGACCGGCTCCCGACGTTCCGACGATGCCCTTCTACGGCGCGAAGAGGTGGGACCGGTTCGACATCTTCGAGATCTACAAGTACGTGAACCCGGTCGCCCTCTTTCGCGGCCAATGGCAGTTCAAGCGCCCGGAGGGGATGGGAAACGTCGAGTTCAACGCCTGGCTGGAGGAGCAGGCGCGGCCGGTCTTCGAGCGGCTGCAGAAGCAGCTGGCGCGCTACTTCCGTCCGCAGGTGAAGTGGGGCTACTTCCCTTGCGCGAGCGCGGGGAACGATCTCGTGATCTTCGAGGAGGACGCGCGAACCGAGCGTCTGCGCTTCACGTTCCCCCGCCAACGGGACGGCCGGAGGCTGTGTTTGAGTGACTTCTTCGCGAGCGTACCGGGGTCCAGTGAGTCCGACCTACTCGACGTATCCGACCGATCCGACCGAACCGAACACCCGAGCCCTCAAACCCCCGAACCCCCGAACCTCCCCGACGTCGCCGCCTTCCACCTCGTCACCATCGGACCGGAGATCACCGAGTACGAGCGCAAGCTCTTCGCCGACGGCGACTACCAGGAGTACATGTTCGTGCACGGGATGGGCGTGGAGACGGCGGAGGCGCTCGCCGAGTACTGGCACAAGCAGATTCGCCACGAGATGGGGATCGGCGGGAACGATCCGCCGGACATGAAGGGCCTCTTCGCGGTCCGATACCGTGGCTGCCGGTACTCCTTCGGCTATCCGGCGTGCCCGAACCTGGAGGACCAGGCCAAGCTCTTCGAGCTTTTGAAGCCCTCCGACATCGGGGTCGAGCTGACAGAAGAGTACATGCTGGTGCCGGAGCAGTCGACGTCTGCGATCATTTGCCACCACCCGGAGGCGAAGTACTTCAACGTGCGGTGAAGCGGCGGCTCCGCGGCTGCGCGAAGCAGGAAAGCAGAGTCCGAGGGAGCAATCCATTCCCGTGCGTATCGGGCCGCTTTCGGCTTCTACGAACGTCACCGGGCTGTGCTCGCTAGTAGGCGAGGTCCTCCATGCGGACCACATCCCGCCAAGGCGTTTCGTGCGGCAGGTTCTCTTGGACCCGAACCTGGATCCCGAAGGGCTGTGGGTCGCCGAGGACGGCGAGAATGTAGTGGGATTCTGCGTGGCGATCGCTCGCCGGATACCCTTGGAGAACTCCCCCGCCGATGCCGACAGTGGATACGTCACGGCTCTGGGCGTGCATCCTGAATCCCGTCGCAAGGGAATCGGGACGGAGCTTCTTCAGGGCGCGGAGGCGTTCCTGGGCGAGCGCGGCCGCAAGCTCGCGCTGATCTCTCCCTATTCGCCAGGCTACTTCGCCCCGGGAGTGGAGGTGGCCGCCTATTCCGAGGGGCTCGAGTTCCTGAAGGCGAGAAAGTACGCCGAGGTTTACCGCCCGGTGTCCATGCAGGCCACTCTCGCGGACCTGAACACGCCCCCATGGGTGGATGCAAAGCTTCGCGAATTCCTGGATAGCGGAGGCGATGTCGCCGCTTGGTACCCGGAGCTGACGCTTCCCCTTTTGAGTTTCGCGTTGCATGAGTTCGGCGGCGACTGGGCGCGATACGTTCGCGAGGCGGTCGGCGACATCGTGGATGGCGGCGACCCGAATCGCCTTGTCGCCGCATACGAGCGCTCGACTCGGAAAGTGCTCGGATTCTCGCATTACGATGGGGAGCGCTTCGGCCCGATCGGGGTCGCAAAGGATGCCCAGGGAAGGGGATTGGGGCACGTACTGATGTTTCGGACCCTTGAGGCTCAGCGGCGGCGCGGACTCCGGGGGTCCTGGTTTCTTTGGTCCGACGACGAGACTGCGAGGCGGCTGTACGACTCGGCGGGATTCCGGGAGGTCCGGCGGTTCGCGGTGCTGAAGAAGGAGCTCTGAGCCATGGCCGTGGACATTCTCGCGATCGGAGCGCACATGGGGGACGAGGTCGCGTGGGGATACGCATTGGCGGCGCACAAGCGTCAGGGCCTGAGCATCGGCCTCCTGCACCTGACTCCGGGCGAAAAGGGCCACAGGGGCCTTGCTCCGGAGGAGTACGCCGCCCAGAAGCGCGAAGAGGCCGCGGATTGCGCGCGGACTCTCGGCGCGGAGGTCTGGACTCTTGACTTTCGCGACGGAGAGCTTCCGGTCTCGGACGAGTCCAAGCACGCTATCGCGAAGGTCATCCGGGAGGCCAGGCCAAAGGCGTTGATCGCGCATTGGGGCGGCTCGATGCACAAGGACCACGCCGCGGCGCACGAGTGCCTGGCGGATGCCCGCTTCTACGCCGGCATTCCCGCGTTTCGCGGGGACGCGCCGACCCACTGGGCTGAGCAGGTCTTCTTCGGGGAGAACTGGGAGGACCTTCGGGGATTCGAGCCGGAGGTCTACGTGCGGGTGCTCGCCGAGGACCTCGACCTTTGGGAGCGGGCAATGCGCTCCTACGCCCTCTTTCGCGGCGAGGTAGCGAGCTTTCCCTACCTGGACTACTATAGAGCGCTCGCACGGACGCGGGGCTGCGAAGCGGGCTTCGAGTTCGCGGCCGCCTTCGCGATTCCGGCGGACCAGAGGAGGCGGAGGCTGGAGAGCTTGGTCTGAAGAAACCCGGCTCCTAGGCGCTTTCGGCCTGAAACGCCGAAGGACATGCTCCAAGTAAACTCGGCCCATGCCTCTGCCGATCTCCAAGGGCCCGAGCGGCCTGAGCGTCCCCGACGAACCGATCGTCCCCTTCATCGAGGGCGACGGCACGGGGCCCGACATCTGGCGCGCGAGCGTGCGCGTCTTCGACGCTGCGGTCGAAAGGGCCTACGGCGGCAACAGGAAGGTGGCCTGGAAGGAGGTCCTCGCCGGCGAAAAGGCGTTCAACCAGACGGGAAGCTGGCTCCCGCAGGAGACGCTGGAGGCGTTTCAGAACTACTTGGTCGGGATCAAAGGGCCGCTCACGACGCCTGTCGGCGGGGGCATCCGCTCGCTGAACGTGGCGCTCCGCCAATTGCTCGATCTCTTCGTCTGCTTGCGGCCGGTGCGGTGGTTCGAGGGCGTTCCGTCGCCGGTCAAGCACCCGGAGAAGGTGGACATGGTGATCTTCCGCGAAAACACGGAGGACATCTACGCGGGGATCGAGTGGCAGGCGGGCTCGCCGGAGGCGGAGAAAATACTAGGTTACCTAGCGAAAGAGTTCCCGAAGGAGTTCGCGAAGGTGCGCTTCGGGACCGCCGCCCAGAACGCGGAGTGGGGCGCGAAGCTGGAGGGGATCGGCGCGCCGAAGCGCGAAATGCCGGTAGCCGTGGGGATCGGGATAAAGCCGGTCTCGTATTTGGGGACGGAGCGCCTGGTGCACAGCGCGATCAGCTACGCGATTCAGAACAACCGGAAGTCCGTGACCTTGGTGCACAAGGGCAACATCATGAAGTTCACGGAAGGGGCGTTTCGCGACTGGGGCTACAAGGTGGCGAAGGAGTTTTTCGGGGCGGAAGAGCTGGATGGCGGCCCTTGGCACGTGATCAAGTCCGGGACCGCGGGCGCACAGTCCGACATCGTGATCAAGGACGCGATCGCCGACATCACGCTCCAACAAGTCTTAACGCGTCCCGATGACTTCGACGTGATCGCCACGCTGAACCTGAACGGGGATTACCTCTCGGACGCGCTGGCTGCCCAGGTCGGTGGCATCGGCATCGCGCCGGGCGGAAACGTCAACTACGTCTCCGGCCACGCGATCTTCGAGGCGACGCACGGCACGGCGCCCAAGTACGCGAACCAGGACAAGGTCAACCCCTGCTCCGTGATCCTTTCGGGCGAGATGATGTTCCGCTACATGGGCTGGACCGAGGTCGCGGACCTGATCCTGGCGGGCGTCGAGGGCGCGATCAAGTCGAGGCGCGTGACGTACGACTTCGCTCGGCTGATGGACGGCGCGACGGAGGTGAAGTGCTCGGAGTTCGGAGATAACGTCATCGAGCACATGACGCCGGTGGCGGTGTGAACCTTTTGCGTCCGGTTATGGAGTGCGCCAAGCTTGCTCGCCTGTGCTCTTGCACGCTTCGACTTCTTTCTGACCGTGCGTCGGTATCTTTAGAGGGACTCACACCTGTCCGTCAGCCACTCCGCGAAGCCCTCTTCGGGCAGGTCGCCGGAGGCCAGCTCGAGCATCGCCACCGCGGCTTCCGCTTCGGAAGCGGCAAGCCATTTGCCGTTCTTTGCAAGGAACAGACAGGCAATGGCGAAGGCCACGCGCTTGTTTCCGTCGACGAACGGGTGGTTCTTCGCGATGCCAAACGCATATGCGGCGGCAAGGCGCTCGATCGATACGGCCTCTTCGTATGCCAAAAGGTTCCGGGGCCGGTCGAGCGCGGACTCCAGCAACCCTAGGTCACGAAGTCCCAGCGAGCCTCCGAATAAGCGGACGAGCCGTTCGTGCGCAGCGAGCACGGTTTCCAAGCGAACCCATCGCGGCTCCTTCATTCGGCGAGCTTCTTGAGCGTGTGGCGGTACTTGGAGATCACCTTGTCAAGGATCTGCATTTCCTCTTCGAACTCCTGGTCGCTCGGCAAGAGCGCGTACCCAGTAGGGGTCTCGCGCACAGTGAGCACGTCCCCTTCCGACACACCCATCCGGTCCAGCAGCTCCTTGGGCAGGATGATCCCCTTCGACTTTCCGATCTTGCGAACCTTCGTCTTGTACATCGGCTGCCTCTCATCGCGATTATAACCTAGATTATAATCGGTAAGTGCCGGAAGTGCGCGAGGCTCCGGGTATACCGCCGGTATGTCCCAGATTCACAAGTACCCCGTCACAGTCGCCTGGAACGGCGGTCGCGACGGCGGCGGAGACGCGGATTGCTCTAACTCCGGCACGAAGCTCCCCTTGAGCGTGGGAAAGGAGTACGGCGGCCCGGGCCAGGGCACGAACCCCGAGGAGCTTCTCACGGCATCCATCGCGTCGTGCTACGCGATCACATTCGGGATCATCGCCGCGAATCGCAAGATTCCGGTGAAGTCGGTCACCACCGAGTCCGTCGGGGAGGTCGAGCAGAGCGGGATGCAGTTCACCTACAAGGCGATCAGCCTTCGCCCCACGATCGTCTTGGATGCGGCCGCCACGGACGAAGAGGTAACGCTGGCCGAGGACATGGCGCACAAGGCGGAGCTTTACTGCATCGTCACGAACGCGGTCAAAGGGAAGGTCGAGGTTCGCCTCGAGCCGAGGGTGACAAGGGGATAGGCCAGTTCTCACTTTGGACTGCGGCGCGCAAGCGCCGCTTTGCTCCCGCCGGCTGAGCTCCTTTGGACTGCGGCGCGCCGGCGCCGTTTAACTTAGGGCGGATCAAGACGGCCTTGCGCCACATTCCGAGAGCGGCGATTGCGCGCCGCAGTCCATAGGGCGGGCCGCAGTGCATAGGGCGCCTCGCTTCATAATGAGCCGTGCGCACCAAGCTGGTAGTGGGCAACTGGAAGATGCACTTCACCGCCGCGGAGGCGGGCGCCGCCGTCGGGACGTTTCTCAAGCACGTCGAGGCGAAGGCCAGCGTGGACGTCGTCGTCTGCCCGCCCTTTCCCTCGATTTCGCGCCTCCGCGACCTCGTCCGAGACTCGCACGTGAAGGTGGGCGCGCAGGACGTGTTTTGGGAAGAGAAGGGCGCCTTCACCGGCAAGGTGAGCGCGCGGATGCTCTATGATGCCGGCGCGGGGTTCTGCATCGTCGGGCACTCGGAGACGCGTGGACGCTTCGGCAAGACCGAGATTCCCGACTCGACGCTTCCCTACTTTCAGGAGACCGACGAGACCGTCAACTTGAAGGTTAAGGCGCTCCTATTCCACTCGATCAACCCCATTCTTTGCGTAGGCGAGACCTCGGAAGAACGGTCCGTCGGAAAGACGGATGACGTGATTCGAGCCCAGCTCTTTAAGGCGCTCGAAGGAATCGAGCCCGCCGAGCTGTACTTTCTGTCGGTAGCCTATGAGCCCGTATGGGCGATCGGAACCGGCGACACATGCGATCCGGCCGAGGCGAACCGGGTCGCCGGGCTGATTCGGAAGCTTCTTGCGGAGCGGCTCGACGAGGACGTCTCGCAGGTGATCCGCGTCTTGTACGGGGGGAGCGTCAAGTCCGCAAACGCTCACGACTTGTTCCACCAGCCCGAGATCGACGGGGGCTTAGTGGGCGGGGCGAGCCTAGATCCGCTGGAGTTTTCGAGGATCGTGATGAGCGCGTAGTATGACCCATAAGACAGTCTCCTCCACCCGCACCGAGACGTCCCAAGTCGTCACGCCCGGCGACGCCAACTTCTTGGGCAAGGTGTTCGGCGGGGCGATCCTCTCGATGATCGACTTATGCGCGTACGCGACCGCATCCCGCTTCGCGGGAAACATCGCGGTCACGGCGAGCATCGACCGCGTGGACTTTCACGAGCCGATCGAGGTCGGCGAGGTCGTCACCTGCGTGGGTAGGGTCACTTACGTCGGGCGAACGAGCATGGAGGTCACCATCGAGGTATTCGCGGAGAACGTGCTCGCGGGAACGAGGCGCCAAACGAACACGGCTCGCGTCACGACGGTGGCGATCAAGGACGGAAAGCCCGTCGAGGTCCCAAGATTGGTCTGCGAGACCCGCGAAGAAAAGGCGCAATTCTTAGAGGCGAAGGTCCGAAGGGAGCGGCGAAAGGCGTGGAGCGCGCGCCAGGAAAGCTTGGCAGCCGCCATCCGCGCGCTCTCGGACGAAGAGCTGGACGCCCTCATCCAGGCGCAGAGCCTCGAAGGATTCCTTGCCCGACAGGAAGGCGCTTAGCCCGATCCAGGCGATCCGGTACTATGATGGGCAGAGGACGGCGCTCGAGGTGAACCGGCGTTGAATGCGACGTGGCTTCGACTCGCTGTGGCGGCGTGCGTGGGGTGCGGCTGCATCGGCCAGGCAGCCGAGTTCTTCGCGCTTGGGCAATTGCCGAATTCGACCGACTCTTGGGCTACCGCGGTAACCGATTCCGGCGTGGTCGTCGGATCGGCCCGAACCGCTCTGGATCGCTGGACTCCATTTCGGTGGACGAGAGCAGCGGGAATGCGTGCTCTGGCGGTCCCTCTTGGCGCGTGGCGCGCCAGGATTACGGCGCCTACGAAAGACGGCCTCACGATGGTCGGCGTAGTTACTTGGGGCTTCCAGAAGGCGGAGGCGGCGGTTTGGAGGGAAGACGGCAGCTTCGCCATTCTGCCTGGCCTCGGCGGCAACTATGCGGCGGCGTCCGCGGTGACTCCCGACGGCGCGGTCATCGTCGGCACTGCCGCGGAGCCATCGGGGGAGCATCGGTTGGTCCGCTGGATCGGGCGCGAAATCGAGGTGCTTTCTCCCGATCTCGCGTATCACGTCGGGGCCGGCGAAATCAGCGAGGACGGAAGTGTCATCTCCGCCACGGCCTGGCCGTTGGCGTCTGTGGAGGAGAGTTTTGCCGCTGCTCGATGGACCGCGCGTGCGGGGTTCGAAGTGCTTAGGCCGGGGCCGAACGGCGAGCCCTGTGTCGGCGCGGGCGCGCTCTCGGGAGACGGAAGATTCATGATAGGATGGATGGCGCCGTGGTGCGGCAAGGGCCAGCACCACTATGCCTTTCGCTGGAGCGAATCCAAGGGGTACGAGCTTTTGGAGCCGGTCTATCGAGGTTGGCGCACGGTGGCGTACGATGTCTCTCGAGACGGTTCCGTGATCGTCGGCTCGATCGATCCCGGCTTCATGACCTACGAAGACTACGCGACGATTTGGCGTATAGGGCGGGGAATGGAGGACCTGAATGTCCTGTATCGGGAGATCGTCCCGTCGGGCTGGACATTGACCTTCGCCACGGGCGTTTCACCGGACGGCCGCTACATCGTCGGGTACGGTTGGAACCCGTCCTATCGCACGGAGGCCTGGCTGATCGACACTCGGGGCGAGTAAATTGTCCACGGCGGGATTCGATTGAATTCTGCAATGGCCCGTTGCCGAGTTCCGGTGTCTCACGCGGAACTCGCGGCGGACGCGGCGCCCGAATGCACCCTGCAAGAATTGCGCCCCGGGGGGATTCGGACTATCATGCAAGAAGTGCAGGTCGACAGTCCGCCCTTGGAGACCGCAGACGATTCGGCGGTCATTACGTCCGACGCGCCCCCGAAGCGGCGAAGCCTTGTGCCGCTGCTCCTGGTGGTCGGCGCGGCGCTAGCCGTCTGCGCTTACTTCGGCGTTCGTATGGCGAACCCCCAGCTCTTCGCCGACTCGTCTACGTACGACATCCGATGGGACCCGATTCCCAACTGGAAGCCGATGCCGCCAGCGCCTCTTACGCTCTTCGTCTTCAAGCACCCCAATCACGAAATCTACGTGCGAGGCTTTCAGTACCAAGTGGACTACGAGTTCAATCCCACACCCGAACTGGATACGGACGGCCTGGCCGAGTACTACCTCGATACGACTCGGACGAAGCAGCCGGACTGGAAGGGTGAGCGGTTGCCGGACGCCACGGAAGGACCCGTACGCTTTTCCATGATTCGCAGGATAACGAAGGGCAAGACGGTCGTGACGGCTTTCGCAGCGAAGGGCAACACGACCATCGGTGTCGCACTCTTCGCGAACGGAGATTCCGTTCGTGAAGTGGAATCGGTGCTTCCGGAACTCCGAAAGTTCCTTTCGACCTTTACCTTGAACCGCGCGACGAGCCGGGCCACCGCAAAACAGCGATGAAAACCCCCCTTGCGATCATCGGGGCGCTCGCGCTCCTCTTCTGCGGCGGCGTAGGCGTGCTGATCTTTTTCGGCGTCCGGTCGGCTTCGAACGTAATGGGCGAGGCTCAGGCCTACGGGGACGAGTCGATGAGGGCGGTTTGCACGGACTGGAATGCCGGCGAGTTGGAGCGGCGCGCGGCGAAAGAGCTGATCGAGCAAAACCCGCCGGGAACGCTCAAGTCGGTCGTGGACAGGCTGACGCCCCTTGGAAAGCTGAAGGTTGTGGAGAGCCGCGTGACGGGCATCGAGGCCAAGACTTCCACCGATACGGGCACGTTCACGATCGCGAAGTATTCCGCCGTTTGCGAGTTCGAGAAGGGCGACGCCGACGCGGAGCTCGAGCTGCTCAAGCGCGACGGCGAGTGGCGGATTCTCAAGTTCTCGGTGAAGCAGAAATAGGCCGCTTGTCCGGGTCGCGCACAATTCGAATCTCCATGGATCCGCTCAGGTCGGCGCACGAGGCGTTCGTGCCGTCCGGACTTACCGCCATGAGCTCTTTCCCGGCGATGCCCAATTGGACGAGGCGGTCTGCGCACTTTTCGCTCTCCGACTCCTCTTCGAAGAGCGGCTTGGAGTGCCCTTGAGCGGCGAACTTCCAGAAGAGCTGGAAGCTCTCGAGGCTGAAGAACCATGACGGTATCGGCACGAGCTCCAGCGTGAACGCAGTCTCCGGCGCTGCGGATGCCAATTCCGAGATCGAGCCTTTGTCCCTCCGGCTGGCGCCCGAGACCGATAGGACGAGCAGCCTTACGGGCTCCGGCTGGTCATCGAACCGAAGGAGCGCGTTGCCGGCCAGGATGCTGATCACCTGCGGCGCGGGCTCCTGCGCTGGATCCGCGAGCGGCCCGCCAATCCGACTCCGCGCTTCGGCGTCCGCAGAGGTGGGCAGAGTCAGGAGCATCGTTCCGCGCAGCTCCACATCGATGGGCGGGAGCTTTCCGCTCGGCGACTCGGGGAATTCGAGCCGCAGCTTCAGAGCGAGCGGCCCCCGGGCATGGAACATCTCGACGTAACCGGAGGGAGCGTCTGATGCTTCGGCAAGGGAAACGCGTATCCTTCCCGTCGACACGGTCTTGCCTCCGATATCGATTTCGAGCGATGTCAGCCAGGCGTCGAACTTCGAAACCCGGTAGTGCCATCGAGCCCTCTCCTGGCTGGGAGAGTCCCTGTCGGGCTCGCTCAGCACCGAAGCGCAAGCGCATCCGAGCGCAGACGCCGCGATCAGCCGCAGGATTGCCGTGCGTCTTTTTCGAATTCGAGCCGGAGAAAGTCGTGCTAGGGTCAGAGGCGAGCGGGACACAGGAATAGTATCGGCTTCTCTGAGCGGTCCCCGCGAATCACGCCTTCAACGCTTCCGCGCCGCCGACGACCTCGAGGATCTCCTTCGTGATCGCCGCCTGGCGCTCGCGGTTGGCCTTGAGCGTCAGGTTCTGGATCATCTTGCCCGCGTTGTCGGTGGCGTTGGTCATCGCAGTCATCCGCGCGCCAAATTCGCTGGCGGTGGCTTCCAGGAACGCTTGCCAAACATTCGTCAGGAAGTAGCGCGGGAGCAAGGCGCGGAGCAGCGACGCCGGGTCGGGCTCGAACAAGAAGTCGGAGGTGGAAGTCCTTAGCTCCGCGGCTTCCGAGGAACCTGGTTTGCCCTGCTCCTCGGACGGAGGTTCGATCGGCAGGAGCTGCACGATCTGCGGCACCTGCCGTATCGCCGAATAGAACTTGCTGTAGCAGATGTACAGCCGCCCGATCTTGCCCTCTTCGAACATCTTCTGGGCGATTGCGGCAACTTCGATGGCATCCTCATAAATCGGGCCGGCGCTGGGCGGGTGCTGGGTGTGGACGACCTCGTACGCACGCTTCGAAAAGAAGCTGCCGCCCTTCTTTCCAACGGCGATGATGCGAGCGCTCGAAGGGCTCTCGCGCAAGAAATTTTGCGCGGCGCGGATCATGTTCGTGTTGTACGAGCCGCACAGCCCGCGCTCGGCCGTGACTAGAATGAGGCCGAATTCGTCGGCCTCTCCCCTCTTAAGCAGCGGATGGTCCGGCAGCTCCCCCGCGTTCGAGAGCGAGCCGACGACCTCGCGCAGCTTCTCGCTGTAGGGGCGTGCGGCCAAAGCGCGCTCTGTGGCCCGTTTAAGCCGCGCGGCCGCGACCAGCTTCATCGCGCGTGTGATCTGCTGGATGTTCTTGGCCGCTTTGATTCGGCCGCGGAGTTGTTTGAGGGTTGCCATGATCTATGGTAAGAGGCGATAGGCGATAGGGATCAATTCGAGCTTTGGTCTCCACTGGCAGAGTAGGCTATCGAGGATTCTCTCACGCAGCTCTGTTCCATGCTCTTTACATATGCGCCGACCAGTCTTCGTACGGACATGAGCTGATCGAGAGCCAAGGAAATAGACTCCCGATCGGCGATTCTCAGTCGTTGAACGAGAGCCAGCAGAGTGGCAAGTTCGTAAGCCGATCCACGGGCGATTCTGGCAAAGTTGACGTTTGAAGCCCCCTGTCCGCGACCCCATCCTTCGGCGATGTTGCTCGGAATGGAGACTGCTGCCCTGCGAATCTGGCTGGTCAGTCCAAACTGCTCGTCGCGCGGGAAACCGGCCGTAAGATGGTAGACCGTCTCACACAGGGTCATCCCCGCCTGCCACACTTCCAAATCTTCAAAGCTCGATTCCTTCGCCATTCCCTTTCGCCTTTTGTCTATCGCCTATCGCCTATCGCCTTTCGCCTATCGCCTTTCGCCTATCGCCTATCGCCTTTCGCCCTTCGCCTTTCGCCTTTCGCCTATCGCCTTTCGCCTTTCGCCTATCGCCTATCGCCTTTCGCCTATCGCCTATCGCCTTTCGCCTTTCGCCTATCGCCTATCGCCTATCGCCTTTCGCCTATCGC
>Ga0187892_10007013_pt1 | contig 16325 bp, 21 predicted proteins | sample MA1701073metaG_FD_139345 | JGI IMG/M metagenome (GOLD analysis project Ga0187892, IMG submission 139345) | Bio-ooze microbial communities from a basaltic lava cave in the Kipuka Kanohina Cave System on the Island of Hawaii, USA - MA170107-3 metaG ... | reverse complement strand
GGGGGGCTTGTGAAAAATTTCACAGGCAGGGGCAGCGCGTGGTCGGCGCGGCGCGGGGGGCAAAGAGAGGCCCCCCTGACCTGGTGGGAGGGTCAGGGGGGCGGTGGGGGGAGGGGAGGGGGGGGGAGGGACGCGGGGAGGGGTTAGGTGACCTTGGAGGCCTCCGGCAGGAGCAGCGCGTGGCCGGCGCGGCGCGAAGCTATTTCCTTGCGTCGAGCTTGAAGGATCGCCTCTCTCTCGTCGGGGTCAAGCAGATACCAACATTCCATGCAGAACCATTCTTTCGGTGGCAGTTCTACTGAGCATTTGTCGTTCGGTACGTGCGGATTGGTTTTCATTGCTTCCTCTTCCGGTCTTCTTCTTCTTGCGCCTTCTTGACTTCAGCGTGGTACCAGACTCTCAGTAGATGTCCGATACGCGCTACACCTAGCTTGGGGTCGCCGTCGCCGGCAGTCCCTAGTAGACCTTCAGCGTTACGGAACAGAAGGTCGACAATTTCGGGGTCCATTTCTTCTTCGCTTCCTTTATCGGGTGCCGATTCGTGGAAAGATAGGTGAACATGATCGTAATGATTGGCGGTCACTGAACCCCGGTCTGCCATCGAACGCCAGTAAGGCGCTATTTTGGGGTTGTAGATTTGTTGGCGAAAAATGAGATAGTCGATGCGGTATTTCTCTATGTTCTCTATAGCAAATTCGCATAGACGATGACCGGGTTCGGGATACTCGACATTGACGAAACAGTCAACCGCGAGGTCGTGAGTTGGTTGGTGGCCATAGTAGGTCCCGTATGATGTAACGCCAGATACGGATTCAGCGTCGTCGGCGAAAGACTGTACATGAGGTTGTACTTGAATGCCACCACGTATTAGAGCCATTTATCGGTTCCCCTTTCTGGCATTGTGATAGGCGCACCGAGGGGCGTATCCCCCATACGCTGCTCCTGGCGTTACGTGGTCGACTTGAATTTCGCCTCGGCATAGACCGTCGTAACCGTCGACACACGTTCGGCCTTGCGCGGCCCAATGCCTCCGGATTGCGAGACTCTTTTGGGTCCAACCGCGTCCTCGCCGTTGCCTGCCGGCGCGGGACAACGCTCTGGCGTTGGCCTTTGCGCAACGGTGGCACCTGGTGTTTTCGGTCAAGCGGTCGCAGTCCAGACAGTGCTTGAGCATGTCATGCCAACGATATCAGACTCAGTGACGCGATTATCAGCGGATCGACGTGAATCAACAATGATCCGCCAGAAGTATGCAACGCAACGCATTCGACATAGCCCGCTGCCGCGAGGTTGACGTCAACGCTAATGGCGCTACCGACATACCAAATGGTATTGCCAACGGAGTTGTGAACCCCATGGATCACTCCAGCGTTGTCCCGTATCCATAGTTGCCGTATGCCGGTTGAGTTGACGTCAAACGCTGCACTGAACTTGGCGCTGTAGAATCCTGCTACAGGCGCGATCAGTCTTGTGGGGAATGCTACCGACCACATATTGGCCGTATCCCAATCTTCAACGCTGAATGCAATTGCGGTAGCGGTAGACGTGGGTATGCTTTGTGAAGTCGTACGTCGAACCTTGCAAGCTGGCGGTTTGGCGGCGGCGATAATCGAATCGCGCACTTTTGTGTTCCAGTCCGCTGCATTGAGGGTAGCGCCTGGAACGGCAGTTGGTGGCGTCATGTACGGCATTAGAAGAAGAACCTCCAATCGTCATCGTCCCATTGAGTTTCATCGAAATGGAAATAGTTAAACGCATCCGTCGGGTCAATTAGGAACAGAGTCTCCCAAGTTAACGGACCGAATTCATGAGAGATTCCTTCAATAATTACGTCACGTTCAATGGGTGCCCCTATGTCTTGGGGCCGTCTTTTCCAGGTGACCCTATCGCCTAATTCACGTCCTAGGATTTGCGGGAAAAGAGAATTGGGGTTTATTCGTGGAAGGATTTTGAGTGATTCGACAACGGGGGTCAACCTGGCCAGTTTGGCTACGCGCAACGCTGCCAAGTTGAACTCAAAGTCCGGAGTCAACCATTCGGACGTTATCTCTGGGCCTACCCTTACACGTCGGCCAGCGGCGATACTTGGGGCGTCCTCTGCCGCAATTATAAACTCACGTCCTTCTGCGTCGATCCATTTGCGCCTCACTATGTTCTCGACTGTCTCGGTGTCGAGCGTAAAGTCTCCCATTTCAACGTAGGGTAATTCGCCTATGCCGTCACCGAATGTTGCTTGTGACACTGTATAAGGAGGGGAGGCGTGTTCTTGTCTAGAAATGATCCGTAGGGTTCCGTCCCGCTCTACGAACGGTGTTCTGTGTTCTGCGGTCGCGGCTAAGCGAGCCAGGTGCGCTATTGGTGTTTCCTTTAGCTTGGTTGCGCGCAAGAACATGCCCCAGTCGGTCGTTATGTCTCTCTTTAGCGGATCCCAACCTACAGCATCCAGTATGCGTGTAATCCGCGTAAAGACGTCATCGACGCTATACCCTGCTGTCGCGTTTCGCATGAACCCCATATCGAGCGAAGAGATGAAATAGTTGTATGTCGCAATTTCATCTATGCGCCATTGATAAGCGTTTGCGCCTACGATTGTGAGCGATGGCGTTAACTTTGAGCCGGTTCCAATTTGTGTAGCGACATCTTCAATTGAAAAGTTGCCGAATTGGAAGATGCGTATATATGGCGAGGTTGTGTTGAACTGGATATTTATAAGTTTGCCTTCGTCCTCGCTCCCCGGAAACGACGTGACGTTGCCGAAAGGTCCGCCACTTCGAATATAGGTAGGCACCGTTTCGCCGGGGGTCCAAGTGCGGACGTTAAGGAATCCGCTTGAGTCTATCCAAATTGACAGTCCATATGGCAATAGGATGTCGCGCATGAGGAAAGCTATTTGGCTACCCGTCAACAACCCGGTCGGGAAGTTGAGCAGAAAGGATAACTGCCATGGCCCTATGGCGTCAGTGCGAAATGCGCCTTCAGGTAGAACTAAATGATCATTGGACGTTACGAAAGAGAGCAGTGAATCGTCGTCGAATGCAAAACCTGGAGTGCCAAAATCTGGGGACCCTTTGTAAACGCCATAGTTGCCTGCTATGCGTTCGTTTGCGTTTGGGCCTACCGTTTCGCCCAACCGATACCATGCACGCGGATTCTGAAAGCCCATTTCGAGCTCCCAAGCAGAACCCAACACTGTATTTGCTAATTGGGCTATGCCATCGGAGCATTCCAACACGGCTACGGAATCGTTAGGGCCATTGTATCTCTGAATGATTCTGTCGATTTGTCCAGTGAACAATGGGTACGTGACGGTGTTGTAGGTGACTTCAGAACGTATCTTTTTGTCCGGCAAGATATTGCCAGGGGAAATGCTTGCTGCATAGTCGGGATCGAATAGGCGCGATTGGTTCGACATTGTAAAGGTAGCGAACCCGGGTTGGGGGGAGTCTATTGACTTGGACTTTCCTCGTTTCGTGTAGCCGTTGCGCAACAACGAACTGACGTCAGTCCATACGCCAGTAGTAAACTCTATTTCAAGCTTGACTACGGGTTCGGGCATTAGGTTGCCTTGAAATTGAGTCTTGCCCCGCGATTCTGCTTGCGCAGTAGCCCGGCATGTATGAGGTCCGTTAACTGGTCCTCGGAAATGATCATGCCGGCATTGATGTAAATGTCGCCACTGTTGTTCGCTATGTTACTGGTGACGCTTGCAGGACGGACTTCTTCGCCTCTGTGAACAACGGCGAGTCCAGTCTCAAGAACGGTTCCACCAGTGGCTAGTCGCGGGAGTCTAATGTTGGCCAATCCACTAGGGATTAGGTTCCCAACTCCTGGGATTCGGCTTAGTAGCGTCAATGGCGACGCAAGCGCTCGTGCCAATGTTTCAATTCCGCCAATGATAAAGTTCAGTGTTGGACGAATGGCTCCCGACCACACTGCTTGAAATACGTCCCCTAGCGCTCCTACAGCGCCAGAAACTAGGCCAAATTTCTTCTCCAGCAGAATCAATCCAGCGATAATTGCACCGCCCGCGAGTAGGCCGATGATGAGAGGATGCGAAGATACGAAGGTCATGGCTTGCGATAGCTTAGGCATAAGGCTTGAAACGCCGGGGATGATTCCGGAGACGACCTCGAATCCTCCCGATAGGTCGCCAAACGCCCTGAACAACGTGGTCGCACCTTCTGTCGGGAGCCCGAAGGCTGCTCCTAGGCCGTCCAGCAGGTCGGCTGAACCTATGAATGCTTGTTCATTGCCGCCTACACGTTCGCCTAAACGCTTATGGGCGGCCGATGACGTATCTACATCTTTGCTCATTCGGCGCGAGGCGTCACCTACGCGGTCAAATGCTTTAACGGCGTCCGACTCGTTGCCTTCAAAGTTAATTCTGATCTGTCGAGCCATTTACCGCAGTCTTTCCGTGGCTTTGTCTGCGAATCGGTCCGCCTGGCGCAACACGCCTATCTCTTGAATGGCAGGGAAAAGATAGCGTCCGCCTCGAATGTAACGGCGTACGACTCTCTTTTTGAACCCGACACGGCCGCCGAAGTCAAAGAATCCGTAGTAGTCGACGCCGTCCCCGGCGGACACTGTAGGGCCGATGGAACGGATTGAACGCATGGCGCGTCCAGACTTTGAGTCGCGGCTGGCCTTGCGCCGCGCCAGGTTTGCCATGTCGTCCGCCAGCGCACGTTCCAGCTCGGGCATGTCGTTGCTCAAACGCCGTGCAGCTTCAGTGATGCCAGCCTGAACGTCGTCCAGTCCCTTGAGCTTCAGCTTGACCATTGGGCCTAGCAGTACCGCAATAGCAGAAAGAAAACAATCAGGAAGGTGACTCCGGCGGAGACGGCAAAGTAGATGTAGGATCGCTTAGGAATTTCACTCGTCTTTCGCAGTCCGCCCACCGAGACAAGAGTTCCGTGAGGATCGGATCCGATACGTTTGATGTTGGCGTCCGGTTGTGTCGCCGTGCGAAGTAGCCATTCGTTATCAACGCGACTGATATCGATGATGCACCTGCTATCAGTGCGCTGATTGCGAGTTCCATGTATCCTCATTAGGCGCTCCTATCGTAACGGTTGATTCTCCCATGCTTCATATATCAACCAATCTCGCCATTCTTCGACTTCAGCGCTTGACAATTCCCGTATTTCTCCGAGGGTTTTCCCTAGATGCTTGGCGAGGATATAGTCGATTCGGTCAATTTCACCTAGGGCTAGACCCCGCCTTCGTCTTTTCCCTCTTCAACCCCTAGTCCGCTGAGATGGGCTATGTGGTCGATAAGTGCAGCGACATCGTCATTGCGTGCATTCTCATACCAAGTCTCAACTTCGGGTTCGGTGGCGTCGAACGCATACTGGATCGAAAGTTTCTCAACTTTCTCGACGTCAGGCATTTCAGCCTTGCACCTAAGCGCTTGAGCACGGCTAAGGCCACGAATGCAGGCAGTTGCGCCCGATGGAAGTTTTACTTCAGCGGTGGGGCAAACTGAAATGGGGAGAGTCATTACGGGAATACCCCTACGGTAACGGGACCATTTACCCTTAGCGTAGCCGCAAACTTGACTACACCTTCAAGCGGGGCGGAAACTCGGAATCGCTCTACCCAACAGTTTCCAGAATACTTGGTTTTGCCTACAGCGTTGCCGAGGGGGCCGAACTCAAAACCAGACAGCACCTTAGCCGCAAGCACGCCGCCTAGGACTACTTGCGGACCGGTGACGGCGGTGTCGTCAAACTTTCCCGCCACTTCAATTGCAGCGCCGTTCAGCCCTGGCAAGTAGATCTTGTCTTCCAACCCAACGGTTGTGGATTCGCTCATATCAATTTGCCGGTCGAATTCTGCGTTGTCTATGAACACAGAGATATTGCGCAGTGTCCCGCCGGTGTCTTTGACGGATAGATATTGATTCTTGCCGTGACCTTGAGCCATTAGCCGATTACCTCCACGGTAAATTCTGCGGCATAAAAATCAGTTCCAGCGAACGAGACTATTTGAGGAACTACGTTCAACACCACCGTCGAATCAACCGCTCCGCCAAGTGTGATGTCTGTGTAAAGAGCGGTACGAATGGATCTGGGGCCGCCGGGCATCGTGTAAGGAACAAGTTCATTGTACGCCGCCTTAGCGTCCGCCTTGCCCACCATGACCCATAGTGGAAAGTTGTACTGAAAACTGGCGTCATTGACAGTGAGGGGTTGAAGCTCTGGTGGCGAAATGGCGCAAGCCGGTGGTTCAATTCGTTCGACCGGATAGCCATAGAACCGTAGTCCCGGGATAACTGCAAGCGCATTCCCCAGTCCATCGACAACGTCCGACCAGTCGATCACTGGACTTCCATCCTTACGTAGCGCGACAACATCACCGCTACGTCGGGGTCGACCTTAGCCAATAGGCGTAGTTCTGACCCTAGTTCAGGTGAACCGGCAATGCCGTACGGCGAGTTTCTACGGCTGAAAAGACGGCTAGCCTGGATTAGGCAAGCATTCTTTACAGCGGTAGGGACTGATGCAGCATAACCCCATTGTGCGGTTACGTATACTCTTCTTTGGCTGAACCCAAACAAGCTTGGCCAAGTTAATACCGTGGCGTTGTAAGCGATTGACGTATAAGGTTCCCGGTAAGCGGGGGCATTGTACGGTTCCAACCGATAGCCTGAACTGACCCCCTCCACTTCCAACGGAATGGCTATACCATTCTGCATGACGACTAGGTCGGTGGCCGTATAGATGTCGTCAACTTCAACCCGCCCACGTACAGGGTCATATGAGCGGGTTGAAGCGACTCCGGTAGCGGAGAACGTTCGGTCACAATGTCCGTCGATTGCCTCGGTTGCGGCGTCAAGCGCTAGTTGAATTAACGTGTCGTCGGCGTTGTCGATAATGCGCAAGCTCGACTTCAATTCTTCAAGAGAGGCATAGGACGATTGTGTCTCGTATTCGGTGAACTGGGCCGCTCCGCTACCGGCTATAGTCCAAATGCCAAAGACCGCTCCGTCCGCGGCGTTGACGCCGAACGGGGATTCGTACAGCATGCCAGCCGGTATGGCGACGTTGTAGTCGACCAGACTCACTGCGGTGACTCCGAGGCCGAACTTGATGCGCAGTTCGGCCGCTGAGTCGTTGTGTACGATGAACCCTATTCGGTCGTTGCTCGGCGCAAGTTGCACCGATGCAGCGGACTGGGCGATCCGTGACATGTCGTATTAGGCGGCGGCCGTCACGACACGGTAAGCGTTCACGTCCTGCACTCTGCCGTCGGCCCTGGCCCAAGCCATATAGCCGATCTGGCCAGTGCGAGCGAACAGTTCGCGCAGCACCAGTAGCGTGATTTCACGTACGTCACGGATAACGTATGCGCGGCGCATGTTGCCGAATGCGATGGTTTTGGCACTGCCGGCCCACGTAGCGGGCAACGTGTTGTCAACCACGACACGATGACCGCGGATGGTGTGAACCGGTGCGCCGGCGATTCCGTCCGTCGACGTTCCGAGCAACGGTCGTCCGTTGGCGTCCAGCAAGCCTTCTGCGAGCGCCAGGATCGCGTCATTCATCACGAACACGTTCTCGCCGTCTATGCGGTATTCGGGATCAATCGAGTGCGTGATGCTGATGTAGTTCGTCAGGGTCATGCCAACGGTGTTCGAGGCGATCGTCAAGCCGGAAACGCCTCCGGTGAGCAGACCTTGCGGTTGGCTGACGCCAGTCCCGTTGACCCAGTCAACCGCTTGCTTGCGCCAGATTCGCATCGCCAGGTTGCGTTCGACCAAGCTTTCAAGGTCGAACTCTGCGTCCTGAGCCAGCTCCCATGACACCTTGAGGGGTTCTCCGCCAACGCCGACCGCCTCGTACTTGTACGCGCCCAGAGTGTTTTCGGCGAGGACCAGGTCTGCGCCGCCCGCGGCCTGGACGTTCTCGGCGACGATCTCGCCCTGGTTGGACGTGTCGTCAAGCGTAGGCCAGGGGAGCGGGTTGCCCGAGGCGGTCGAGACATGCTCGACCTCGGCGGCAAGACCGCCGATTTTCCGCAACCGTTCGATGATCCTGTTCCGGAACCCTTCAGGCACGAGGAAACCTCCAGCGGGGCCGGTTGTGGTTCCCTGTGCCCGGAACGTCAAGTCATCGTTCGGCACTCCGGTGCGGAGGTAGGACCGAAACGCCCGGTCTTCGCCCGTTTCCGTGGCCTTGGCGACCGCTCCAGCGTGAACGTGAAGGTCCGTTCGGGTAGGCGTGTTGTAGGCCGAGTTTCTGTTCACGATCTCTTGGTTCCGGCGGATCACCGCCAGTTCCCTTTCGAGCGCCTCGTAGCGCTCCGCCTCTTCGTCGTTCAGCGGACGGGTTTCGCCATTTTCTCCGCCGCTTGCAGCGCCATCAATGATCGCTTGCAGCGCCGCGAGAATCTCTTCAATAGTTTTCACAACTTCCCTTTCTTGTGTCTACTCGCCGCGCGTGCGAGGATTAGCCTGCTTCTGTTGGACGATACCACTTTATCGTGTCGGAACATCAACATCCCTGACTCGGAACGCAGAATGGCGTCATTCGCGCCGTCATAGGCCGGAAACGTCACGATGGACGTGTCAACGACACGCAAGAAGTTGTTGCGCCGTCGGATGCGTTTCCCGTCTTTGGCGCGTCCGTATGTGTCGGTCCCCTCATCGGGCATAAACCCAAACGAAAAACCGGTCAAGTCTCTGCGCTTTACCAAGACGCGCAAGTCGCGCCCGAGCGTGGTATCCGGTAGTTCACAATCGATCGCCAGTCCGGTGTCGTCAACGCTTACCTGCAATGTCCCACTTTGCGTTCGGCCCAATAGGTTGTCAGGATCGTGGTTGTAAAGGAACCGTATATCTTCGCCTCGCTGTAATACTTGGTCAAATGCAGTAGGCGCGATTTCTTCGTATTCACCACAGATCGGGGCAAGTTGATTGAACACAGAAGCATGACCTTGAAGATGATTCTCGTCCACCATATCCATTCGAAACTCTGTTGCTATTAGCCTTTTAATTCTCACTCTACGTTTCCGTTTTCGATCTAGGGACGGGGGGGCAAATTCCGAATCGCCCTTGCTTCACTTACCGTGAGTATTTCGGCTTGCACCTGGCGGATTAGCAGATCAATTTCCTGCTCCGGCGAAGGTTGAAGCAAACCGGAATAGTCAAACTCGCAGAATTGACTGCGTGGGAGCAAAAGACTAAGTCTTTGTTCAATCCGTGAAGTCCAACCCATTAGGCACATGACCTTGAAAGACTTTACAAGTTCCTGAATGCCAGTTCCCCAAGAAGTAGCGCCCGTGGCCGACAAAAGTTCTTTAGGGACGCCAGTCCAGCGGGCTACTTCGTCTATCCCGAATTGGCGTGATTCCAGAAACTGCGCGTCCGCCGCGCTCATCGTCCACGGCTTGAAGTCAACTTGAGCAGGTACAAAGGCAACATCGCCGGCGGCTTCAACGCCAGCCTTCTTCCGCAAGCCTTGCAGGACCTTAGCTACTTGTGTTTTGGTCGCAGAGTCCTTGAGACTCAACAGTCCGCCTAGCAGCATTCCGTTCTTGTACATGCGCGCCGCGGCGCGATCGCCAGCCAGCGCAGTCCCCAGACTCTGTCGAGCGACGCCTATGGGGGAAAGACCAACGATTCCGTCATAGTTGAGGCCAGGAATGTGGGTCAAGTCAAGCGACGTAAAGTTGCGCGTCCCGCCATCCATCCTGACTGGGAATATCTTCCCCATAGTCTTGTCTATCGTCACTCTCCCGACGATCATGGGATTAAGCGGAGAGAGGCCGATAATTTGGCTCGCGCCGCCGTAGATGTTCATTAAGTAATTGTTGCCCCATAGCATCAATTGAGCCACTACAGTTTCAGTCCACTCGAACTGAGTCATGTCTGGATGTGGCTGATCTAGGAACGAAGAGATTCGTTCTCTAGTGTCGCTTGAACGGCGGTACGTCTTTAGTGGCAGTGCTGCAATCGTGCCAGCGCACAGACTCACTGCACGCCAATAGGCCGACAGTCCAAGCGCTGTATGCTCCGTAACTTCTACGCCAGCGCCTGACATGGAACCGATGCCCAAGTACTCCGCCAGAGCGGGGTCGCCTATTCCAAACTGTTGGGACCGTGTTTCTTCGTGCTTAGGCGCGACAGCGTTTCGGCGCATGGTCGTGATGGTAGCACTGCGGCGGTTACAATGAGTTGATGGCAGGTCGTAAGCCCGGTCCGAAAAGTGCAGTTTTCCCGTTGGACCTTTCCGGTCTTTCATCCGAATTTCCGCAACGAGCGTTCGATTTAATCGGCATGTTCGGTTACGAACCATACCGTTGGCAACGAAAGGTAATCGAACGCATATATGCGGATCGGTCTAAAGCTCCACCGCTTTATTATGTTCAAGTAGCAAGGAAGAATGGAAAAACTGCGCTTGCCACAATGGTTGCGCTCATCGAAATGTGTCTGTTTGACGGCAGACATATCTATGCAGTCTCTGATTCGCAAACAAACTTAAGCTCAGTTTTTTGGCTTGAATTTACCTCAAGACTGCGCTCGTCACACTTGCAGGATTGCTTTATGGTTTATCAACTTAAAGTTGAAAATCCAGTAACCGAATCATTCATCCAAATGAGGCCGGGGAACTTTGCTGCATCTCAAGGCATCAATCCTCACGTGGTGTTGGCCGACGAAGTTCACCTAATGAACCGTGAAACTTTCAATGGCTACCTAATGAGCGGCGACGCCAGAGATGACGCAATGTTGTTTGGAATTACAACACCTGGCTACAACTTGGACGGCATAGCGTTCGACCTCTACAATGAATCTAAAGTAGGTGGCGACCCAGACTTGGACGCTACCATCTTCGAACCGGATGATCCTAAGTGCAGTCCGCATGACGAAGACGCATGGCGACAATCGAATCCCGCTTACGAAGAAATTCCTGCACTGCGTGAAGCGCTGATCCGTCACTCTCGACGTATGCCGGAGAATGACTTTCGACGGTTCCGGCTTGGTCAATGGACTGCCACACAGAAGGCATGGTTCCCCTACGGCGCATTCAAGGCTTGCGCGGTTGACGAACCGATACCCGATGACGCACGAGTTGTGCTCGCGTTGGATGGATCGTGGAGCGGGGACACAACCGGACTGGTGGCGTGTTCGTTCGAACCGCGTCGAGCAGAGGTGATCGGACACTGGAAACCTCCTGCAATGGATACGGGTTCGTGGCGCGTTCCGATAGCCGATGTGGAACAAGCCATACGCTTGGCGGCGGTCCGGTTCGAAAACCTAGAAGAAATTGTCTGCGATCCGGCGCGATGGTCACGGTCGATACAGGCGCTAAGTGACGAGGGCTTGCCGATCGTTGAGTATCCTCAGTCCAGACAACGTATGATCCCCGCCACACTGGCCTTTTTCGAGGCAGTGTTGGACGGTGAACTTGAGTGGTGCGACAACGACCTCGGCAAGGCGCTAGAGGTCCACGTAGGCATGGCTGAAGTCAAGGAGACAGAAGACGGAGCGGTCATCAGAAAGCCGTCGTTTGCGCCGGCAAGCAGTAACACCGACTTGGCAGTATGCGCAGTCATGGCGCATGACCGAGCTTGCCGCATCACGGATCACGAAATTGAAGTTCACTGGGTAGATGTAGCCTAAAGAAAGGATTACACTAAGTGGCACGTATCGCTCAAACCACCGCATCGGTTCAGCTTGCGCCGAGCCAAGATAGAACGGGGTTTTTGGTGCACAACGACTCCACCGCCGAACTGCGGATCAAATTCGGAGCAGGGGTCACCTCCGTCAGTCTTACTGACTACAACGTTGCGATTCCTAGCGGAGCGCTCTATGAGTCTCCGTTCGGCGTCAATACATCCGACGGAGCCATTTACGGCATTTGGAACGCCGCTGGCGGCGGCGCTGCGCAAGTGACGGCGTATCTTGACGCTGCTCAGATTTAACAAGAAAGTGATGGAATATTAGTGCCACTTAGATTCGGTGCACTTCAGTTGCAAGTTGTTCAAGACTGGACTACGTTTGCCCCGGGAAATGGATTTACTGCTGGTGCAGTCCCGCCGCAATACATGATTACAAATAAGAGAATCAATCCAGGTAGTCTCACCGAAAGGTTTTTGTGGTTAAGGGGTCAAATGGTAGTTCCTAATCCCAAACCAGTACTTACAGTAGTCGTCTTTTCAACATTTCCGGTATCCGTATTCCGCTTAGTGGAACAAGCAGACCTAAACACTGCTCCGGGCTATGGCGGCGTGGGAAGGCGCACACAAGTGTTTATGCAAACCACCACATTAGTTTGGGCAGGAGGTTCGGACGTGGCGAGCGAGGTAATTGAATTGGACACCTACGGTCCCTTCCGCGTGGTTTGAGCAAATGCTCAAAGCAAACGCTCAACCATTGAACATATGCTCAAATTTAAGCGAACCGTTAAAGCAAACGCTTAAAGCAAACGCTTAAAGCAAACGCTTAAAGCAAACGCTTAAAGCAAACGCTTAAAGCAAACGCTTAAAGCAAACGCTTAAAGCGTGTGAGCTAGACTTTCGCCGCTCAAGGTGGTACCATTGGTCCGTCGCTCATGCAGTCGACGGATATTGGTCAGGCTCTATCCTCTCGATTGCATGAGCGACCAAACGAAACGCAACTACCACCAGAGAGGAAGTCCATGATCGGACCTTTTATCGACTACTCCGCCAAAGACGCCGGCGGCAAGCGCAAGTTCCGCGCCGGATGCATGGCCTGCGGTTGGAGATACGTAAGCGATGACGAGGATGCTACGTTCTACGCTCTCGACGTGCACTACGAAGAATGCGGAGGCCCCTCTCGTACGGCGCTGGACCACTCATACGACCTTTGGTTGTTCCACGGAGAAGACCCAATTCAAATACTGCTCCGCATACACGCCGCCAAAGACTACGCCATAGGTGAAAACCTCACGGCCGTAGCGCACAGAATCGGGGAATCTCTACGCAACAACGGTCCTGCATGGGAGTGTATCTCCAGGGTTGAGATTCATCGAATCGAAGATGTCACCTTCCCCCCTTGCAACTGCGACGCCAACCCCGACACACTGGAGGCATACCACAACTTCAGCGTTTAACCGTAGGGCCAGGTTTTTGCCTGGCCCGCTTTATCCCGTGCGCAAGCATGGGATAAAGCGGGAAAGGCATAAGCCTTTCAAACGATACACAACGAAAGGATCATCCATGCAGTTCAATACCCCGCCGAAAGCGGGAAGCAAGACCTCCGACTTTGTCGGCATCCCCTTGGTCATTACGACAGTCCACGGCCTCAAGGATGTCGAAACGTCGCTAGGCGAAGCGCAAGCAGTTGTCGTCGACCTTCTGGTCCTCGACTACGAAGACCCCGTTGGATTCCCCGGCGACGACGACTACTCTCGGGGAACCGCCTACCTCAGGGACGTTCCAGGAGCGTTGGTGTTCTGGAGCGTCGTGCAACGCCAGCTCTTGAGCCGGGACTTCGCACCTCCGGTCGCGGGGAAGTTCGTCCTGCACGGTAAGGCATACATCCTGGAACCGTTGAGCGACGTGGAGTTGGAGCTGATCGCTGAACTCGACTCGTTCGACTCAAACCACCCTGCCGCGTTCGACTCAAACCACCCTGCCGCTTGAGCCTAATCGTCAAGCCCTACGCCGAGCGCCGCCGACAACCGTCGGTGGCGCTCGTTTCTTTTGTGGGCGAACGCCTCCGTTACGTCACCAACAACGGCGAATGCCGCGAGGGCGACCCAGAGACACTGTGGCGGGAACTGGCTCAACGTGAGCGCTACGTCGCCCATACGGTTGACCGCGGCAGGCCACGGAACAGACTGGTCAACGGCGCTCCGCCCATAGTCGTTAGCCCTAGACGTGGGTCAATTCGTGACCTAGTAACAACATGCGACGCCAGACATTGGGTTGGCTTGCGCAACGATCACGGTAAATACAAGACGATCGTTCACGATAACGGACCGACCGTCAAACGCCTAGGCATCAACGCCGACTCCGACTTAGCCGCTGAAGCGCTCTTTACATTTGTGGCGTTCTGCAATTCAAAGGGTGTGCGCTTCAACGGATCAGTTGCGGGCGCTGGATACAACCTATTCCGCACCACCTTGACCAAGCCATTGAGTTTTTGGTCGCCTCCTAATGTCATGGAGGCGTTGTGGCCAGGACGACGCGAATGTTTGGAACCCCCTAAGCGCTACTACGACATGGCCTACTACGACATCAAGTCCGCGTACCCCTACGCCCTGATGGACGACGGTTCCCTGCTTGGACGCGGCATTCCGACGCACTGGCGTTGGCAAGCCGAAGGTTGCATCAAGGCCGCGAACCAAGAGGCTTATGGTGATTGCAGGGTTTTCGTCCCATATGACAACACTCCCCCCAACCCCTTTCCGGTCCGTTTAAGGCCAGGAACCCGCCGGGAAAACATTTCCTACATGACTGGGGCGTTCACGGGGACTTATCCATTTCGAGAAATGATCACCGGCTACGATTACATACTCGCTAATCCGACGAACTGTTGGGTTCCTGATCGCTATACGGATGCATTTGCGTCCGTTGAATGGCAAGCCTTGCGTCTAGAAATGCGCTCGCTCCCCGGGCTAGCGGGCAAGTTGGGCAAGCTGGCCGACAATTCACTGTGGGGAATGTTTGCATTCGACAATTCAGCGGACAAAGAAATACGATGGTTAAACAGAAACGGCGACCCCAACAATGTAGAGGAAAAACGTAAGCCTGGCGTAAGGCGAATCCACGGCGCTGGCGTAGCTGTAACCGTAACAGCGCGTGTTCGTAAGCGAGTATATGACGGGATTAAATCTTCGGACGCCATTTATTGCGACACCGACGGCATCATAGCGCCATACCTGCTAGCTCCTTCTTACATGAACGGCAAGCGGAAAAAGACAGAAGGCGAATGGGAATTAAAGCAACGATTCGGCGTAATTGACATTAAGGCACCACAAGTTTACCGTTGGCTAAATGACGGTGACGTCAATTGGCGCTACTTTGCAGAAAGTATGCCGCACAAATTTGACTCTTTTCCGATCGAAGTCAATAGGCCAAATGGCGACGGAATGGGCAACGCTGGTGCAATGTCGCAACGAGTGGCACAGATACGCAAACTGCGTGGCCACTAATGTTCTCCTGCATCTATTGCCATAGAGAAATAACATTTCCACTATTTTACCTGCATGACTGTGACGATCAATTCCCAATCTGTCACTCGTGCGTTCAAAGATTGCTTGGTTGGATTAGACCCCGAGAATGCAGTAGTTTGGAATATGAATTATCCGGTAGCGTCTACATAGTTAGGACAAGACGATAAAGCCTAGAACAAAACTCTTTCGTCCGCTATTTCATGAAAGATGTTGTCCCTGCCAAACGTGCGATATGGTCAGATACCAGAATCATATGGCAAGACTAGCCCTCAATTTCCGCCCCATTACCTACCCTCCAGCGTTCTACAAGTCAACAGACTGGAGCACATATCGGTATGAGTAAACCCAAGCTCTACAAGTGCAAGTGGTGTTCACTCGTCAACGTCGGACTCAACCGCCATGCAGCACATGAGCGCATCCACCAGCGCTCAGAGACAAAGGAAGAGAAAGCTGGACGTCTCAACCTCTCTTCTCCGCCACCGCCGCCAGCAAAACGCCGAGAATCACTAGACAAAACGATCCCGTTGTGGTAGAGTTCTGTCCGTCCTTCACAACGAGGACGCACGACGCACCGAAAGGATCACCATGGAACTGACACTCAAGCAGGTCGACGGCTTCACGCCACGAACACGTCAAACGAGCGTTGACCGTCTAGCGGCGTTTCAGCCGACGCTGGACGCGGTCAAGGCCGGAGCGCCCGGAATCTTCACGATCGCAGAAGGCATGACGCAACGTGAGGCTGCTCAGTTGGCGTCTTTCCTGGTCTCTCGCCACGACTTGACCTGGACCTTTGCTGCACGGACCAACGGCAACGGCAACTCGGTCGTTCAGGCGCAACACCACCCTGACCAGGAGCGCCAGGTTCGAACCTACACGCGCCGGCCCAAGACCGACGACAACGGAACGACCACGACGGAGACGAAGGCAAGCAAGAAGTGAACGCATTCGCACGCCAATTCCTCGGCAGGGTCGGACGGTGGTCGTCGGCGGTCACGCTCCTGTACGTCATGTGCGCCATCAGCGCTTCACGATCGGGTGGCCTCGTGCTCACCTAGTCCCCCCTCCCCTCCCCCCACCGCCCCCCTGACCCTCCCACCAGGTCAGGGGGGCCTCTCTTTGCCCCCCGCGCCGCGCCGACCACGCGCTGCCCCTGCCTGTGAAATTTTTCACAAGCCCCCC
>Ga0187892_10007012_pt1 | contig 16325 bp, 15 predicted proteins | sample MA1701073metaG_FD_139345 | JGI IMG/M metagenome (GOLD analysis project Ga0187892, IMG submission 139345) | Bio-ooze microbial communities from a basaltic lava cave in the Kipuka Kanohina Cave System on the Island of Hawaii, USA - MA170107-3 metaG ... | reverse complement strand
GGCCCCGCCCCGCTGGGCGCAGCGGCTGGCGGCGGCGGGCACGGGCCTGCTGTTCCTCGACGAGATCTCCACCGCGCCACCCGCCGTGCAGGCGGCGCTGCTCAGGGTGGTGCTGGAGCGGGTGGTGGGCGACCTCGACCTGCCCGAAGGCGTGGTGGTCGTCGCCGCCGCCAACCCGCCTGAGCAGGCCGCCGACGGGTGGGACCTGTCGGCCCCGCTGGCCAACCGGTTCTGCCACCTCGACTGGGTGGCCGAGCCCGCCCGGGTCGCGCAGGGGCTGGCCGGCGGGTGGGAGGCGCCGGTCGTCCCCACCCTGCCCGAGGGCTGGGAGGCGGGCATCGCCTCCGCCCGGGGCCTGATCTCGGCCTTCATCACCGTGCGGCCGGGACTCGCGGTGGACGTGCCCAAGGACGCGGCCCGCAGCGGCCGGGGCTGGCCCAGCCCCCGCACGTGGGACATGGCCGCCCGCCTCCGCGCCGCCGCCGACTCGGTGAACGCCTCCACCGAGGCCACCACCGCCCTGATCACCGGGGCGGTGGGCGAGGGGCCGGGCATCGAACTCCTCATGTGGGAGATGGAGATGGACCTGCCCGACCCGGAGAAGGTCCTGGCCGACCCCGACTCCTTCGCCGTCCCCGAGCGGGGCGACCGGGCCTATGCGGTCCTGTCGTCGGTGGCGGCGGCGGTGGCCGCCAACCCCACCGTCGAGCGCTGGCTGAACGGCTGGAAGGTCCTGGGCAAGGCGGGGGCGACCACGCCCGACGTGGGCGCGGTGGCCGCCCGCGTGCTGGCCCAGTGCCGCCCGCCCAAGGCCCCGGCGCCGCCGGAAGTGAAGCTGTTCGCCCCCCTCCTGAAGGACGCCCGCTGGCAGCAGAGCTGAACGTCAACAAGCTGACCGTCGCCCGCCTGTGGGCCGTCCGCCGCCACCCCTACATGGCGACCGCCCTCTGGGCGTGCCAGGTGGTGCCCAAGGAGGGGATCGGGACGGTCGCCACCGACGAGCACTGGCGGCTTTACGTCGACCCCGAGCTGGTGGAGCGGTACTCCATCGAGGTGCTGGGCAGCCTGCTGGTCCACCACGCCGGTCACCTGGTGCGGGACCACGCAGGCCGGGCCCGCAGCCTGGGCATCGACCGCCGGCTGGCCAAGGACTGGAGCCTGGCGGCCGACGCCGAGATCAACGACGACCTCATCGCCTCCGGCCTGCGGCTGCCGGAGGGTCAGGTGGAGCCGCACAAGCTGGGGTGGGCGACGGGCCGCATGGCGGAGGAGTACTTCCACCACGCCCACCGCGAAAACCACGACGACGAGGAGGAGCCCGACTGCGGGAGCGGCGCCGACGCCCAGGCGCGCGACTGGGAGATGTCGGGCGACCAGCGGGGCGGCGTGCCGCCCGGCGAGCAGCGCCTGCTGCGGGCGCAGGTGGCCAGCGACGTGCTGCGGTTCCAGCGGGAGGGCGTCGGCCGGCTGTCCAAGGGGTGGGAGCGGTGGGCCAAGGACCAGCTCGAGCCGGCGGTCGAGTGGCGGCGGGTGCTGGCGGCCGAGGTCCGCAAGGGCATCACGTTGATCAGCGGCAAGGTCGACTACACCTACAGCCGCCCGAGCCGCCGCCAGTCGGTGTTCCCGGACGTGATCATGCCCGCCCTCCAGGAGCCGGTGCCCGAGGTGGTGGTGCTGGTGGACACGTCGGGCTCGATGGAGGACGAGCTGCTGGCCCAGACCATCGCCGAGGTCGACGGCCTGCTCAACAGCGTGGGGCTGGCCCGCAACCGGTTGCGGGTGATGTCGGTGGACGCGGCCGTGCACAGCGTGCAGCGGGTGGCCAACGTCCGCCAGCTCAACCTGGTCGGCGGGGGCGGGACCGACATCTCGGTCGGCATCGAGGCCGCCGCCCGCCTGCGGCCCCGGCCGTCGATCCTGATCGTCCTCACCGACGGCCTGACGCCGTGGCCGGCGGAGGCCCCCAAGGGCATGCAGGTGGTCGTGGGCCTCATCGAGGGCGAGCTGGTGCGGCGGGGCAAGGCGTGGGCCGCCCCCGGCTGGGCCCGGGTGGTGAACATCGGCGTCCCCGGCGCGGCGTGACGGCGTCCCCGGCGCGGCGTGACGGCGGCGTGACGGCGTCGCGTCCCCGGCGTCCGACGGCGCGGCGTCCCCGGCGCGGCGTGACGGCGCGGCGTGGCGTGACGGCGTCCCCGGCGCGGCGTGACGGCGGCGTGACGGCGGTGTGAGACGGTGAGCGCCAAGGACCGCTGGTACCAGCACGTCCCCGAGTTCACGGCCGTGATCCCCTGCGAGGGCGACGAGCACCGGGTGCGGTGGCGGTGGGGCAAGTTCAAGGTCGACGACCACGACCTGGGTTCGGAGCGGGCCATGCTCGTGTTGGGCGCGGAGCCGTGCGAGTGCCTGCGCGCCCTGCAGCTGTGGGCCGACCAGTTCGGGATGCGCCCCGAGCAGTTCGAGGTGATGCGCCGGCGGGTGGGGCCGTGGGCGGTCCTGATGCCCAAGGCCCTCGACATCCCCCGGGACGTGGGGATGGCGATCAGCCTGGAGCGGGCGTGGCGCAAGTCCCGCTACCTGGACATGCAGGGGCGGTTGCTGGAGAAGCAGGTGAGGGACAAGGCCCTGCCGGCGCTGCGGGCCCACCTGACCGCGGCCAAGCAGGAGTTCGGCGCCCGCACCATCCGGACGGCGCAGGTCAAGCACGTCGCCGCCGGCCAGGCGGTGCGGATCGAGGGGCGGATGGACTCGGTGTCGGCGTCGGCCACCGTCGCCCTGTCGAGCGACTGGATCGTGCACGTGTGGGGCCGCGGGATCGCGGTGGTCGACGGGGCGCTGGTGGTGGAGGCGGAGGGAAGCGACCCCGTCCGGGTGCGGGCGGTGAGGTGGCGGGCGGCGGCGCGGGAAGCGGGCGTGGCCGAGCCCGCCATCGTCGACGCGACGGTCGCCCGCACCGCCGACGGCTGGTCGCTCCGGGAGTAGAATCGTCGTTCCCCTTGGCGGGACGTGCCCGTCGAGGTGAGTCACAAGGGGATCCGGAGCAACGTCGACCCACCCCGAGCTGGCGGCGGAACAGGCTGTGATCGACCGGGCCTACGCACGCCTGGACGACATGCGGAACCGGGCGCGGGCGGTCGCCGCCGACGTCTTGGACCAGGGCAAGGGCGGCACCCACTCGGCCCGTTTCGAGCGGGACGTGCGCCTGGAGGTGACCGAGCGGCGCCTGGCCGCTCTCCGGGAGGCGGACGCCGGTCTGGTGTTCGGGCGCATCGACCGCCAGCAGGGCGAGCGCCTGTACGTCGGCCGGGTGGCGATCTCCGACGAGGAGAACGAGCCGCTGGTGGTCGACTGGCGGGCCCGGGCTGCGGCCCCCTTCTACCGGGCCACCCCGGGCGAACCGCTGGGCGTCACCCGCCGCCGCCACTTCCTCCTGCGAGGCCGCCGCCTGGTGGGCATCGAGGACGACCTGCTGGCCGGGGTGGACGAGAACGGCGAGCTGGACGAGTCGATGGTCCTGGTGGGGGAGGCCGCCCTGCTGGCGTCGCTGCGGCAGGCCCGCACCGGCCGCATGGCCGACATCGTCGCCACCATCCAGCGGGAGCAGGACGAGATCATCCGCTCGCCGCTGCCCGGGATCCTCGTCGTGCAGGGCGGGCCGGGGACGGGCAAGACCGCGGTCGCCCTGCACCGGGCCGCCTACCTCCTCTACACGTACCGGTTCCCCCTGGAGCGGGCCGGCGTCCTCCTCATCGGCCCCAACCGGGTCTTCCTGCGCTACATCGAGCAGGTGCTGCCGTCCCTGGGCGAGCACACGGTGACCTTCGCCACGCCCGCCACCATGCTGCCGGCCGTCACGGTCACCGCCACCGACCCGCCCGACGCGGTGCGCCTCAAGGGCGACGTGCGCATGGCCCAGGTGCTCGCCCGGGCCGTGCGCCAGCGCCAGCGCCCCTTGCCCCGGCCGGCCACCATCCCCCTCGGCGCCCACCTGCTCACGCTCACGCCCGAGGAGTCCGGAGGGGTGGTCACCCGCACCAAGCGCCGGCGGGGGACGCACAACGGCCGGCGAGCCGCCTTCGAGCGCCAGATCACCCAGGTCCTGGTCGACCAGTGGCGGGCGAAGGAGGGGCTGGGCCCCGACGACCCGTCGCCCGAGGACATCGAGCGCCAGCTCCACCGCCAGCGGGCGTACGTGGCCGCGGTGGAGCGCATGTGGCCCGTGCTCACGCCGGCCGCCCTGTTGCACGACCTGTTCAGCGTGCCCGCCCTGCTGCGCCTGGCGACCGCCGGCGTGCTGGGGGGCGACGCCTGGAAGGCGCTGGTCCGTCCCCGCCAGAAGCGGCTCGCCGACGCCGCCTGGACCGAGGACGACGTCGCCCTGCTCGATGAGGCGTCGGTCCACCTGGGGCCCGTGCCGTCGAAGGCCCGGCCGGTGGCAGTCGTCGACCCCGACGAGCGACTGCTGTTCGAGCGGGCGTTGGAGGACACCGGCCCCCTCGACGCCAAGATGCGGGCCGACATCCTCGACCACCTGGGCCGGTGGACCCGCGAGCAGGCGGACGGCGAGGCGCCCGACCTGGCCACCCGCACGTTCGGCCACGTCCTCATCGACGAGGCCCAGGACCTGTCGCCCATGCAGGCGCGTATGGTCGCCCGGCGGGACCCGAGCGGGTCGATGACGGTGGTGGGCGATCTCGGTCAGGCCAGCGGCGACCACGCCGCCCGGCGCTGGGAGGACGTCGTGCAGCACCTCCCCCACCCGGAGCGGACGCGGGTGACCGAGCTCTCGGTCAACTACCGCACGCCCACCGAGGTCATGGAGCTGGCCGGGCGGTTGCTGGCGGAGACCACGCCCAGGCTCGCGCCGCCCCGGTCGGTGCGGTCGACGGGCGAGGCGCCGCTGTTCACCCGCGCCGACGAGGGCCTGGTGGCCACCACGGTCGCGGTCACCGCCGCCGAGCGGGCCATCGTCGACGGCGGCAAGGTGGCGGTCATCGCCCCCAACCCGCTGCTCGATGAGCTTCGGCTCGCCCTCGACGCGCCCGACGCCGGCTCGGCCGTGCTCGAGCAGGCGGTGGCCGTCTACTCGGTGGAGGCGGCCAAGGGGCTGGAGTTCGACGCCGTGGTCGTCGTCGAGCCGGCCGCCATCGTGGAGGAGCGCACCAACGGGCTGCGGGCGCTGTACGTCGCCCTCAGCCGCACCACCCGCCGCCTCCACGTCGTCCACCAGCGAGGACTACCGGCCCCCCTTCTTGGGGAATGATGTCCGCCATGCCCACTCCCACGTGGCGGATCGAACCCGTCGGGCCCCTGCGCGGCGACGTGCGCATCAGCGGGTCAAAGAACGTCGTGACCAAGCTCATGGTGGCGTCGCTGCTGTCGGGCGAGCCCAGCCGGGTCGGCAACGCCCCCCACATCGGCGACGTCCACATCACCGCGTCGATGATGCGATCGATCGGGGCCGACGTCGAGGTCGACGAAGACTCCGAGGTCGTGAGCATCGACCCCGCTCGGCTGAGCGACGCCCACGTCCCCTACTCGGGCCTGAACCGCATCCCGGTGCTCATGGCGGGGCCGCTGCTGCACCGCTTCGGCGAGGCGTTCGTGCCCAACGTGGGGGGCGACGCCATCGGGTCGCGCCCCGTCGACTACCACCTGGAGGCTCTCCGCCGCCTCGGCGCCGAGGTGTCGATCACCGACGAGGGGCTGGTGGCCAAGGCCAGCCACCTGCACGGCGCCCACTTCCGGCTGCCGTTCCCGAGCGTGGGGGCGACCGAGACGGTCCTGCTCACGGCGGCCACCGCCGAAGGCCGCACCACCCTCGAGAACGCGGCCATGGAGCCCGAGGTGGTGGAGCTGGCCCTGTTCCTCCAGCGCATGGGCGCCCGCATCGAGCTCCAACCGGACCGGTGCTTCATCATCGAGGGCGTGCCCGAGCTGTCGGGCGCCAGCCAGCGGATCGGCGGGGACCGCATCGAGGCGCTCTCGTACCTGGTGGCGGGGCTGGCGACGGGCGGGCGGGTCCGCATCGTCGGCTGCGCCCAGGACCGGCTCGTCACCGCCATCTCCACCTTGAAGCGGCTGGGGGCCGAGTTCGCCATCGACGACGACGGCATCGCCGCCGAGGTCGGCCCCGCGGGCCTGCGGCCGGCCGCGGTCCACACCGACACCCACCCCGGGTTCATGACCGACTGGCAGCCCGCCCTCGTCATCCTCTGCACCCAGGCGGCGGGGATGTCGGTGATCCACGAGACGGTGTTCGAGGACCGCTTCGGGTACGTCCAGGCCCTGCGGGCCATGGGCGCCGAGGTCGAGCTGTTCGACCAGTGCCTGGTCGGCGCGCCCTGCCGGTTCGACGAGACGGGGTTCCTGCACTCCGCGCTGGTCCGGGGCGTGAGCAAGCTGTACGGGGCCGAGATCGAGATGCCCGACATCCGGGCCGCCTTCGCCTACGTCATCGCCGCCGCCACCGCGGACGGGCCGTCCACGCTCCACGGCGTCCACCACCTCGAACGGGGCTACGACCACGCCCACGAGAAGTTCGAGTCGCTGGGGCTGCAGATCTCGCCAACCGGCTGAGCGTCCGTCCGGTCGGCCGGACGAAACGGGGGAGGTTTGTCAATCTGACCCCGCGCGGCGGGGTCCAACGCGCAAACTTCGTCGAAATCAGCGGTGGACGGCGGCGAGCAGGGCTGCGTACGAGCGGACCAGCAGGGACCGTTCCTCGGCGATGAGCGGGCTGTCGAGGGAGCAGCCCTCGGCCACCCACCGGTCCGAGACGTCCATGGCCGCGGCGCGCAGGTCGGCGGCCGGCCGCACCTCGTCCGGCCTCGCCCGGTAGACGAAGGAGTACAGGGCGGCCAGGGCGTCGACCAGGGGATCCTGCCCGCCGCTGCCGCCGCCGCCGCCGCTGGCGCCGCCGCCGCTGGCGCCGCCGCCGCTGGCGCCGCCGCCGCCGCCGCCGCCGCCGCCGCTGTCGCCGCCGCTGTCGCCGCCGCGCTGGCGCTCGCGGTGCAGGCGCCACCACTCCACCTCCAGCCGGGCTGCCTCGGTGGTGTCCAGCGGCTCGCCCGCCTCGGCCGCCACCAGCCGGTAGAAGCGCTGCATGCACCGCCGGGCCCCGTCGGGGTCGGTGTCCGCCGGCGCCCACCGCTGGTTGGCCCGCAGCACCAGCCACGCGCCCTTGAGCGTCGGCCACCAGCGCATGCCGAAGCCGGCCCTGACCAGGCCGACGGAGGCCACCAGCAACGTCGCCCACCGGCGGCGGTAGTAGGCGACCCACGCCCGGCACTCCAGGGCGCCGACGCGGTTGGGATCGAAGGACCGGGTGCGGTGTCGCTGCGGCACAATTGCGATCATGGCCGAGAACGAGCGCCGCACGATCGAAAATCCGGTGACGGGGGAGCGGATGACGTCGATCGTCAGCAGCCCCGAGTCCGGCGGCGACCACGCCGAGGGCCGGGGCTTCTTCCCGGTGGGCTGGCGGCCGCCTGGCATCCACCGCCATCCCCACCAGGACGAGCGCATCACGGTGGTGAGCGGCGCGCTCCGCCTGACCGTCGGCAAGGAGCGGCGGGAGCTGGGGCCGGGCGAGTCCGCCGTCCTGCCCCGGGGCGTGTGGCACGACTTCGAGATCATCGGCGACCGGCCGGCGGAGGCGCGGCTGCGAGCCGAGCCCGCCCTCGGGCTGGAGATGATCCTGGCCACCCTCGTCGGCCTGGCCAAGGACGGCAAGACCAGCAAGAAGGGCCTGCCCCGCCCGCTCCAAGGGGCGGTGATCGGGCAGTTCTACTGGGAGGTGGCCCAGTTCAAGAAGCCGCCCCCGGCGGTGCAGAGGCTCGTGCTCCCGGCCCTCGCCGCCCTGGGGCGGCGGAGGGGCCTGCGGCCGTACTACGAGCACCACTTCGAGCCGGGCGAGCTGGACGCCATCCTCGACGCCTGGGCCGCCCACCGCCCGTGGGGCGGCCACGCCCGGCCCACGTTCTGATCTGGCTCAGCCGGGCGTCGGCGGGCCGAAGGTCACCCCCAATGAGAAGGCGTCCTGCTCGGGCCCGTGACCGCGCAGCCGGGCCAGGCGCCCCAACCCCTCGTCGACCGTCGGGACCTTCCCGGCGGGCAGCCACCACAGCGCGGTCGAGAACCCCCCGAAGGGGGCGAACCACCGGTGGCGCTGCCGCATGAACAAACCGTGGGCCGTCCGGTACACGAACTGCTGGAGCGACGGGAAGTCCTGCCACACCGAGAGCGTCACGACCACGTCGTCGCGCCCGCCGAAGCTGGCGAAAGTCAGCGGGCCGTCCTGGGGAGGGCGCCGCCACACGAAGCCGGGGCTGTGGTCGGCCAGCCAGTTGACGTCGTCGAGGGCGCGGGGCAGGCCGGCCATGACCGGGTCGCCGAGCGGCGCGCGGAGGTAGGTGACGTTGCACTCCGCCAGCTGCCAGGCCGCCTCGCTCAGGGACAGTTCAGGACCAGCTCGCCCTCGCAGCGGTCGAACGGTCCCACGCCGCCATCGGCGATGTCGTTCCCAGGGCCGCCCGAGAGGGTGTCGATGCCGAGGCCCCCGAACAGGGCGTCGTCGCCGTCCGATCCGGCGATGCGGTCGTTGCCACCCAGGCCCAGCACCCGGTCGTTGCCGCCGCCGGCGGCGATGCTGTCGTCGCCGGACGAGCCGCAGATGATGTCGTCCCCCGGTGTGCCGGCGATGTTGCCGCTCCCGTAGATCGTGCACAGGGGCTGCCAGTCGCACCGCTGGTCGAAGGCGTTGTCGTTGGTGATGCGGATGATGTCGCCGCCGTCGGTGGCCCGCATGGTGTACACCTCGCCGAAGTTGGTCGCGTTCCGCCCGCTCGTCCACACGATGCGGGTTCCGTCGGGGGACCAGGCCGGGAAGATGTCGAAGCTGCCCGGGAGCGCGCCGGTGTTGAAGGTCAGGCGGACGACGTTGCTGCCGTCGGCGTTCATCCGGTAGATCTCCTCGCCGGCGGCGTCGTCCCGGCGGCTGTGGAAGCCGATCATGCTCCCGTCCGGCGACCACGTCGGCCACGAGTCCTCCACGCCGGCCACGTTCCCGGGCAGGCTCAGATCGCCGGTCCCGTCGGGGTTCATGACGTGGACGTTGGCGGAGGAGTCGATGCGCCGGCTGCTGTAGGCGATCTTGTCCCCCCTGGGCGACCATGCCGGCAGCGACTCTTCGGCCGGGCTGAACGTGAGCCGGGTGTCCCCGGTGCCGTCCACGTTGATCTTGTGGACGTCGAAGGAGGCGGCGTTACGCGTGGTCTGGTAAGCGATCTGGTCCCCGCCCGGGCTCCACGCCGGCGACGAGTTGGCGCCGGTGAACGTCAGCCGGCGGACGTTGCTGCCGTCGGCGTCCATGATGTAGATCTCGGTCGTGCCCCCGCGGTTGCTCTCGAAGGCGATCTGCCGACCGTCAGGGGAGTACCGGGGGCGGCCGTCGAACGCCGGGTTGTCGGTCAACCGCGTCGGGTTCAGCTCGGTCCCGCCCGGGTCGAACGCCCATACGTCGACCCCGCCCGTGCGGCTCGACTGGCAGGCGAGATTGCCGACCAGGCCGGGGAAGGCGCTGCCGACCGGCGGAGCGCTCCACAGCTGAGCCGGACCGAGCAGCGCCACCGCTACCCCGAGCCTGGCCGCAACCCGCGCGCGTGCAAACCTCATGGCGATTGACCCCCTTCGTCGTGACCCTCACATTCTCCGTTGCCCGCAGGGGGCGCCGCAACGGTGGGACGCGAATCAGCTCTTCTTGGCCGGGGCCTTCCGGGCGGGCGCAGCCTTGGCGGCGGGGGCCTTCTTGGCGGGGGCGGCCGCCTTGGCGGGGGCCTTCTTGGCGGCGGGCGGGGCCGGCGGCCACACGCCCTTGGCCAGCTTGGGCGCGGCGGCGGCGCTCATCACGCCGTCCTTGTAACCCTTCAGCGGGGTGATCTTGGCCTTCTTGGACGCCTTGATCTTCACCGGCTGGCCTGTCCCCGGGTTGCGGCCCATGCGGGCCGGCCGGTCGACGCGAGCGAACTTGGCGAACCCAGGGATGGCCACCGCTTCGCCCTTGGCGTTGACGGCGGTGATGACCTCGGTGACGCCTTTCAGGACCTGGTCGACAACCTTCGCGTCCACCCCGCTGTGGGCGGCGGTGGCGTTCACGAGCTCTCGTCGGTTCACTGTCACTCCCCAGTTCTTGCGTACGCGAACGCAAGAGTGTGCCAGCGGCGGCGCCGGCGAACGCGGATAGGCCCGCGTTCGGGGGGCCGGCTGGCCGCCCGAGTCGACGACGTCCGAGCCGGGGAGGTCCAGCACGTCGCCCTCGCGGGCGCCCGGAAGTCGCGGTTGCGGCGGAGCAGGCTCAGGGCGGGGGCGCGTCCGAGCGCGAGTCCAACCGCTGGACGAAGGCGATGCTGTCTTCCAGCTCGGCCGCGGTCCAGTCCTGGAACGCGGGTTCGCGGTCCCCGACCTTCGGCGCGGCCAGCGCCGCCCGGAGCTTGCCCAGGATCTTCTCCGGCGTGTAGGGCTGGGTCTGCCACACCCAGCCCGCGTTCTCGAAGCGGCCGGGCCAGTCGTTCTCCCGGGCCGGCAGGTTCACCTTGACGACCCCGCCGAAGGGGTGGGCGGCGAAGAGTTCCTGCTCGGTGAGCAACGCCTTGAGCCCGTGGGCCGTACCCGGCCCGCTGATGCCGGCGCACACGATGGCGACGTAGTCGCCCGAGTCGTCGAAGGGGTGGGGGGCGAGGGTGATCACGCCGAAGTCGTTGTTGTCGCCCGGCAGCCGGCCGTGAAGCTCGCCGTCGGCGGGGTCGGCGAAACCGGGGACCCGGAACTGCTGGACGATGGCCGATTCCGTGCGCCCTTGCAGCAGGTCGTCGATCAGTTCCATGGCCCGGGGCAAGCGCCGGTGCTGCTCCCGCCCGAGCAGCTCCTCGGTGAGGGCGCCGGGGTTCACCTTGTGGTCGTGGCTGTGCTGCACCTGTTCCAGCAGCCGCCAGAACACGCCCAGCATGCGGTGGTCGTCGAGTTCGGTCACGGACCGGTACTCGCGGTCCCACGCCCGCCAGTACGGGCTGATCAGAGGCCGGAACAGCGCCGTCCCGGCCAGTTGGCGGGTCAGCCAGTTCACTCCGCTCGAGCCGACGACCAGCAGGTGGTGGCCGGCGAAGCGCTCCCGCAGCCACTCCTCCTTCATGAGGACGAAGAACTTGTCCGAGCAGATGGTGAAGCGGTCGCCGAGGCTCTCCAGCAGCGGGAGGTACTGGAAGTCCGTCACTGCGCCGCTGCGGATGAACAAATCGGCGGGGCTGTCGGGCGGAACCTCCCGACGGTCCGGGAACACGCCGATCAGCGGCTGGAACTGCTCGGGGAACCCCTGCAACGTCCGGGGGTAGACGGGGGGCAGCGGCCGGCGGGCGAGGGCGCCCACCAGGCCGGCGGCGGCCTGGTCGAGGAGGGGCCGGGCGGCGAGCCCCTCGCCCACGCCCTCCACCTTGAGCTGGACCCACTTGGCGAGCCACCGGGTGAGGAGGTCGGCCCGGGCCTCCTTATCCTCGACGAGCGCGGCCAGGCAGCTGAGGACGTCCAGGCCCGGCACGCGCTCCCCCCGCTCGTTGGCCCCGACGGTGGCCTCGCTGATACCCAGCGCATCGGCCAGGCACTTTTGCGAACGTTGCCCGCGTGCCGCCCGGATAAGCTCGCCCAGCGTTAGATCCGCCCATGCGTGCCCTACGCCAGCGTAGGGTTCGTCCCCCAAGCCCATCGCTACAGTATGGCTCGGGTTACGGCTCGGTTAAGGCTCGGTGTTGTAACCCTTACCCAAGCGTGCGATCGTCCCTGCATGCGACCGAATCTGCGGGTGGTGGATCACCCGGGAGAAGCCATCGCCTTCGAGGATTTCTGCGTCAAGTTCGATGGCCCCGCCATCGCGGTGGACGGCTACGTGCCCGGGCCGTCGGCGTGGTCGCCGGCCGGTCCGCACGCCTCGTTCGACCACCACGGGGGCGGCCAGCGGCTGTTCACCCGGGCGACCTGCGAGCAGGCCCGCCTGGCCGTCGCCCATGGCCTCTGGGACCACATGGTGCGCGACGGCGCGCCGACAGCGGACGTCCACGTGAACGACGCCGACGCCGACGTCTGCACGACCGTCTACGTCCTCGCCGAGCCCGACCGGCTGAACGACGCGGCCGTCGAGCGGCTTGTGGCGATCGAGGGGCTCATCGACACCACCGGGGGGTACTACAAGCCGCCCGGGGTGACCGACGACTACCTCGCCGCGCTGGCGTGGACGTTCGAGCCGTGCTTCGAGGCCCGGGCCGCTGGGGGGCCTGTGGACGCCGGCGGCCTGCCCGCCCTGATTGAGGCGGTGACCGAGCGGATCGCCGCCCATGTCGCCGGACGGGGCGGGCAGCGGCCGGCGTGGGGCGACTTCGAGGAGGTGGGCCGCCAGGGCGGGGTGGTGGCCGTGGTGGAGCACGGCCCCTACGCCCGCATGGCGCTGCGCCGGGCGGGGATCAACGCGGTGGTGGCCGAGCGCCGTTCGGGCGCCATCTGCCACGTCACCCTGGCCAAGGCGTCGCCCTACTGCGGCCCCGACCTCGAGCGCGCCTATGTCCGGCTCAACGAACTCGAGGGCTGCGCTCCCGACCAGTGGTGGGGCGGAAGCGACCTCGTCGGCGGCTCGCCCCGGCGGCGGGGCACGACGTTGGCCCTCGACGTCATCCTCGGCGTGGTCGCCGAGAGCTGAGCTCCGCGCCGCCCCTACATGTGGGGGAAGGCGGTGCGCCCGGCCAAGCCGGCCAGGTGCAGCACCCGGTCCACATAGGCGTGGGAGTGGTTGTAGTTCCAGAGGGCGGAGCGGAGCCGGGCGGGGTCGGCGGCGCCGTTGGCGCAGAGCAGGCGAGCGGCGCCGTGGAGGGCGTCGGCGGGGTTGGTCACGTCGGCGTCGCCGTCGCCGTCCCCGTCGGCCCCGTACGCCGCCCAGGTCGCGGGCAGGAACTGCATGGGCCCCACGGCGCCGGCCGTGGAAACGCCGGCCCGCCGGCCTCGCCCACTCTCCACGTCGGCGATGGCGAGGAGGACCGAGGGCGGCAGCCCGGGGCAGGTGGCGGCGGCGGCGTGGGCGCCGGCGGTCCAGGCGTCCTGCGGGGCGGCGGCGAGGCCGGCGGTGAGGTCGGTGTCGAGGCCGGCATGGGCCGCCGGTGCGCCGGCGACGTTGAAGGCGGCCTCGGCGCTGGTCAGGGCGGCGACGAGAACCCCCACGGCCGTCGCCAGCCCGGCGGCCAGCAGGCGCCCCGGGTGGCGGCGCAGCTCCGCTCCGTACCAGGCGCGTAACGAGGTTTCAGGGGGCAAGCGGGCCTTCTTAGCCGGATCAGGCGCGGATCTCCACCGGGACGCCGATCGGCAGCTTCTGCACCAGCTGGGTGATGGCGTCGTTGGTCATGCGGATGCAGCCGTTGCTGGCGTCTCGGCCGACGCTCGACGGGTCGCCGGTGCCGTGGATCCCGAACTGGCCATCGCCGCCGGCGAAGTCGTACCAGACGTCGGAGTAGCCCGACAGGCCGTAGGCGAAGGGGCCGTAGGAGGACCGTTGGGACGGCAGGACCTCGATGAGCTCGGTGGTGTAGAAGATTCCCCCGGGTGTGGGGGTGGCCCGCGTCCCGACGCCGACAGGCGCCTGCAGGAACACTTCCTTGCCCTCGTACGCCGTCAGCCGGTGGGCCGCCAGCTCGACGACGATCCGCCACGTGTGGGTCGTGAGGCTGACGTCGGCGCGGCGGATCCAACCGGTGCTGCCATTGGGGCGCACCGGCAGGTACACCTCGAGCCAGTCGCCGCGCTCCTCCTTTACCAGGAAGACGCGGGTGGTGCCGTAGGTCGGGTTGGGGTTGTCGAGGGCGCGGGCCCGTTCGGCTGCTTGCGGCTCGTCGTACACCGCTACCTGGGCCACCTCGGCGGTCGCCACCACCGCGATCGAACGGTCTGGCGTCGTCGTCGAGGAGGACGGGACGGGCTCGGCGGAGGTTTCGCCGACGTTGACGGCCCGCGACTGCGGACGCGCCCCCCGGTCGATGCCGCAGGCGGCCAGGAGGAGAGCGGTGGCGGCGACCAGGGCCGAGACGCGACGCACGGCGACCGAGAGTAATGGGGTCGTGCTCGGTAGCCGGGGCAGGCTGGCCTAACACCCCGGGCTTGTCGGCGCGCGGCGCGCCTACGCTTCGATGACGTTTGGGCGCCCTGCTGCGAGGGAAGCGGTCGAGCGGGGTGACAGAGCAGTCGTCGCCTTGGTGAAGCGCGAGCGCCTCAACCACCGCGCGCCGCTGAGTCACGGCGGCGTGGTGGCCCAGATCTGGCGGGGTGGGTCGGGCCGGCAGGCCGAGGTCGCGCGGTTGCTACGGGGGGTCGACGTGAAGGCCCTTGACGAACAGCTCGGCAAGAGAGCCGGCGCGCTGCTGGGCAAGGCGGGCGGCGACACGGTCGACGCCGCCCTGGTCTGCCTCGCGACCGATGGCGACGACATCCTTACCTCAGACCTAGCCGACCTGAAGACGCTCGCCGAGGCTGCCGGCGTGCATGTCGACCTGCTGCCTGTCTGACCGCCTGCGGGTACACTCCGGTGAGGAGCGACGGGTTACGGGTTCCCTGCGCCCCGGGGGGTTCCAGCGGGCGGCGCCGGCGAGCAACGCCGGGCGCCCTGGGGCCAGCGCCGGGTGGACGGCGCCGCGAGGAAGGCGTTCACGGCTACGAAGGAGCGGCCGAGAAGGCAAGGCGAAGGTATGCCCGCCCTTGGCTGCAACGCCCGACCCGCCGACCCCTGTCGAGCACGAACTGGAGCGCTCACGTCACAACTGGGGAATGGCTCGGTGGGGTTCAGCCATCGTTCGATGGTACGGCGTCGTCCTCCCCGCCCCGCCGTAGCTCGGTGTACACGACCTTGGCCGCCGCCACCGCCGGCACGGCCATCAGGGCGCCGACCAAACCTCCCGCGGAGACGCCGATGAGGGCGGCCGTCATCGTCGCCGGCGGCGACAGCTTGACCGCCCGCCCGACGACGAGGGGTTGGATGACGTGGTTCTCGATGTTCAGGTACACGATGAAGAACACCGCGCACGCCACCGCGGTGCCTGCGCCCCGGGTGAGGCCCAAGAGCACGAACGGGATGCCTCCCATGGCCCCCCCGATCTGGGGGATGAGGTCCCACACCGCGACCCAGAGGGCGATGAGCGGGGCCAGGGGCACCTGCAAGAGCAGTCCGGCGACGAGCGTGGTGGTGCCGGCGATGCACGCCACGAGCAGCGACCCGGCGACGTACCGGCCGACGGTCGAGTAGGCGAGACGGCCGATGCGCACCGCTTGGACGCGGCGGCGGGGCGGGACCAGGCGGCGGGCGCCCCGCACCAGGCGCGGACCGTCGAGGAGCAGGGCCAGGGTGACGAGCAGGGTGAACCCGGTGAGCAGCAGGCCGTCGGCGAACCGGACGATGTAGCCGCCGATCAGGGTGTCGTCGCCCTGGAACCGCTCGGGCAGGTCGTTGATCCACTCCTGCACCTTCTCGACCGCGCCCGCCCGCTGGAGGTCGTCGCCGACGAAGGGCAGGTCGTCGATCTGGCCGACGACCTGGTCCACGTCACGGCCGAGGTCGCGCCCCTGGTCGATGGCGCGGGGGAGGAGGACCGCGATGACCACCGCCCCGACGGCCGCCAGCAAGCTGACGACGATGGCCACGGCCATGCCCCGCCGCGTTCCGAACCGCCGCTCGAGCGTGGTGACCGCCGGGTCGAGGGCCATGGCCACGAGGGCGCCCACCGCCAGCACGATGATCGACCGGGGCGCGGCCCGGACCAAGCCGGTGACGGTGACGAGGGCGACGAAGGCGGCCATGGCCCAGGCCACCGACCGCCAGTCCAGCTCGACGACCCGTACCGCCAGTGGGGGCGGGCCAACGGCTGCTGCGCCCGGCACGACGGCATCGGCGACGGCATCGGCCCCGGCCCCGGCGACGGCGGTCACGGCCGGCGGGGCGGGAGCGGGCGGCGGCGCGGCAGCGGGCGGCGCGGCGGCAGCGAGCGGCGGGGCATCGGGCGGCGCGGCGGCAGCGAGCGGCGGGGCGGGAGCGGGCGGCGGGGCGGCGGCGGGCGGCGGGGCATCGGGCGGCGCGGCGGCAGCGAGCGGCGCGGGCGCAGAGGGTCGGGCAGGAGCGGGCGGCGCGGGCGGTGGCGCGGCAGCGGCCGGCGGGGCGGCGGCGGGCGGCCCGGGAGCGGGGGGCATGGGCGGCGCCGGGGGTACGGCCGGCGGGGCGGCGGCGGGCGGCCCGGGAGCGGGGGGCATGGGCGGCG
>Ga0187892_10007011_pt1 | contig 16327 bp, 12 predicted proteins | sample MA1701073metaG_FD_139345 | JGI IMG/M metagenome (GOLD analysis project Ga0187892, IMG submission 139345) | Bio-ooze microbial communities from a basaltic lava cave in the Kipuka Kanohina Cave System on the Island of Hawaii, USA - MA170107-3 metaG ... | reverse complement strand
GGCGCGCCTCCTCGGCCGGCGGGCGACCGGAGGGCGGGTCGAGGCACTGCTCGTCCGCGCGCGCCAGGGCGGCGTGCAGGAGGCGCTCGTCCGGGGGGCCGCACGCCTCCGGCCGGACGAGGAGCTGGCCTTCGGCGACGGGACGCTCCGCGCGCGCGTGGCCGGGCGCGACGACGGCCGCGTGCTCCTCCGGTTCGGACCCGACCTCGAGGCCGGGCTCGAGCGGCTCGGGCGCGCGCCGCTCCCTCCCTACATCCGCCGCGACGGGACCGAGGACGCCTCCGCCGACCGCGCCCGCTATCAGACCGTGTACGCGCGCTCGCCGGGCGCGGTGGCCGCGCCCACGGCCGGGCTCCACTTCACGCGCGCGCTCCTCGACGCGCTCGCGGCGTCGGGGATCGCGAGCGCCTCCATCACCCTCCACGTGGGACCGGGCACCTTCACCCCGGTGCAGGTGGAGCGGATCGAAGACCACCGGATGGAGGCCGAGGAGGCGCTGGTGCCGGAGGAGACCGTCGCCGCCGCGGGCCGCGCGCGCCGCGCCGGCGGGCGGGTGGTCGCGGTCGGGACCACCTCGCTCCGCGCGCTCGAGTCGGCCGCCCGGGGCGGAGCGCTCGCCCCGTTCCGCGGAGCCACCGACCTCTTCGTCACCCCCGGCTTCCGGTTCCACGCGGTGGACGCGCTGCTCACCAACTTCCACCTGCCGCGGAGCACGCTGCTCATGCTGGTGGCCGCCTTCGCCGGGCGGGAGCGGATCCTCGAGGCCTATGCCGAGGCGGTCGCCGCCGGGTATCGCTTCTACTCGTACGGCGACGCGATGCTGATCGTCTGACGATCAGCGAGGGGACAGCTCGACCGTCACGGTCGCGCCGCAGTCGGGCACCACGGTCTTCGCCCAGAACCTCAGGTTCCCGCGCGTGAGAACCTCGAAGCCCTCGGGCGGCGGCCCCTCCCCCGCCGGGAAGCCGATGGTCGCGTTCCCACAAGGGCCCTGCCCGACCGCGTTCCCGGTGACGCGAGCCGACCGCCTCACGCCGTCCCACTCGACCGTGAACGGGTAGATCGAGATCCGGGCCCGGAGCTCGGGGACCCGCACGAGGAACCGGTACCCTCCCGTCTGCGGCTCGAGCCCGAGCGCGCCGAGGAGGACGGCGGCATGGAAGACCCCGCTCCCGGCCTGCGGCGGTCCGAGCGCGCGCGCGGGAGAGACGGCCAGCGTCGCGTGCGGCGTGAAGTCGCCGGGCTCGACCAGGTCGGCCCGCGCGACCTTCTTCACGAGGCGCCAGCCGTCCGCGGCGAACCCCGCGTGCAGGCGTGCCCACGCGTCGATCAGGTTCAGGGTCGGCCGGACCTCCGAGCCCGGCCCTGCCGCGGGCACGCCCACCGGCGTCTCCACCGCGCGCAGCGCCTCGAAGATCGACGCGCACCGCTCCGGCGGGATCACGTCGAGGAGCACCCCCACGACCTGGTCCTCCACGGGCCGGTCGTCGGCGCGCCCGTCCAGCCAGACGTTCACGTAATGCCGCCCGTTCCAGAGCCCCCCCTTCTCGCGGGGCGCGTGCACCGCCGCGGCGGCCTTGTCGAAGGCCGCCTGCAGGTCCCGGGGATCGCCCCCCGCCTCCCGCTCCCAGGCGATCTGGCGCCGGAGCGCTCCGAGGAAGAGGAACGCCGTCCCCGGGTCCATCCGGAGGCCGATCGTGGACGGATCGCCGCCGGGCCCGCCCCGGTCGGGGAGCCCGTCCCCGTCGCGGTCACGGGACTGGAGCCAGCCGAGCACCTTCCGCAGGTACTCGCGGCCGCAGCACTGGCTCTGTCCGATCCAGGCGTAGGCGCGGAGCAGCCGCAGCACCAGGAAGGCGTTCGACGCGAGGTCGTCGGGCCGGTCGAGCGTGGGCAGGATCCCGGCAGGCGCCCGGCCTTCGGGCCGGACCTCCTGCGAGAGCTGCTGGATCATCCGGCTCTCCATCCCGCCCCAGTGGAAGACGAAGGGGAAGCTCCCCCACCAGGACTCCTCCTGCGTCATCGAGGACGGGCAGAGGACCGCCACGCGCCCGGCGTCCAGCACCTTGGTGAGCGCCACCGTGGAGCCGAGGTACCACCGGAACGCCGCGTCCACCTCCGCGTCGCCCGTGCGCGGAAGCTGTTCCGCGAACCGATCCGTGTCCTCGCGCTGGACGTTCGCCCGGAGGAGGACCTGGCGGAGCGCGTGACCTGGATCGGGCGGCGCCGACGCCGGAGCGGTCGGATCGCCCCGGAGCGCGCCAAGGACGAGCCGGGTCTTCGCGGACTTCCCCGCCGGGAGCGTCACCCGGACCGCGGGGAGGGTGCCGGTCGCCACCTGGGCCTCGCCGCCGATCCAGCCGAGGAGGCCCCGGGTGGTGACGGCGAAGGCGCCGCCCAGGGGCAGCGCCCCCAGCTCCTCGGCCCGCGCGGGGCGCCAGGCTCCCTCCTGGATCGGAAGGAAGCGGGCCTCGATCGTCACCGGCACGGACGGGTCCTCCCTCCGGACCTCGAAATCGACGGTCACGTGCGGCGGGGAGGGCGTTCCGAAGCGCGAGTTCGGCACCGGAGCGCACGCCGTGGCCTCGATCCGGATGCCGGCGAGCGCGGGGTCGGCGTAGCGGGCGCGCACGAGCGGCCATTCCCGGGTCACGGTCTTCTCGGCCGCGTCGCGGTCGCGCACGCGGCGGCCGCCCGACTCGAAGCTGACCGCGAGCGACCCGAAGAGCTCCAGCCATTCGCCGGGCTCCGGACCCTTGAGCCAGAGCCGCTCGAGGAGGGCGCCGTCGAGCGACGCCTCGCCGGCGATCGAGAAGTTCGCGACCGCCCAGCCGGTGCGCGGGCGCTCGACGAGCGGACGCATCTGGTCGGCCGCCTCGCCCAGGAGCACCTGCGGGCCGCCTCCGACGAAACCGCCGGCGCCGCCCGAGTCGGTGATTCGCACCGCCACGTGGTTGCGCCCGGCGCGGAGCAGGCGCGGCGGGATCGCGTAGACGCGCTCGGTCGTCCAGCCGTCCCCGCCGCCGACGCGCTCGCCGTTCACGAAGGCCTCGTCCGCGTCGTCGATCCTCCCGAGGAAGAGGACCGGCGCGGCCGCCGGCACGCTCGCGAGCTCGAACCCGCAGCGGTACCAGCCGACGCCGTCCACGCCCGGGAGCTCGCGGTTCCAGTGCCCGACCACGCCCGGGGCGTCGCGGAAGCCGGCCGGGTCGGCGCCGGCGGCGGACCAGGCGCGGTCGTCCCCCTGGCGGAAGGTCCACCGATCGAGCGGCAGCCGGTCAGGGGATGCCAGACATGGGGCACCGAGCGAGAGGACGAGCAGGAGCGGGGCACGCATGAGTTTCGTGAGCGGCGGATGATAGCAGAGGCATGGGAGCCAGGGCTTGAAACCCCTGCCCTCGATGCCCTAACTTGATGCCCTTGTTCCTTCAGGCCGGCACCGGCCCGGCTGGCTTCCGGGCGGCGGCATCCCCTGCTCGACCTGTGCAACCGGGTCGCCTCCCCAACCCAAAAGGCCAGGAGACTCGATCATGACGGTGGAACGGAAGGACGCGGTCACGCTGAAGGGTAAGCCGCTCACGCTGGTGGGCCCGGAGATCAAGGTCGGCGCGAAGATGCCCGACTTCCAGGCCGTCGCCAACGACATGAGCGAGGTCACGCTGAAGACCACCGGAGGGAAGGTGCGGATCTTCGCCTCGGTCCCCTCCCTGGACACGCCGGTCTGCGACGCCGAGACCAGGCGCTTCAACCAGGAAGCGACGGGCCTCCCGGGCGTGGAAGTGCTCACGATCTCCTGCGACCTCCCCTTCGCCCAGAAGCGCTGGTGCGCCGCGGCGGGCCTCGACCGGGTCAAGACGCTCTCGGACCACCGGGACACGAGCTTCGGCGCGGGCACCGGCACGCTGATCAAGGAGCTCCGCATCCTGAGCCGCGCCGTCTTCGTCGTGGACCGCGACGACGTCGTGCGCCACGTCGAATACGTCAAGGAAGTCGCCGAGCAGCCGAAGTTCGAGGCCGCGGTGCAGGCCGCCCGCCGGCTCATCTCCTAGTGAATACGGCCCCCCTCGACGATCTGGTCCGGCGGACGCGGGAAGGCGATCCGGCGGCGCGCGAGCGCCTGCTCGCCGAAGTGCTCGATCCCGTGCACCTCGTCGCGCGGCTGCGCCTCGGGGACAAACTCCGCCGGCGGCCGGATTCGCGCGAGACCGTGCGCAAGGCGGCGCTGGATGCCCTGGAGGACTTCCCCAAGGCGAAGGCCGACGGCGGGACTCCCGCGTTCCTCACGTGGCTCCACGCCGCCGTCGAGAAGCGGCTCAAGAAGCTGAAGCCCGAGCCGGCCCGCGCGCGGAAGGTCGGCGCGGCCGCGGGCGCTCCGCCGGGCGGGACGGCCACGCTCGGCGCCCGCATGTGGGATCCGGCGGCGAGCCTGGCGTCGCCCGGCAGCCGCCTCGAGCGCCCGGAGGATCTCCTCCGGCTCGAGGAGGCGCTGCTCCGCCTGGACCCCGAGGAGCGCGACGTGCTCGTGCTCGAGCGGTTCGAGGGCTGCCTTCCCGAGGAGATCGCCCGCCGCCTGGGCTCGACCGACCGGGTGATCCGCAAGGTGCGCGCCCGGGCGCTCCTCCGGCTCGCCCGCGAGCTCAAATCGGTTTGAGAGCCTGAGCGCGCCTCCCTTGCGCGTCGCGACGGCCAGGAGTACACAACCCGTCGAAAGGCTCGGGAGAGCCCAGGTCCGTTCTCGCGGGGGTCGAGGCGGACCAGACCCCGCCGTGGCGCCCCCCCCGGCCCGGCGGCTTCCGGCGCGGCCTGCCCCGGCACCACCGTGCTCACGATCCCGGGAGTGCTCCCGGACGGCTTCTCGTTCACGGCCCAGGCCGTCGCCGTGGACCTCGGAGTCGGCGGCGGCACGCCGGTGAGCCTGTCGAACGCGGTGACCATCGCGGCGGGGAACTGCGGCTGCCGGACGCATTGATCAAGCGAAGATCGAAAAGGGGTCAGGTCCCTCGGAGGGACCTGACCCCCAAGAGCGCCCGGAAACGGCGCAGGGCGGCCGTGAGGTCCGGTGCCGAGAGGACCGCAGAGGAGACCGCGAGCCCCGGCGCCCCGGCCTCCAGCACCGCGCCCGCGTTCTCGAGGGTGATCCCCCCGAGCGCCACGAACGGGAGCGTGACGGCCGCGCGCACCTCGCGCACCAGCGCGGTCCCCAGCCCCGCCCCGTACCCCTTGGTCGCGGTCGGGAAGACCGGACCCACGCCCAGGTAGTCGGCACCCGCGGCCTCCGCGGAGCGGGCCTCAGCGGCCGAGTGCGTGGAGACCCCGACGAGCCGCCCGGGGCCGATGAGCCGCCGGGCCTCCGCCACCGGGAGGTCCTCCTGCCCGAGGTGCACGCCATCCGCCTCCGCGAGGACGGCCAGGTCCACGCGGTCGTTCACGACGAGGAGCGTCCGCGTGCCGCGCGTGGCGGCCCGGGCCCGGAGCGCCCGCTCGAGGAACGCCCGGTCCGGGAGGCGCTTCTCCCGGACCTGTACCACGTCCACGCCCTCGCGCACGAGCACCGCGAGCGCTTCTTCGTACGGGACCCGGAGCAGGTCCTCGCTCAGGAGCACATGGAACCCGAGCGGCGGCAAGATGCCTACTGCTTCACCACGTCCCGGTACGTGACCTTGCGCTCGACCTTCGCGTGCTTGACCCCGTTCACCTCGACGTGCGGGTAGACGAAGAAGTTCAGCGGGCCCTCGTGCGGCGCGGGCGTCAGCTCCAGGTCCCGCCCGACCGAGAGCTGCACGCGGTCCGCGGTCAGCGAGCCGAAGTAGTAGTCCGTGAGCTGCGGGTTCTTGTCCGCCTCCGAGATGTCCACGGGAACCCACCCCTTGCCCTCGACGTGGAACCAGGCCCAGCAGTGGTAGCCGGGGAGCTCCCCCTCGGGCCGCTCCGTCGGGACCGAGAAGCCGATCTCGAACCGGCAGGGGATCCTGCGGGCCCGGGCCATGGAGGTGAAGAGCGCGTGGAAGTCCGTGCAGTTCCCGTAGCCCTGCGTGCAGGCCCACTCGAGGCTCCCGCGCCCCCAGCCGGTCCCTTCCTTGGAGTAGCGCATGTGCTCCATCACGCGGTCGTAGAGCCTGCGCGCCGCGGGCATCGGATCCGTGACGTCACCGGCGGCCTTGTCGGCCCACTCGGTCGCGACTCCGTCCACGGGCGCCAGCCGGTCCCCCTTGAGGTAGAGGTCCCGCCGGCTCCCGCCGAGCGGCGCGTCCGAGTTGAGCAGGTCCAGCTTGACCTCCTGGCGCTCGACCTCGCACGAGTACGAGACCTCGACCGCCCCGCCGCCCGTCCGTCCCGCCGCGAACAGCACGCGGTTCCCGTGGCGCCCCTCCTGCGTCTCGCGCAGCTCCCACGCCGGGCCATCCCCCATCCGGGCCGGGAGCTCGGGCCCGACCGTGAAGCGGAGCCGGCGGATCTTCTGGTGCTCGCTCTCCGGCGGGACCGGCATCCAGAGGCGCACCTCGCCGCCCGAGGGCAGCTCGGTCATCCGCGCCGTGTAGGTGAGCTCGAACGCGCGGACCGCCTGGCCCTCCGCCCGCACGGAGGCCAGCCAGACCAGGATCGCCGACGACAGGAACCAGGCTCGGAACATGTGGAACTCCTTCCTTGCTAGAAGCGGGAGGCGGAGGCTACCACAGCAGGCGCAGGAAGAGGATCACCAGCGCCGCCAGCACCAGGAGCGCGAGCCATGGGGACCGGAAGAGGCTCCGCCGGGGGCGGGGCGCGCCCGGCGGCGGCTCGAGTCCGAGCGCCACGTAGTCGATCTCGTCCTCGGGGAGCGGCACCGCCTGGTAGTCGATCTCCTCGCCCGACAGCCAGCCGGTCTCGCGATCGCTGCCGCACTCGGGGCAGGCGGGCCGTCCCGCGGGGAAGGCCGCCCCGCAGTTCGGGCACTCGTCCGCCTCGCTCGAGCGTCTGCGCCTCATGCGGACATTGTAGGGCGCGCTGGACGCTCCACCGGGGCTCCAGTAACCTCCTGCACCTCCCGCGGTAGGGACCGCCATGGAAGCCACCGTCGCAGACGCCACCATCGGATCGCCCCTCCTCTGGACGCTCTTCATCGCGTTCGTGCTCGCGATGCTGGCGCTCGACCTCGGGGTCTTCCACCGCAAGGCCCACTCGGTCAAGACCCGCGAGGCGGCCATCTGGTGCGGGGTCTGGGTGTCGCTCGCGCTCCTCTTCGGGCTCTGGGTCTGGCACAAACAGGGCACCGATCTCGCATTCAAGTTCTACACCGGCTACCTGATCGAGTACGCCCTGAGCATGGACAACGTGTTCGTGTTCCTCGTGATCTTCTCCTACTTCTGCGTCCCGGCGGCCTACCAGCACCGCGTGCTCTTCTGGGGCATCCTGGGCGCGCTGGTCATGCGCCTCCTCTTCATCCTGGCCGGCGCGGCGCTGATCAGGACCTTCCACTGGGTGCTCTACGTGTTCGGCGCGTTCCTGCTCTACACGGGCATCAAGCTCGTCTTCCAGAAGCACGAGTCGGTCGAGCCGGAGAAGAACCCGATCTTCCGCCTCTTCCGCCGCTTCGTGCCGATGACCTCCGACTACGACGGGCAGAAGTTCGTGTGCGTCCGGGACGGGCGGCGCTTCGCGACCCCGCTCCTGCTCGTGCTGGTCGTGGTCGAGGCGACCGACGTGGTGTTCGCGCTCGACTCGATCCCGGCGATCTTCGGGATCACGAAAGACCCGTTCGTCGTGTTCACCTCGAACATTTTCGCGATCATGGGGCTCCGGTCCCTCTACTTCCTGCTCTCCGGCGTGATGGACCGGTTCCACTACCTCAAGGTCGGGCTCGGGCTGGTGCTGGCGTTCATCGGCGTGAAGATGCTCATCGAGTGGCTCTGGAAGATCCCGATCGGGCTCTCGCTCGCGATCATCGCGCTCATCCTGGGAGGCTCCGTGGTCGCCTCGCTGCTCCGGCCCCGCGAGCCCAAGCCGCCCCTGCCGCCGCCCACCGGTCACTTCCCCGACCCGGAGCGGAGCCTCTCGACCGAGGCGCGGTAGCGCGGGTCCAGCGCGATCGCCTGACGGAACCACTCCTCCGCCTCGGCCGGAGCCCCGCGCAGCGCGCGCACGAGGCCGAGCCGGAAGGCCGCCTCGGCCGAGCGGGGCGCCCGCTCGATCGCCTTCCGGAAGGCGTCCTCCGCCGCCGCGAGCGCGCCGCGCGATTGCGCGCGCAGGCCGTCGTTGATCGCGCTCCACTCGAGATGGAGCGGATCGGGCTGGACGCCCTCCTGCTCGAGCGCCCGCGCCATCCAGAACGCCGCCTCGTCGTGACGCCCCTGCTGGAAGAAGTTCCTCCCCAGGTTGAAGCTGGGGTTTCCGTCCTTCGGGTCCAGCTCGAGCGCGCGCCTGAGCTGGCGTTCCGCCTCGGCGAACTCCTGCCGGTCGGTCGCGATCAGCCCCAGACGGTTCAGCGCGGTCACGGAGTTCGGATTGATCGCGAGCCCCCGGCGGACGGCGGCCTCGCCCGCGCGCGCGGTCCGCTCGTCCCCCCGCGCCCGCCCCAGCTCGTAGAGGCGCTGTCCGTACTCGACGTGCGGGCTGGCCGCCCGCGGCGCGCCGGCCGCCGAGGACCGCCAGAGGTCCAGGTCGGTGGCGAGGTCCCGGTTCCGCGCCCACGTGCGCGCGCCGAGCAGCACGACGGCCAGCGCGACCGCCAGTCCCGCGGCGCGGCGCCTCCCTCCGGCGAGCCGCAGGACGCCCGCGCCCGCCAGGACCGCCAGCCCCGCCGTCGGGAGGTAGAGGAGGCGCTCGCCCATCACGGTGCCGACCGGGAACAGGAGATGCGAGACCGGGACGTAGGTCGCGAGCACGAGCGCGAGCGCGACCAGCGCGGGGCCGGGCCGCCGCGCCGCGGCCCACGTCGCGGCCAGGAGCCCGACGAGGAGGAGACCGCCCGCGACCACGGCGCCCTCGAGCGGGCTCCGGGCCACGGGGACCTCGTCGTATCCGTACCACGAGGACATCCGCGCCGGCCAGACCACGAGCAGCGCGTAGCGCGCGAGCACCCGGAGCCCGGTGAGGAGCCGCGCCCCGGCGTCCAGGTGACCGAAGGGGAACGCGCGGCGGTCCGGGTCGGGATGCGGGGGCCCCGCCAGCTCCGCCGGCATCGTCCAGTAGCCGAGCGCCGCGTGGCGTCCGGCGAGATAGACGGCGAGCGGCACGAGCGTCAGCAGGTAGACCGGGAGGCGGCGCGGGAAGGCGCGGACCGCCTCCCGGAGCGGTTCCCGCCGGAGCGCGGGATCGAGGGCCGCGAAGACCAGCGGGAGCGGCGCGGCGCTCTCCTTGGCCGCGAGCGCGAGCGCGTACGCGGCCACCGTGACCGCCAGCCAGCCGATCCCGCCCTCGCCGCGGAAGCGCGCGAACGCGAGCAGCGCGCCGAGGACGCCGACCCCGCAGAGCAGGTCCGAGAGGCCCACGGCCTGCGCCACCGCCTCCGCGTGGACCGGATGCGCCGCGAAGAGCAGTCCCGCCACGAGGCCCGCGCCCCAGCCGGCCAGCCGCGCCGCAAAGAGCGCGACGAACGCGGCGACGACCCCGTGGAGCGCGAGGTTCACGAGGTGGTAGCCGGCCGGTTCCAGGCCGAAGGCCGCGCGCTCGAGCGAGAAGCCGAAGCGGGTGAGCGGCCGGTAGAGGCCGGAAAGGCTGCTCCGGTGCCAGTAGCCGGTGGCGAAGGCCTCGCGCAGGCTGACCCGCCCGGTGCGCGGGTCGTTCACCACCTGGTGGCGGTCGTCGAGCACGAACTCGTTCCCGACCGTGTTCAGCGAGAGCCCGGCCGCCGCGGCGGCGACGGCCAGCGTCGTCCGCCACTTCATAGGGCGACGGAGATCGCGATGCCCCGCCGGCGCACCTCGTCGAGGTAGCGCTCCGGAGGGATGGCCCGCTCGATCGGCGCCGCGCCGGGCGGCACGGCGCCCTGCGCCTGGAGCGCGCAGACGGCCGCGGCCGAGAAGCCGGTGGTCCGCTCCATCGCGCGGAACCCGGTCGCGGGGTCGGCGCGGTCCAGCACCTCCAGCGTCACCGTGCGCGCCGCGCCGTCCACGACGCCGCGGCAGGTCACGCGCAGGACCACGAGGTCGCGCGCGGCCGGGTCGGTCAGGCGCATGCGGAGGAGGACGTGGAGCAGCTCGCGCGGGACCACGGCGCGCCCGCCCACCTCCACGGGCTCCTGGTCGAAGAGCCCGAGGTCCCGCATCGCGACGATGCGGTCGAAGTGGCCTGGATGGCGGAGCGTCTTGTAGTCGAGCTCGCGCACGCGTCCCTCGTAGGTCCAGGGGAGCGTCGAGGTCCCGCCGCTCGTTGTGCGCGCCTCGAGCCGCCCGACCCCGGGAACGTCCAGCCACTCGGGCTCCTCCAGCGTGGGGAGCTCCACGCGGCGCCCGTCGCGGAGCGCCGTCGCGCGCCCGGTGTACTCGTTGGTCAGCCCCTCGGGCGCGAAGAAGAGCGTGTAGCCCAGCGACCCGCGCGGCGTCTCGGGGAGGCCGCCGCAGCGGATGCGGACCTCGTCGCAGCGCGAGAGCCGGCCGACCCCGGAGGCGACCAACGCGGCCGCGAGGCCGGGCGCCAACCCGCAGTCCGGCACCACCGAGACGCCCGCGGCGCGCGCGGCCGCGTCCAGCTCCAGCTCGCGAAGGACCGCCGCGGTGTTCCCGCCGAGGTCGCAGAAGCAGGCCCGCGCGAGGGTCGCGGCCCGCGCGAGCGGGGGGTTCAGGGGATAGGGGACGGCCGAGAGGACCGCGTCCACCCCGCGGAACGCCGCCGCGGCCGCGTCGGGACGCGCGGCGTCGAGGGGCAGCGCCTCGGTCACCGCGCGCCCGGCCAGAGCGTCCACCCGAGCCGCCGCCGCGCGCGCCCGGTCCAGGTCGGCGTCGGCCAGGACCACCCGTCCGGCGTCGCCGTGGCGGGCGAGGTCGCAGGCCGCCGCGGTCCCCTGCATGCCGGCGCCCAGGACCAGATAGGTGAACGGCATGGAGGCGAGAAGATAGCGGCGCGCCGGTCGACAGTCACCGGGCGGCGCTCTACAGTGCCCGCAGGAGCCGCATGCCCTCACGCCCGAACGGACTGCTCGGCGGCGGGATCACGCTCACCCTGCTGATCCTCGTCTCCGCGACCGTCCTCTCGGGCCCGGGCTGTCGCACCGGAAGGACCCATCCGCCGATGACCCAGACCCCGCACGGCGCCGCGCCGCCCGAGAACCGCCTCGCCCGCGAGACGAGCCCCTATCTCCGGCAACACGCCCGGAATCCCGTGGACTGGTATCCGTGGGGGGAGGAGGCGCTCGAGCGCGCGCGGCGCGAGAAGCGGCCGATCTTCCTCAGCATCGGCTACTCGGCCTGCCACTGGTGCCACGTGATGGAGCGGGAGTCCTTCGAGGACCCGGAGACCGCGCGCCTGATGAACGAGCACTTCGTGAACATCAAGGTGGACCGCGAGGAGCGGCCCGACCTGGACGAGATCTACATGACCGCGACCCAGGCGCTCACCGGCCGGGGGGGCTGGCCCATGAGCGTCTGGCTGACGCCGGATCTCAAGCCCTTCTACGCCGGGACGTATTTCCCGCCGACCGAGCGCTACGGCATGCCGAGCTTCCGGACCGTGCTCCGCGAGCTGGCCTCCCACTACGAGTCGCAGCCCGAGCGCGTGGCGACCGCCGCGCAGGAGCTGGCGGCCCACGTCGGGCAGCTCACGCGGATCGCTTCCCCGCCCGGCCTCCTCACCGAGGAGCTGCTCCGGGAGGCGGCGGCGACGCTGATCACGGAGGTGGACCGGGTCCACGGCGGCTTCGGCGGCGCGCCCAAGTTCCCGCACCCGATGGCGCTCGCCCTCCTGATCCACCACCACGTGCGGACGCGCTCGTGCGACGCGCTCGAGGCGATCGAGCTGACGCTCGGGAAGATGGCCGAGGGCGGCATCTACGACCACCTGGGGGGCGGCTTCCACCGCTACTCGGTGGACGAGCACTGGGGCGTGCCGCACTTCGAGAAGATGCTCTACGACAACGCGCTGCTCGGGTCCGTCTACCTGGAGGCCTGGCAGGTCACGGGGAAGGAGAGCTACCGCCGGGTCGCGCGCGAGACGCTCGACTGGCTCATCCGGGAGATGCAGGAGCCCGCGGGGGGGTTCGCGTCCACGCAGGACGCCGACAGCGAAGGCGTCGAGGGGAAGTTCTTCGCGTGGGACCCCTCCGAGGTCCGGGCCGGGCTCGGCGAGGAGGACGGCCGTCTCTTCTGCGAGACGTACGGCGTGACCCCGACCGGGAACTTCGAGCACGGGAAGAGCGTGCTCCACGTCGCCCGGCCGATCGACGAGGCCGCGCGCCCGCGGCTCGACGCGCTCCGCCGGCGCCTGCTCGAGGCGCGCGAGCGCCGGGTGAAGCCGGGGCGCGACGACAAGGTGCTCGCCTCGTGGAACGGGCTCGCGATCTCGACGCTGGCGCGCGCGGGCGCGGCGCTGGACGAGCCGCGCTACGTGGAAGCCGCGCGGCGGGCGGCGGATTTCGTGACGCGCGAGATGACGGCGGACGGCCGGCTCCTGCGCGTGCACCGGGCGGGCACGAGCCGCGTCCCGGCGCTCCAGGACGACTACGCCCACCTGGGGCTCGGGCTCCTCGACCTCTACGAGGCGGGCTTCGACGAGCGCTGGTTCCGCGCGGCGCGCGACCTGGCCCGCACGATGGTCGAGCTCTTCCACGACCCGGAGGAGGGCGGCTTCTTCTACACCGAGGCCGGCCGGTCCGACCTGATCGTGCGGACCAAGAACCCCTACGACAACGCGGTCCCGTCGGGAAACAGCATCGGCGCGCTCCTCCTCCTGCGCCTCGCCACGATGCTGGGCGACCAGGACCTCGCGGAGAAGGCCGCGGGGACGCTCCGCGCCTTCCGGCTCGCGATGGAGCGGGCGCCGTCCGGGTTCGGACAGATGCTGATCGCGCTGGACTGGCGGGTCGGGCCCGTGCAGGAGGTGGCGCTGGTGGGCCGGCGGGACGACGCGGCCACGCGGGCGCTCGTCCGGGCCGTGCGCCGCTCGTTCCAGCCCAACCGCGTGGTGGCGCTGCTCGAGCCGGGGGCCGCAAGCGACCTCCCGCTCCTCCAGGGGAAGACGCTCGTGGACGGGAAGCCGGCCTTCTACCTCTGCCGGAACTTCACCTGCGAGAAGCCGCTCACCGACCCCGAGGCCGTGGCGGCCGCGCTGAGCCGCTGACCGCGGGCGCGGGGGCGCCACCCTGGACGGATCCCGGGCCGGTCGTTAGTCTGCGGTGGCATCTGGCGCGCCCGGCCTCGACCCGGGACTGGTCGTGGGGAAACCGCGACGCGCCTCAACGAAACCGGAGGTAGACATGCGAACCGTTCTCTCCATCGCCGCCCTGCTCGCCTGCGCCGCGACCGCGCGCGCCACGGACGTCTGCGTGGCCGACTGCAACCCGGCCACCGGCACCACCTGCAACGCGCTCCCGTTCAGCCAGACCTTCACTTCGGGGGAATGCCGCTACCAGGCGGTGTTCTCGCAGGCGCAGATGGGCATCGCCGGGAAGATCACGGACATCTCGTTCACGTCCTGCTCCACCGGGGTCTTCAGCGCGACCCTCCTCGAGATCACGATGAGCCACCTGTCCGTTCCCCACACCACGATGTTCGCAAGCAACCTGCCGAGCCCGGTGGTGGTCCGGACCGCGGCGCCGATCACCTGGAACCCGGTCCAGAACCAGTGGGTCCGCATCCGCCTGGACTGCCCGTTCAACTACAACGGCATGGACAGCCTGGTCGTCGAGGTCCGCTTCCAGGGCGGGACCAACAGCGGCGGCTTCACCGGCCCGGTCTGGCGGAACGGCGTGGCCGGGCGGGTCATCGCCTGGGGCGTCGGAACCTACTCGGCCGCCGCCGGCACCGTCGATATGGCCGCCTTCAAGATCCGCTTCACCAAGGCGGACGTCGCGATCACTGGCGGCTCGCCGACGCCGGGCGGGACCGTCAACCTGCTCTTCGACGCCTCCAGCGACCCGACGCTCGCCTACTTCGGCGCTTCGAGTCTGGGAATCGGCCCCACGCCGCTCGGGTGCTGGATCCTCCCCCTGACGGTGGACGGGCTGTTCCTGCTCAGCTCCTCGGGCTCGCTCCCCACGATCTTCGTGAACTACCAAGGGGTCCTGAACGCGGCGGGCCAGGCCACCCCCTTGATCAACCTGCCCCCCATCCCCTCCCTGACCGGACTCGTCATCGTCACGGCCTTCGTGACCGTGGATGGGATCGGGCTCAAGACCGTGTCGGCGCCCGTCCGGTTCGTGATCCAGTAGCGGCTCGTTCCGGGCGCCCCCCCGCGGGGGCGCCCTGCCTCCGGCCCGACCGAAAGGAGAGGTCATGCGCACCCTGTGGTCCCTCGCGATCCTCCTGATCTCCGCCGCCGGCGCGCGCGCCACCGACGTCTGCGTGGCCGACTGCAACCCCGCGACCGGCAGCGCCTGCAACGCGCTCCCCTTCAGCCAGAGCTTCACCTCCGGGGAGTGCCGCTACCAGGCGATGTTCACCCAGGCGCAGATGGGCCCCGCCGGGCGTATCACGGACCTCTCGTTCGCGTCCTGCTCGACCGGGGTGTTCGCGGCCAACGTGCTCGAGATCTCGATGAGCCACCTGAACACGCCGTTCTCCACGACCTTCGCCGCCAACCTGCCGCTTCCGCAGGTGGTCCGGCTGGCTGTGCCGATCACGTGGAACGTGACGGCGAACCAGTGGGCCCGGATCCGCCTGGACTGCCCGTTCGACTACAACGGCGTGGACAGCCTGGTCGTGGAGGTGCGCTTCCAGGGCGGGACCAACTCCGGCGGCTTCACCGGTTCCATCTACCGGAGCGCCGTGGCCCCGCGGGTCTACGTCTGGGGCGCGGGGACCTACTCGGCCGTGAGCGGCGCGATGGACGTCGCGGCGTTCAAGATCCGCTTCACCAAGGCGGACGTCACGGTCACGGGCGGCTCTCCGACCCCCGGGGGCGCCGTGAACCTGCTCTTCGACGCGTCGAGCGACCCGGGGCTCGCCTACTACGGCGGCTCGAGCCTCGGCAGCGGGCCGGTCGCGTTCGGATGCTGGCCGCTCGACCTGGACGTGGATCCGCTCCTGATCCTCAGCGCCTCCGGATCGCTCCCGTCGATCTTCGTGAACTTCCAGGGGCTCCTGAACGCCGCGGGCCAGGCGGCCCCCTCGATCAACCTCCCCCCGTTCCCCGGCCTGACCGGGCTCGTCATCCGGACCGCGTTCGTGACGTTGGACGGCATGGGGCTCAAGACCATCTCCGCGGCGAACTCCTTCACCATCCAGTAGGCGGACGAAGGGGTCGGGACCCTCGGAGGGTCTCGACCCCTTCGCTTCTGGTGGGCGATGCTGGATTCGAACCAGCGACCCCGTGCGTGTAAGGCACGTGCTCCACCGCTGAGCTAATCGCCCGCGGAGCGCATTCTACGGGCCGGCCTCTCCCCGCGCGCCCCGGCGCGGATAGACTCGGCCCGGCCGGGCAGGCCGAGGGACTTCCACCATGCGCCATTTCCGCCGGGCCGTTCCCGGGCTCGTCCTCCTCCTTGTCGCGACCGCCGCCGCTCAGGCCCCCGACCCGCTCCTCGCCCGGCTCCGCTCGTCCGACCCGGCGGAGCGCGCCGGCGCGGCCCGCGAGCTTCCGGCGCTCGGCGCCGCCGGTGCCTCCCGGCTGGTCGCGCTCCTTCACGATCGCGAGCCCGAGGTGCTCGAGGCCGCGATGGTCGGCCTGGCCCAGGCGCCGGTCGAGCGGGCGATCCCGCCGCTCCTCCACTACGCGCTCGAAGGCGTGACGCTCCGCCTCCGGCTCTGCGCCGCCCGGGCGCTCGCGGAGTTCCCGACCCGCGACACCCTGGCCCGCCTCGTCGCCGTCCTCCGGGGCGGGCGGAACGCCGCCCGGGTGCGCGCTGCCTTCGCGCTCGGGCATCTCGGCGACCCGGGTGCGCTCGGCCCGCTCGGCGGCGCGCTTGCGGATCGCGAGCTCGCGCTTCGCACCGAGGCGGCCGAGGCGCTCGGCCGGCTGGGAGACGCGCGGGCCGTCGCCCCGCTGAGCGGACGGGGGCTCGCGGACGAGGAGCCCGAGGTCCGCGCCGCAGCCGCCGAGGCGCTCGGACGGATCGCCGATCCAGCCTCCGGCACGGCGCTGCTCAGGCTCTTCGCGAAAGAGCCTTCCGACCTCGTCGCCGCCGCCGCGGGGCAGGCGCTCGACCGGGTGCTCGCGAGGACGGACGACGAGGCGGCGGCGGCGGCGCTCCTCGCGGCCG
>Ga0187892_10007010_pt1 | contig 16329 bp, 19 predicted proteins | sample MA1701073metaG_FD_139345 | JGI IMG/M metagenome (GOLD analysis project Ga0187892, IMG submission 139345) | Bio-ooze microbial communities from a basaltic lava cave in the Kipuka Kanohina Cave System on the Island of Hawaii, USA - MA170107-3 metaG ... | reverse complement strand
CTTTCAAAGATTCTGATTCAAGAACATCAAGGCCAAGTCCCCGCCGAACGCGAAGCTCTCGAGCGCCTGCCGGGGGTCGGGCGCAAGACCGCGAACGTGGTGCTCAACACGGCGTTCGGCCAGCCGACGGTGGCGGTCGACACCCACATCTTCCGCGTCGCGAACCGGACCGGCATTGCGCCGGGGAAAGATCCGCTCGAGGTGGAGCAAAAGCTGCTCAAATTCACCCCGACCGAGTACCTGAGAAACGCGCACCACTGGCTCATCCTGCACGGGCGCTACGTCTGCCTCGCGCGCAAGCCCGGCTGCCCGCAGTGCCTGATCCGCGACCTGTGCGAGTTCAGGCCGAAGACCGGGGATGTTTGACCCGACGCGGGAAGAGGTGCGGGAAACGTTCTACGGCGCCTGGCGCAAGTACCGCGCCGGCCAGCCGATCTCCGGCATCGAGGCGCTGGCGCTCGAGGTGATCCTGCTGCACCCCGAGTACCACGGCGCCCTGGACCACCCCGAGCGCAGCCGCGACAAGGACTATTTCGACGAATCAAACCCGTTCCTCCACATGAGCCTGCACGTGGCGCTGGAGGAGCAGCTCTCGATCGACCAGCCGCCGGGCATCGCATCGCGCTTCCAGGCCCTGGTCTCGAGGTTTCACGACAGGCATGAAGCGCTGCACCAGGCGCTCGAATGCCTCGCCGAGACGGTGTGGCGCGCGCAGCGCAGCCGCGCCGCGCCCGACGCGGCCGCCTATCTCGACTGCCTTGCCGCACGCGCGCTACGGAAGTAGCGCCGCGACGACAGGACTACGATTGAGCCACAGGGACTAGTCGCCCTCGAAGCGGAGGACACGTTCGCGAGAGCATCATTTCCACATGAACAACTCGGAGATGGCGCCATGAACGAACGCTTGTCCATACCGGCTCTTTTCATCGCCGCCTGCGCCATCGCCTCGATCGCCTTCTGGTCGTCGCCCGCGCGCCCGGCCGACCTCGCTGAAGACTCGATCATCCTGGTCGCCAAGCGCCAGCTGCACGACAAGCTCTACGGCTCGACCATCCTGATCGCCCGGCCGATCGGCGCCGACCGCCATGTCGGCTTCATCATCAACAAGCCGACCCAGATGACGCTCGGCAAGCTCTTCCCGACGCACGAGCCGTCGCGCAAGGTGACCGATCCCGTGTTTCTCGGCGGGCCGGTGAGCCCCGAGGTGATCTTCGCGCTGGTGCAGGGACGCCAGAGCCCCGGCGGGCGCTCGATCCGCATCCTCGACGATCTCTACCTCGTCATCGACAGCGACGTGGTCGACAGCGTGATCGAGAAGCAGCCGGCGCAGGCGCGCTTCTTCGCCGGCATGGTGCTGTGGCGCCCGGGCGAGCTCGCCGACGAGGTGAAGCGCGGCCTGTGGTACGTGAACGACGCCAAGGCCGAGCTCGTGCTGCGCAAGCAGACCGAGGGCCTGTGGGAAGAGATGCTCGGCCGCTCCGAGCGCAAGGCGAACGCGATCTAGCTGCGGTTCACAGGCCGAGCAGCCGCTCGGCCGCGGCAAGGTGGATGCGGGCGGCATCCACCATTTCCTCGAGCCCCACGAATTCATTCGGCATGTGGCTGTCGGCGCCGTCGCCCGGGCCGATGACCAGGATCTCGATCCCGTCGCGCGCGAAATGGCGTCCGTCGCTCGCGCCAACGACGTTGAGGCGCGCGGGCGCCTTGCCCGTGACTTCCTGGATCGCCTCGGCAAAGGCGCGCGCCCCTGCCCCGCTCTCGGGCGCGCTAAAGCCCGGGGTGCCGGTCAGCAATTCGACCTGCTGCGCACCTGCTGTCAGTACGGCAGCCCGCAGCTCCTCGTACGCCGCGTCGAAATCCTCGTCCGGCAAGAGTCTTCGATCCACCTCGATCAGGCAATGATCGGGTACCACGTTGATGTTTTCGCCGCCGCGAATTCGCCCGATGCTGAGCGTCGCCTGCTGCCCGTGGGCCGAGCGGCGAAGCGCGATCCGCGGCGCCAGCTCGCGTTCCAGCGCAGCGATGATGCGATGCATGCGCAGTATCGCCGAGTCTCCAGTTTCGGGAGCCCCGGCATGCGCCGCGCTGCCCCGCGCCGTGATTCGCAGCCACATGACGCCGCGTTCCTCGTAAACGAGGCGATTGCGTGTCGGCGCCGCAACGATCAGCGTGTCCGGCTTTACCGCGCCGGTGTCGCGAAGGTAAGCCATGCCGTCCGTTCCCAGGTTCTCTTCGTCGCCGACAAACGTGAACACGACCTCGCCTCGCTTCGGTCCCCCGCGCCGGGCGATTTGGCGTGCGAGCCACATGTGCACGGCCATTGACGCCTTGCAGTTGCACGCGCCGAGGCCGTAGACGCGCCCGTCCACAAGAGTCGCCCTGTAAGGATCGGTGCGCCAGGTTGAGCCCTCGGCGACGTTCACCGTGTCCGCATGTGCGTTGAAAGCGACCGATGGTCGAGCGCTCCCAAGCCGGGCCACCACGTTCCCCACGCCTGGGCGGCGGGAAAGCCGCCCTACGCGATAGCCGAGCGCGGAGAAGAAATTCGCCGCGAAGGCGGAAATCCGCTCCGTGTCGCCGGGTGGGTAAGTGGAAGGGATGGCGACGAGGTCGGCGAGGAGCGCGAGCAGCTCCTCGCCCAGCCGGCCGCGCTCCATCAACCCACTTTCCGGATCGCTCCGCGCGGCTTGGTGACCGCCGCGGTGGTCTTGTCGGTGTTGCGCGGCGCCGGCGGCGGCATCTTCTGCTTCGCCGGCTTGCCCCAGCCCGGCTCGGCGACGAGCTTGCCGTTCTCCATGACGACGCGCCCGCGCACCATGGTGAGGCTCGGCCCGCCCTGCACGCGGCGCCCGTGCCAGGGCGAGATCTTGCTCTTCGAGAAGAGCTGGGACTGGTCGATCGTCGCCGTGCGCTGCGCGTCGACGAGCACGATGTCGGCGTCCGCGCCCGGCTGGATCACGCCCTTGTTGGGGAAGAACCCCCAGGCCTTCGCCGGATTTAGGCAGGCCCAGCGCACGTAGTCGGAAATCGTCATGCGCCCGCGGTTCACCTCGGTGAGCATCAGCGGCATCTGCGTCTCCACCCCGGGAAAGCCGCAGTCGCATTCCCACACGCTGGCGCGCGTCTTTTCCTCGGGCAGGTGCGGCGCATGATCGGTGGCGATCATGTCGACCACGCCGCTCTTCAGGGCCTCCCACAGCGGCTCCTGGTGCCCGGGCTCGCGGATCGGCGGATTCACGCGCAGCACGTTTCCAAGCCTTTCATGATCTTTGGTACTGAGAAGCAAATACTGCGGGCAGGTCTCGACGGTCACGTCGACGCCGCGGCGCTTGGCGTCGGCGAGCACGTAAAGCGCGTCCTTCGAGCTCTTGTGCGCGATGTGCAGCCGCGCGCCGGTCCATTCGGCGAAGATCACCGCGCGCGACACCGCCTCGATCGCGCACACCTCCGGGCGCGACGCGAGGTGCGCCAGCGGGTCGGTGCGCCCGGCCGCTTCCAGCTTCGCCTGGCGGCGCGCCATGATCGAAGCGTTCTCGGCGTGCACCGTGCAGCGCAGGCCGAGCCGCGCCAGGATCTCGAAGCCTTCCAGCATCGCCCCGTCGGAAGGCGCCGGCAGGTCGCCGAAGGTGTTGCCCATGAAGCACTTGAAGCTCGACACGCCCCCATCGGCTAGCGCCTCGAGCTGGTCGAGGTTGTTTTCGTCGAGCAGGCCGTAGATGCCGTAGTCGACGTAGGCCTGGCGCGCGGCGATGTCCTGCTTGATCTCGAGCGCCTCGAGCGTGCCGGTCGCCGGCCTGGTGTTCGGCATCTCCATGATCGTGGTCACGCCGCCGCGCGCGGCGGAGCCGGTGCCGGTTTGCCAGTCCTCCTTGTGCTCGTAGCCAGGCGCGCGGAAGTGCACGTGGCTGTCGATCACCCCGGGAATCACATACTTGCCCGACGCGTCGATGACCTGTTTTGCATTTTCAAAGAAGCCGACACCCACGATCTTTTCGCCGGCAATCGCCACATCGGCGCGGTACACGGCATCGGCGGACACCACCTGCCCGCCCGCAATCACGATATCGACGCTCATATCACCCACCCGCCGTCCACCGCGATGTCCTGGCCCGTAATCTGCCGCGACACGTCGCTGGCGCAAAACAAGACCACATTGGCAACGTCCTCATCGGTCGAGACGCGCTTCAGAGCATACTCCTCGGCGTGCTTGCGCATCGCCTCTTCCACGCTGATGCCGAGGCGCTTCGCCATCTCCTCGCACACCTTGCGGAAGCGCGGTCCGTCGACCATCCCCGGGCAGACGTTGTTGACGTTGACATTGCAGGCGCCGAGCTCGAGCGCGAAGGCCTTGGTGATGCCGCGCAGGCCCCATTTCGAGGCCGAGTACGCCATGCGCAGCGCGCGGCCGCGCAGCCCGAAGGTGCCGCCGATGTTCACGATCTTGCCAGAGCGCTGCTGGCGCATCGTCGGAGCCACCGCGCGCATGGTGAGGAAGCAGCCCTTCATGTTGAGCTCCAGGATCTGGTCGAACTGCTCGGGCGTGGTGTCCCAGGCAGGCGTCTCGAGCGGCCCGCGGCCGCCGGCGACGTTGACCAGGATGTCGATGCGGCCGGCGAAAGCGTCGAGCGTCTTCTTCACCATCGCGTCGACGTCGGCGGCACTGGTCACGTCGCATTTCACCTCGACGACCTTTCTTTTCAGGTCTTTTGCCCGGGAAGCGACCGGCGCGATCGCCGCCATGTCGCGCCCGGCAAGGCACAGGTCGACGCCCTCGCGCGCGAGCGCGAGCGTGATCGCCGCGCCCATGCCCTTCGCAGGCCCGGTGACGATCGCGGTCTTTCCCTCGAGCCCCAGCTTCATTGGGTTAGTATAGTTTCATGCGCACAATCCTCGCGTTTCTTCTCATGCTGGCGTCGGGCTGGTCCGCGGCGCAGGGCTTCCCGTCCAAGCCGGTGCGGGTGCTGGTCGGGTTCTCCCCGGGCGGTGCGCCCGACATCATCGCGCGCATGCTCGGCATCAAGCTGCAGGACGGCCTCGGCCAGGGCGTGGTGATCGAGAACCGCCCCGGCGCCTCCGGCAACATCGCCGCCGACGCCACCGCGAAGAGCGCCCCGGACGGCTACACCCTGCTGATGGGCAACGTGTCGCTCACCATCAGCGCGCACGCCACGCCCAAGCCCGCCTTCGACGTGACCCAGGACCTCGAGCCGGTCGGCATGGTCGCGTCGCTGCCGCTGATGCTGGTGGTGCATACCGGCGTGCCGGCGAGCTCGCTCAGGGAACTGCTCGACTACGCCAGGGCGAGGCCCGGTACGCTCAACTACGCCTCCGTGGGCGTCGGCAGCGCGCATCACCTGTCGGGCGAGCTGCTGAGCAGCCTCGCCGGGGCGAAGATGGTGCACGTGCCCTACAAGGGCGGCGGCGCCGCGATCCAGGCGCTGCTCGCCCAGGAGTCGCATCTCCTCTTCCTGACCCCGCTCGCGCTCGCGCCGCACGTGCGCGCCGGCAAGCTGCGCGCCATCGGCGTGACCTCCACCAAGCGCACGCCGGTCGCCCCCGAGGTGCCAACGCTCGCCGAGGCGGGCCTGAGCGGCTTCGACGTCGACAACTGGCACACGCTGTTCGCGCCGCGCGGAACGCCGCGCGAGATCATCGCGCGCCTCAACGCGGAGCTGAACCGGGTGCTGAACCATCCGGAAGTGAAGCAGCAGCTGCTGGCGCAGCAGGGCGCCGAGGCCTGGCCCTCGACCCCGGGCGAAGCGCGCGCGCACGTGCTCGCCGAGACCGACAAGTGGGGAAAGATCCTGCAGAGCTCCGGGGTGAAGCTCCAGCAGTGAGCTAGCGCTGGTCGTGCAGGTTGGACTTCTGGCTCGCGAACCAGGCGGCCACGTCCTCGATCTCCTTCTTCGACAGGCCGGCGGCGAATCCCCGCATGATCGCGTTGGTGCGCCGGCCGATCTTGTAGTCCGTGAGCGCGCGCGCCAGGTAATCGCGGTACTGGCCGGCAAGGATCGGGGTGCGGGCCTTGGTCGCCGCATCCGGCGAGGAAGGCGTGGCGCCGTCGGCGCCGTGGCATTCCACGCACACCTTCGCCGCGATCGCCTTGCCCGCCTGCGGATCGGCGGCGTGAACCGCGCCAGCCGCGGCGAACGCGAGGAGCGCGGCGAGCAGCCTCACTTGCCGTTCCCTCCGTAGTAGTCGGCAAGCTTCTTCATGTCCTCTTCCGTCAGGCTCGCGGCGATGCCGCGCATCGACGGGTGCGAGCGCTCGCCCGACTTGTAGGCCTGCAGCGCGGCCACGATGTAGGCGGGCTGCTGCCCGGCGATCTTCGGCACGTGGTAGACGTCGGGAAACGCGGTCTTGTAGCCGGGAATGCCGTGGCAGCCGATGCACATCGCGAGCGCGTTCTGCAGTCCCTGCCCGGTTTTCTTTTCCTGTGCCTGCGCCGCGAACGCGAGGGCGGCGCCGAGCATTGCCAAGAGGAGTCGGTTCATCGTTGTTATCAGAAGGCGCGGCGATTTTATAGCATACTAAGCCGATGCGCTTCAAAGGCTCGCAGTCCTACGTCTCGACCGAGGACCTGACCCTCGCAGTCAACGCCGCGATCACGCTGCAGCGGCCGCTGCTCGTCAAGGGCGAGCCCGGCACCGGCAAGACCATGCTCGGGCTCGAGGTCGCGCGCGCGATCGGCCTGCCGATCCTCGAGTGGCACATCAAGTCCACCACCAAGGCGCAGCAGGGCCTGTACGAGTACGACGCGGTCAGCCGCCTGCGCGACTCGCAGCTCGGCGACACGCGCGTGCACGACATCCACAACTACATCGTCAAGGGCATGCTGTGGCAGGCGTTCACCTCGGAGCGCCCGGTGGTGCTGCTGATCGACGAGATCGACAAGGCGGACATCGAGTTTCCAAACGATCTCCTGCGCGAGCTCGACCGCATGGAGTTCTACGTCTACGAGACGCGCGAGCTGGTGAAGGCAAGACAGCGGCCGATCGTGTTCATCACCTCGAACAACGAGAAGGAGCTGCCCGACGCCTTCCTGCGCCGCTGCTTCTTCCACTACATCCGCTTCCCCGACAAGGCGACGATGGAGAAGATCGTCGCGGTGCACTTCCCCGATCTCAAGAAGTCGCTGCTGCGCGAGGCGATGGAGGTGTTCTTCGAGGTGCGCGAGGTGCCCGGCCTGAAGAAGAAGCCCTCGACCTCGGAGCTGCTCGACTGGCTGAAGCTGCTGCTCGCCGAGGACATCCCGCCCGAGGCGCTGCGCTCCAAGGACCGCAAGACCATCATCCCGCCGCTGCACGGCGCGCTCCTCAAGAACGAGCAGGACGTGCACCTCTTCGAGCGCCTGGTCTTCATGACCCGCGCCAAGGGCGGCTAGGAAATCAGGGACAGACCACGTTCTTCGATCTGCGCCAGAGCAGAAAACGTGGTCTGTCCCTGATTTTCTGTTCTACAGCTCGATCCAGCCTTTGAGCGGCATTCCCGACGCGAGCTTCGCGAGCCTTTCCTCCTCCCGCTTCGCCAGCCGCTGAGCGACCGCGAGCACCTCGGCGGCGCGCGCGAAAGGGACGAAGCACACGCCGACCTCGTCGGCGATCACCAGGTCGCCCGGGCTGACGCTCACGCCGGCGATGCTGACCGGTTTGTTGACCGCCACCGTCCGGACGCGCCACTTGCCGGTGACCGGGCTCACGCTCGAGGACCACACCGGGTAGCCGATCCGGCGGCTGTGGTCGATGTCGCGCACCGCGCCGTCGACGATCGCGCCGGCCTCGCCCTGGCGCTTGCCGACCGAGGCCGACACGCCGCCCATGCTGGAGACGTTCGCAATTCCTTGAACCACTAGAACATCGCCCGGCTCGGCGAGGTTATGCGCCTCGATGTCGGCCAGGCCCGATTTCCGTGAAGAGAAGGCTTTGACCCGCCTGTTCAGGATTGTGACAGCTTGGCCGACGAGGCGCGCTTTCGGATCGGTGGGACGCAGCGTCGACCCTGGAACGACGCCCGCGATCCGCCACTCGTCCAGGGCATCCGAGGTCGTGCCGGAGAGGTCCGCCAGCGCGCGAAACCCCTCGAGGATGCGTACCTCGAGCCGGGGCAGTTCCAGCATGCCGAAGGCCCTGGCATCAAGCCGGCCGAGCGGGGTTTTGGCCATACAATGCGCGCCAATTATGAGCGAGCCCGCATCTTCCCCTAAGCCCTCCTATCACACTAATCCGACCGAGCCGAAGCTGAAGCTTCCCCCGGGCGCGGCCGACTGCCACTTCCACGTGTTCGGGCCGAAGGCGAAGTTCCCCTTCGACGAGAAGGCGCCCTACACGCCCGCCGACGCGCCGAAGGACGTGCTGATCGACCGCCACATGTTCCTCGGCATCGAGCGCGGCGTCGTGGTGCAGTCCGCGGCGCACGGCCTCGACAACTCCGCCGCGGCCGATCTGCTTGCCGACAAGAAAGGCAGCTACGTCGGCGTCGCGCTCGCGCCGGTCAACTCCGACATGTCGGACCTGAAGAAGCTCCACGAGCAGGGCTTCCGCGGCGTGCGCTTCAACTACGTGCAGCACCTCGGCGGCGGGCCCGCGCTCGCCGACGTGATGAAGCTCTCGTCGAAGCTCGCCAGCCTGGACTGGCACCTGCAGCTCCACCTCGAGATCTCCCAGATTCTGCAGATGAGCACCGAGCTCAAGTTCTCCCCGGTGCCGGTGGTGATCGACCACATGGGGCGCGTCGACGCCTCGCGCGGCCTCGACCAGCCGGGGTTCACGCACCTGCTGAAGCTGATGGAGGACAAGCGCTTCTGGGTCAAGGTGAGCGGCCTGGAGCGCGCCTCGCGCCAGGGCGCGCCGTATGCGGACGCGGTGCCCTTCGCGCGCAAGCTGGTGGGCGAGTTCGGCGAGCGCGTGGTCTGGGGCACCGACTGGCCGCACCCCAACCTCGACGCGATCCCCGACGACGGCAAGCTCGTCGACCTGATCGGCGAGTTCGCGGACGAGAAGCAGCGCCAGGCGCTGCTGGTCGATAATCCGCTCAAGCTCTACAAGTTCACTTCATGAAAACGATTTTCTTCATCCTGGCGCTCCTGCCGGCACTCGCCTTCGGCCAGACCTACCCCAACAAACCGGTACGGCTGATCGTCGGCTTCCCGGCGGGCGGCCCGGCCGACATCTTCGGGCGCGCGCTCGCGCAGGGCATGGGCGCCGAGCTCGGCCAGACGGTGATCGTCGAGAACATCTCGGGCGTCGGCGGCGTGCTCGGCGTCGACCGCGCGGCGAAGGCCGCGCCCGACGGCTATACGCTGTGCATCAACAGCGCCTCGCCGCTGGTGATCGCGCCCTACTCGCTCTCCAAGATGCCCTACGACGTGAAGCGGGACTTCGCGTTCATCACCCTCGTGGTGCGCGTTCCCGAAGTCCTGGCCGTGCACCCGTCATTGCCTGCGAACACGTTGGCTGAATTGATCAGTTATGCAAAAGCCAACCCGGGGAAGGTGAACTTCGGCTCGGCGGGCGGCGGCAGCATCACGCACCTGGCGGGCGAGCTGCTGAAAGCCGAGGCAAAGATCGACATTGTGCACGTGCCGTACAAGGGCGCCGCGCCCGCGGTGAACGACCTCCTCGGCGGCCAGGTGCAGATGGGGATCTTCGACGTCCCGATCCTGCTCGGCCACATCCGCAGCGGCAAGCTCAAGGCGCTCGCGATCACGAGCGCGAAGCGCGCGCCTTCCCTGCCCGACGTCGCGACCACTGTCGAGCTTAACTATCCCAACGTGAATTCGGACAACTGGTACGGGCTGGTCGCGGCAGCGGCGACGCCGCCCGAGGTGCAGCGCCGCATCCATGCCGCGGCGGTCGCGGCGCTGAGATCGAAGGCGGTCGAGGAGCAGTTTTCCAAGGTCGGCGGCATCGCCTCGCCGACGACTCCCCAGGAGTATCAGGGCTTCATCGCCGCCGAGCAGGCGAAGTGGTCGCGGATCGTGCAGGCGATCGGCTTCAAGGAATGAGCCTGGCGCGCGCGGCCCCGCTGCTCGCGGGCACGATCGCGCTCGCGTGCCATTGCGGCAGCGCGGCCGCCGACGCCCGGTCGCAGGGCATGCTGGCCCTGTTTCACTGGCATGGATTCGACCTCAAGCCGGAACGGCCGGCAGCCTGCCGGCTCGCGCTGCCGGCCGCCGCCGCGAGCGAGTCCTTCGGGCAGGCGATCCTCGCGCGCTGGCGGGGAACAACGAGGGCAGCTTCGTCTACTACATCACCGTGCTGACCGACCCGGCCCTGAGCTACATGGTCGAAGGCAAGCCCGATCTCGCCAGGTACCGGGCGCTCGCCGCACGGCCGTCCGGCGCGCAATTCAGGACCAGCAAGGCACCTTAGGAAGCTATTGGGAAGCAATCGCGGCCAGCTTGGAGCGTAGCTCCGCTGGTAAAGGCACTCCCTTCCGCGCCTTGGTGTCGAAGCAGACCTCCACCGCCTTCTCGGTGGCGCAGTGCGTCATCGAGTCGGCCTCGTACAGCCGCAGCTCGTAGCCGAAGCTCTTGGTGCCGACGCGGGTGACCGCGCCGCGGACGAGCGCGAGCTGCCCGGCGGTGATCTCGTGGTGGAACTCGATCGTCAGCGTGGCCACCACGGTGCCGAGGCCGCGGCTGCGCACCTCGGTGAGCGAAATGCCGGCCATGCCGAGCATGTGCCAGCCGGCGTCGTCGAAGAACCCGGCGTAGTGGCGCACGTTCATGTGGCCGTACGAGTCGCAGTGCGCGGGCAGCACGATGGTGCGCGAGAGATCAAACCATTTCATTCGGGCAATGGAGCAGCGTCCCGGCGAAGACCCTAACCAGGCTGCGCAAGATCCAGCGCAGCCCGAGCCAGCACCCGCACCCCGACCGGGATAGCCAGCTCGTTGCAGTCGTAGTTCGAGCGGTGGATCGCGGTCTCCAGCCCGTCGATCTTCGAGCCGATCCGCAGGTGCGCCGCCGGCACCCGCTCGGCGAACCACGCGAAATCTTCGCTTCCCATGGAAGGCTCGGGAAGCTCGAGGACGTTTTCTTTCCCGATCGCGGCGCGCGCGCTGGCGAGCGCGCCTGCCAGCACGCCCTTGTCGTTGTGCAGCGGCGGCGCCATCCGCTTCCAGTCGAGCGTGTAGTCCACCCGCATGCCGGTCTTGATGCCCTCCAGCATGCGGCGCACCGCGGCCTCGATCCGCTCCGAGAGGCCCGGCTCCATGGTGCGCACTATGCCCTTCAGCTCGGCGCCGCCGGCGATGATGTTGCGCGCGCGCCCGGCGTGGAACTCGCCGACGGTGACGACCGCGGGCCAGTTCGGTTTCACCTCGCGGCTGACGATCGTCTGCAGCTGCGACACGAGATGCGCGCCCGCGGCGAGCGCGTCGACCGCGAGGTGCGGGTGCGCGCCGTGGCCGTCGCGGCCCTTGAGCGCGATGTCGAACGCGTCCGCCGCGGACATCACCGCGCCACTGTTATAGCCGACCTTGCCGGCCTGCACCGCCGGCCAGTTGTGGTAGCCGAGGATCAGGTCGAGCTTCGGATCTTCCAGCACGCCGTCGGCGATCATGGCGGCGGCGCCGCTCAGCGTTTCCTCGGCGGGCTGGAAGATGAACTTCACCTTGCCTTTCAGGGAAGGCCTCAGCTCGGCGAGCGCCGCCGCCACGCCCAGGGCGATCACGGTATGCACGTCGTGGCCGCAGGCGTGCATCCTGCCGGGGATCTTCGAGGCGAACGGCAGCCCGGTCTGCTCGTGGATCGGCAGCGCATCCATGTCGGCGCGAATGCCGATCGTGCGGCCGGGAGCTGAGCCTTCCAGCACGGCGACCACCCCGGTCTTGCCGACTCCCGTGCGGAACGGCACCCCAATCCGGTTCAAGAACCCCGTTACCGCCTTCGCGGTCTCATGCTCCTCGAAGGCGAGCTCGGGGTGCTGGTGCAGCCGCTTGCGCAGCTCCGAGAGCTCGGGCGTCAGCCGATCGGCGATCGCGCTGATGCGCCGATCGACGTCCATCTACGCCGGCGCCTCCTCGCGGTACAGCCCGAGCGCCTCGAACACCGGCCGGTCGCTGATCGAGAACAGGATCGCGTCCTCGGCCCCGGTGTTCGCATGCTCCTGCAGCGCCCACGAGGGAATCGCGACGATGTCGTTCCTGCCCCAGTCGAAGGTCTTGCCGTCGATCACGCTGCGCCCGCTTCCCTGCCGCACGCAGAACACCGAGCTTCCCGCGACGCGGCGCGCCTTCAGCCGCTCGCCGCCGCGGATCAGCTGCACGCGGCAGCCGATGGTGGGCAATACCGGGCCGCCGGTCTGGGCGTGCGTGTACTCGAGCGCGATGCCCTCGTAGGGCGAGCCCTCGCGGTCGCGCAGCGCGTGCAGCGCCTCCAGGGTCTGGTCCCAGGAATAGAGCAGGAGCGGCGAGAACCTCGGGCGCTCGCGGGTCCAGGTCGGCGCGAGCCGGCCGTGGCCGTAGAGCGCCTGCGAGCCGTTGACCGGCTTGCCGGCGCTCTGCCGGAGCTGCGGGTTCATCTCGAAGAAGATGGCGTTGAGCGCCCTGGTGAGCGGCACGTCGAGCCCGTCCATCCATACCACGACCTCGCCGGTCTCGTTGCCGTGGTCGTGCCATTGCCAGCTCGGCGTCAGCACCAGGTCGCCCTCGCGCATCACCACCTTCTCCCCTTCGACCGCGGTGTAGGCGCCGTTCCCCTGCATGATGAAGCGGATCGCGGCGGGCGAATGGCGGTGCGCGCGCGCCACCTCGCCGGGCAGCAGCACCTGCACCGCGGCGATCAGCGTGCCGGTGGTGGCCCACTGCCCGTTCAGCCCGGGGTTGAAGAGCTGCATCGCGCGCCGCTCGTCGCCGAGCGGCACCGCGACGCCCGACTCCTTCACCACCCGCTCGAGCAGCGACCACTTCCACTGGTACGGGATCGCCTCGGGGCGCGGGTGCGGCGTCATCTGGGCTGCGATCTCCCACAGGCCGTACATATGGTTCTCGTGGATCAGCTTGTGGAAGGCGTCTTCGTGGGGTGCGTTCATGGCGCAAAAGTCTACTAGAACACCGACTTCACCAGCAGATCCGGCAGCCAGGTCGCCAGCCCCGGGAAGAAGATCACCAGCAGAAGGACGGTGCCGTCGCCGATGAAGAACGGAATCGTTCCCTTGATCACGTCCTGCAGCGGGATCCTGGAGGTTCCGCTCACGGCGAAGAGATTCAGGCCCACCGGCGGCGTCACCACTCCCATTTCAATATTGAGCGTGAGCATGATGCCGAGCGCCACCGGGTCGATCTTCATCGCGTAGGCCACCGGAAAAATCACCGGCACGGTGAGCAGGATCATCGCCACGCCGTCGACGAACATGCCGAGGATCAGCAGGACGCCCATGTAGGCGAAGATGAAGCCGAGCGGCGTCAGCCCCCAGCCGACGATGGTGTCGGTGATCCTCTGCGGCCAGTACATGTTGGCGGCGAGGAACTGGAATACGCCGACGCTGCCGATGAGGAACAGGATCACCCCGGTGAGGTTCATCGCGCGCATCGCGGTCGGCAGCAGCTGTCTGACGAACTCTCCGCGGCCCACGATGAGTCCGTAGATCATGGCGTATCCGCAGGCGGCTGCCGCCGCCTCGGTCGGGGTGAACAGGCCGCCGTAGAGGCCGCCGAGGATGATGAGCGGCATGCCGAGCGCCGCCAGCCCGGCTTTCGACTCGCGCAGCAGCCGCCCTGCGTCGAACGCCGCGCCGCGCGGCAGCTTGAGCCAGAGCGCGATGCCGATCACGGTCAGGATATTGCCGAGCGCGAGCAGCAGCCCCGGGATCACGCCGGCGAAGAACAGCCGCACCACCGAGGTCTCGGTCACCAGGCCGTAGATGAGCAGCGGGATGCTCGGCGGGATCAGGATCGCGATGCCGCCGGCGGTCGCCACCAGCCCGCCCGAGAGCCAGTCGGGATAGCCGCGCTTCTTCATCTCCGGGATGGCGATGACGCTCATCGCCGCCGCCATCGCCACGCTCGATCCGGAGATCGCGCCGAACAGCACGCACGCGATCACGGTCGCCACGCCGAAGCCGCCCGGCAGGTGGCCGACGAGCGAGTCGGCGAAGCCGAACAGCTGCTTGACGAGACCGGTCTTCTCCATCAGGAAGCCGGCGAAGATGAAAAGCGGGATGGCGGTGAGCGAGTAGCGCGCGAGGAAGCTGAAGAACTGCCGGAAGATGACGTTCGGCTCGAGCAGCGGGTCGACCATGATATAGGCCGCCGCCGCGGAGGAGAGCGCGATGCCGATCGGCACCGCGAGGAGCAGCAGCGCGAACAGCACGATGCCGACGATCGCCATCAGTGGGTCCCGTCCGCTTCCTTGCGCTCCTCCACCAGCACGCTGCGCCCGCGCAGCGCCTGCACCTCGCGCCAGATCTGGAACAGCATGGTGATGCCCATGCAGGCGAAGGAAAAGAGCAGTACGGCGAGGAACGGCCACATCGGAAAGGCCAGGCTCTCGGTGCGCACCTCGTACTTGATGCTGTCCTCGACTTCGGGGAGGCCCCACAAGACCACCGCCGCCATGAAGGCGCACGAGAACATCAGCGCGGCGAGCTTCACGATCTCGGCGGCCGCGCGCCAGCGCCCGCCGAACACGTTGAACAGCTCCGGGATCAGCGTGACGGTGAGGTGCGCGTCACGCCGCTGCGAAATGCTGAAATAGAGGAACACCCCGCTGAGGATGAAGAAGGTGACCGCGTCCTGCTGCCACTCGAACGACAGGCCGAGCAGGTAGCGCCGCCCGACCTCGATCAGCGCGAGCAGGGTCGAGCCGACGAACAGCGCCGCCGCGGCGTACGCGAGGAACCTGTCCTGGAACGTACGCCAAGCGGCGTAGGCTTTTTCCAAGCCTATCTAATGACGATCTTCGAGGCGTGCTTCGAGCAGTCGATCCTCTCGATCCACGACGAGCCGACCGGGTGCTGCGCCGAGAGTGTCTTTCCTTCCTGCTTGAAGGTGTCGACCCACTTCGCGGCCTCGGGCGGCATCTTGCTCTTGATCCAGCGGCTCGGGCCCTCCCCCAGGGCACCGGTGAGCGCGGTCACTTCGGCCTGCGTCATCCAGTACACGCCCGGCTTGCTCGGGTCCTTGGTGCCGTACTTCTCGTAGGTCATCTTGTCGACGCACCAGTTGAACTCCTTCTGCAGCTGGATCGTCTCGCTGATCAACCCTTCGAGCGCCGTCTGCGTCGCTTTGGGCAGCCGGTCCCACCAGCGCCGGCTGGCGCTGATCATGTAGTAGTCGCCGGTGAAGACGCCCGCGCCGCCGGTCGTGTAGTACGGCGACTGCTCGCGCACCGCCAGCCAGCCGCCGATGCTGGTCATCAGGCCGTCGATCACCCCCGACTCGAGCGCGGTCGGCACCTCGCCGAATGCCATCACCACCGGGCTCGCCTTCCACGACTCGAGCACCGGGTTCTCGGCCGGGCCCATGCTGCGGATCTTGCGCCCGGTGAAGTCCTCGGCCTTGACGTAGCGCTTCTTGCCGCCCACGCCCATGCCGAAGCTCATCTGCCCGGCGCCGAACACCTTGATCAGCTGGCGCTTCTCGAGCCGCTCGACCAGCATCTGGTAGGTCTTGGTCTTCTCCAGGTTGTCGACCGCGCCGGCGGTGGTGAGAACCCCCGGCCCGACGACCGCCATCATCCAGGGCTCGACCGGCGCCGCCTTGCCCATCTGCATCCAGGTCATCTCCAGGTTGCCCTGGCGCATCGCCTCGAAGGCCTCGGGGATGGTGTAGAGCGCGCCCGAGAAGTAGAGCCGCGCCTCGCTCCCCGGGATCACCTGCGGCAGGCGGTCGCCGAAGTGCTTCATCGCCATGCCCGCGGGGTGCGGCGGGCCGGTGAAGTCCGACACGAAGCGCAACACCACCGGTTTGAGCTGCGCCTCGACCGGCTGGGCGAAGACCGCCGCAGCCGCGCACGCCAGTGCCATTAACTGTTTCATTTGTGCTCCTCCTGAAGTAGATTCTAGAGGAGGAGGACGCAGAACATGAAGAAGTTGTTCGCCGCCACCGCCGTCGCGCTGCTCGCAAGCTGCCAGAGCACCCCGGACGACCCGCCGCGCGCCACTGCTGCACTGCAGCCTACCAAGGGCAGCAAGGCCTTCGGCGAGGCGACTTTCGAGGAAGTCGAGGCCGGCAAGGTGCGGGTCATCGTCTTCGCCCAGGGCTTGCGGCCCGAGCGCGAGCACGGCTTCCACATCCACGAGGCCGGCGACTGCAGCTCGGGCGACGGCATGAGCACCAAGGGCCACTTCAACCCGCACGGCAAACCCCACGGCCACCCGACTTCTG
>Ga0187892_10007008_pt1 | contig 16333 bp, 16 predicted proteins | sample MA1701073metaG_FD_139345 | JGI IMG/M metagenome (GOLD analysis project Ga0187892, IMG submission 139345) | Bio-ooze microbial communities from a basaltic lava cave in the Kipuka Kanohina Cave System on the Island of Hawaii, USA - MA170107-3 metaG ... | reverse complement strand
GGTAGGGACGCGCTGCTGCGCGTCCGCGACGCTAAACCCAACACGAACGCGGAGCACCGCGTCCCTACCGAGTCGCGTATACAACCTCACCCAACTTTTTACTTAGCTTCCCTCTTGATAAGGGGGAATTGAAGTACTGCACGAAAGCAGTCGGGAAGCTTGCGCAGTTCTTGAACGATCACATAGACTTGGAACCAGACCGGCTGAGCGTTGGCACAGGCAAGGAGAGAATTCATGGCCAAAGAGACCATAACCATCACCGATAACCGAACGGGTAAGCAGTATGAGGTTCCCATTCAAAGCGGAACGATCCGGGCGATGGATCTGCGTAAGATCAAGGTCTCTGACGATGACTTCGGTCTGGTGTCCTATGATCCGGCATTCATGAACACGGCTTCCTGTCGAAGCAAGATCACCTTCATCGATGGCGACAAGGGTATCCTGCGTTACCGCGGTTACCCCATCGAGCAACTCGCGGAGCATAGCAACTACCTTGAAGTGGCTTACTTGATCTTGAACGGCGAGGTTCCGACCAAGTCGCAGCTGGCCGACTGGGCCTGGCACATCACGCATCACACGTTTATTCACGAGAACATCAAGAAGTTCGTGGATGGCTTCCACCACGATGCTCACACCATGGGCATGCTGGTAGGTACGATCGGCGCGCTGTCGACTTTTTATCCCGACGCGAAGAGCATTCACGACGCCGAGTCGCGGCAGAAGCAGATCTACCGCCTCATTGGCAAAGTGCCGACCATCGCCGCTTTTGCCTACCGCCATAGCATGGGCATGCCCTATGCCTATCCGGATAATGACCTGAGCTATCCTGGCAACTTTCTAAACATGATGTTCAAGATGACAGAGGTGAAGTACCAGCCGAATCCCGCACTGGAGCACGCGCTGGATGTGCTGTTCATCCTGCATGCGGATCACGAACAGAACTGCAGCACCAACGCCATGCGCAGCATTGGCAGCTCGAAGGCCGATCCGTTCTCCGCCGTGGCAGGTGCCGCGGCAGCGCTCTATGGGCCGTTGCACGGCGGCGCCAATGAAGAAGTGCTGCGCATGCTGAAGGAGATCGGTTCAAAGCAGAAAGTTCCGGAATATATCAGGCGGGTGAAGGCGGGAGAATTTCGTTTGATGGGCTTTGGTCACCGTGTCTACAAGAACTACGATCCGCGGGCCAGGATCATCAAGCGAGTAGCCGACGAGGTGTTCGAGGTCACAGGAAAGAACCCGTTACTCGAAATCGCTTTGGAACTAGAGCGCATTGCGCTGGAAGACGATTACTTCGTGAGCCGAAAGCTTTATCCCAACGTGGATTTCTATTCAGGAATCATCTACCAGGCCATGGGTTTTCCGGTGGAGATGTTTCCTGTCCTGTTTGCGATTCCGCGCACGTCCGGCTGGATTGCCCAGTGGCAGGAGATGTTGCTCGATCCGGAACAGAAAATCGCTCGTCCACGCCAGATCTATGAAGGCTATGATCAGCGGGATTTTGTGCCGATGGAGAAACGGTAGGGGGCCGCGGCGCCAGCAAGAAAAGATTCTCGAGGTCGTCTCGCTCCTTGGTCAGCAGTACGGGCAACGACAAGAGTAGAGGATTCAGCAAAGGAGAATGGACAGATGCCAGTTGCTACCGGATATGAACATATTGTCCTAGATGAAGAACGCGTGGCCCTCATTGCTGGTACCACGATGAAGGTCTTGGAGTTGGTGGCCGAAACCACCGCCTATGGCTGGAGTCCTGAGGAGCTGCATTTTCAGCACCCCTATTTGACATTGGGCCAGATTCATTCGGCGCTGGCCTACTACTGGGACCATGCCCAGCAGCTCAATGAGGAACTGAAGCGCGATTTGGGGGAAGTCGAAAAGCTCCACCAAGCCAGCGGACCCTCGCCTCTGGTAGCCCGCTTGAGGTCTCAAAGGCTGCTCTGATGTCCGTTGCCCTCTACATGGACGTTCACATCCCGAGAGCCCGGCCTGCGTCTCCGGCAAGTAGACGTCCTCACTGCCCAGGAGGACAGCGCGGAGCAACTCTCCGACCCGCAGCTGCTAGACCGAGCCACAGTTCTGGGACGAGTCTTGTTCAGCTTTGACCGGCACTTTCTGATTGAAGCTGTGCGCCGACAACAGGAAGCCGTTCACTTTTCTGGCCTCGCCTATGCCTACCCGTTGGCAGTCTCCATCGGTGCTTGCATCCAGGATTTAGAGATGATCGCCAAGGTTGCCAGCCCCGAAGAGATGGCCAACCGGGTTCACTTCCTGCCGCTTTAAGCCCTCCTGCCAACGTCTCACCCTGGGTTCATCCGGAACCGATTGCCGGATGGTCATGCGTCCTCTCTCTCATCCTCGAGAATTCTTTCCGGCACGGAGCCACGCAATGAGGGAATTCACGGATTCGGAATTTAGGGTCTGTCCATGAGGGTCTTCGTATTTGGTGCTGGGGTATCCTTTCCAGCCGGATTCCCGCTCTCAAAGAAAATGTTGGCTGATTTTCGCGGTTATGTCTTTGGACGGGCCGAGACGGATCCCTTCTGTGACGCCATACGGGAACAGTGGCAGGGTCTTGAAACCCGAGGTGTTTTTGACGATCAGGTCGACATCGAGGCCAGCTTGACTCGCCTTGAGATTGAGGCAAGGAGAGAAACAGACTTGGGGCTCTTTAGAGAGTACTTCGGAGACCTCTTTACTGACTACTTCAACGACAGCCACAAACAACTGGAGGAAGCTTCTCTCGACTATTTCAGGGCCTTTGTGAACAGGAACGTCAGGCCCGGCGATGTGATCTTGACTTTCAATTACGACTGCCTCGCTGAGCGTGTCTTGCGCGAGGCAGGCCTTTGGAACGTTGCTGATGGGTACGGGTACCGTCGCGAACTTGTCCAAGATGGACGAGTGTTGATTGATGGAGATTCATCCCGCAGAGTGCTCAAGCTCCACGGGTCGCTTGGATGGGTTTCCAGTGTAGTGGATGCTTGTTTTTTTATTCAAAATGAAGCCCTCGGATTCGTCGGATACCCGGCTTGCCAAGACGCGGGATTTCGAAAGGTTGCTAGCAAACGGACGTTCGTGCTGCCTTCTTACATCAAACAGCTTGACACCCACCCCCTGCCTACGATTTGGCGCTCTGCCGCAGACGCTCTACGCAGAGCATCTGAGGTGGTCTTCATTGGATATAGCATGCCCTTTGCTGATTCAGCTGCTTGGATGCTCTTCTTGACGAACCTTCACGACAGTCAAGACATACTCTATTGCTGGTGCCCTGACAGCGCCCTGCGCCAAGCCGAGTTCATTTGTCGGACTTTCGAACTGTCGGGGATTCATATCCGCGATCGTAAGTCTTCAGTCCAAGAGTTCTGCTGAAAACCAGCGAAGGCCTGGGCGCTAGCGCCATCAGTGACGACTCATCACTCAGCACTCAGGGCACGCTGCAGCGAAGCCATTGTTGATCGCCACGCTTCCAAAGCGGTGGAAGTTGAAGAGGCCTGCGGTTGTTGGTGCTCCGTCTGAAAGCAAGACTGGGATTCGGGGAGACAAATTGACAGATTCAGAACCAGGTGGTAGCGGCAGTTGCTAACCTGAAATCTCTCTGAGCAAGCCAGTTGCTCAGTTCACTGCAATTACTGGACGTTTCTGACCGACATGGGTTGCCTGCTCGAAGGCATAGGCGATTTGCAGAACGCCGAAATCATCGAGGTGGCGGCCTACGATTTGGATGCCGACAGGCAATCCTCCAGACGTAAAGCCTGCCGGGACTGAGATCGCCGGGCAAAACGTCGTGGTGATCCAGTAGGCGGATTTCATCCACGCCACATAATTCTCCATCTTTACCCCTTCAATTTCCTTTGGCCAGTCAAGGGTTGCATCGAACGGCGGTACCTGATTCACCGCACAGAGCAAGAACTCATATTTTGACTGAAACCGCCGCATTCGCTCCAGCAACTCACCATGTCGAATCATCGCTTGAGCCAGGTCGGTGGCGCTAACGCGGCTGCCGGCCTCGATCTGCCAGATCGCTTCCGGTTTCATCTGGCCCCGATGCATCTCCAGCAAAGGCCCAAGCGCGTTGAACGAACTCCACAGCCGGATGTCGAGAAAGATCTTGTCTGCTCCACTCAAGTCCGGACAGGCCTCTTCGACGATGCAGCCAAGGTTCTCGAAGGCCTGGCGCTGCGATTCCAGAACAGAGCGGACTCTGCGGTCCAGCGGAAGCCCTCCCAGGTCAGGGCACCACGCCACGCACACACTCTTGAAGCTGCGCTCGAGCGACTTGGTGAAGAGCGCGGGATTGGAGGGATAGCAGGCAGGATCGCGCAGATCAGGGCCTGCGATCGCACTCAGCAGGAATGCCGTATCTGCGACTGATCGGGCCATCGGGCCTTTGACGCCGAATCCGATGAATGGCATCGGGTTCGGCGCCGTCGGTACCAACCCTACCGTAGGGCGCAACGCGACGATGTTGTTGAAGTTGGCCGGATTGCGCAGAGAGCCGCCAAGGTCGCTGCCATCGGCAATGGGCAACATGCCACAAGCGAGCGCCGCCGCTGCGCCGCCACTCGAGCCGCCCGCGCTCTTGCTCAGGTCGTAGGGATTGAAAGTGGTGCCATAGACTTTGTTGTAAGTGTGCGAACCCATCGCGAACTCGGGCACGTTCGTCTTGCCGATGGGAAGCACGCCTGCCTTCCGCAACCGCTCTACCAGAACCGAATCCTCTTGGGGCATGAAATCCTTGTAGATCGGCGACCCGCGGGTGAAAGGAAAACCCACGGCAGGCTCATTGTCCTTGAAGGCGATGGGCAGCCCGTGCAGGGGTCCCACGCGTTCTTTGCGGGAAAGCCGTCGATCCGCTTCGTCGGCGAGTGCCAGACACCGCTCATCGTCCAGCTTCGCCACAATGGCATTGATCTTCGGGTTGATTCGCCGGATCTGGTCGAGATAAGCCGACATCACCTCGCGGGCGGAGAGCTTTCGTTCGCGAATGAGGCGCGCGAGCTCGCGTGCACTTGCAAAACAAAGGTTGTCTGATTGACGCCCAACACGCGCCGTATTTGTCGTTCCCAGCGTCTTCGCCACGCTACGGCCTCCCGTGCCCACGGCTGCTGTCGCTCCGGCCGCCTTCAGAAACTTGCGTCGATTGAGTGGCATCTTGAGTGTCTTCCTCACAAGGATCATCCTTCACGGTTAACAAGGCCTCGTCGGCTACCGCACGGAGTGGCACATCCCTGGGAGCGCGGGCGTCCCGCCCGCAATCGTGGCCGGAGGCCACTGGCGCGGCCTTCGGTCGCTCCGGGGCGGGCGGGACACCCGCGCTCCCAGGGACTGTGATGAGTCGCGGCACGCATGCAACGCCCCGCTAGCAATTCGCAAACTTCCAGTGCCGCGACTTTCCTTCTTCCATCCACTCGATGGCTGTCCTGAGTCTCTTCAGGCGAGACGACTGCCGGAGGATGGGACCAATTCCGGTTCTATATCCATCCCAACCTCTCGCCACTCATCCTTAATGAGCGTATTCACCTGGGGAATGAACGCAAACCCCTCGGCGGGATCCGCCAGACCACCGTGCGCTGGACCGGGCCGCCGGGAAGTGCTGATACCAAGTCGTGGAAAAACTTCCCAATCACCGACTGGAACATTTTCCGCAACGCCTACGGTGCCAGTCTTCTGAATGACCACCGACGCTACGAAGCCGTGCTGGAGTTGGCCGAGTCCGGTTTGCACTTGGGTGTTCCCTTTGCGGCGTTTGTAGAAGCGGAAACCGATCCCAAGGACGATGGTAAACGACGAGAGCGGGTGCTGCTTGGAACGCTCGGTTCTCAGCATGAGCCCCTCTGGTTCGAGATCGACAAGCCACAGAAAGCGGACTGCCGGTGAGTTAATCCGGTAGAGCATGGCACAGCATCGAGGAGGACTCGTGTCGGCGGTAGGGGCTGATCTGCGGGGCCAAACGAGGTCGAGTCTGCCCCTAGTTTCTCTTCGTCCTCCGCTTGACGTGCTGCTTGTCCAATTTGGGTGAACGTTTTCTGAAAGCCGTCCGCTTTTCTTTCATCTGTTTCATTCCCGACGGAACAAACTGGTGTGCGGCCATGTCGATCCTCTGGCCGGCGAAACGAACCCCTTCCAGTTCGAGCAACCTTTTTTGGAGCAGCGCCCCATCTCCAACGGAGAGTGAGTTGACTAAAATCCTTCCGCCGGCGCCGACGACGCGCTGCCAGGGCAATCCCTTTGGACAGCCGTGCATTGCCCAGCCCACCTGGCGCGCCATGTAGGGCGATCCGAGCAGCGTTGCAATCTGGCCGTAAGTCAGAACCTTGCCGCGAGGAATCGTACGAACAACAGCATAAACTCGCACGAAGAATTGCCGATTGCCGGGTGGCGATTGCCGATTGCGGGAGCTGTCAGGAGCCAGTTTCATGGTTAGGTTTAGAGGCAAAGCTGACCCGCACGGCTTCTAATTCACAGCCGGAACGTGCGCGGAGCGCGACCGATGGCGCGCGCAGGCTTCTTACGGGAGGGCGTCAATTGTCAATTTCTTCACGGATCCCCTCGGAAAAAGAGGACCAAATGGAGCGTCAATCGGCAATCGGAAATCGGCAATCACCAATTGTCTCACCTTTCTCCCCACTTGAGCTTCCTTCGCAGGATATCGAAGAAGTTCTTGTTGCTGGATTCGATCAATTCCAAAGCGATTGCCGACTTCCGCACACAGATGCGATCTTCGCCTTTGAGAGCCAGCCCAACCTGTCCGTCGACGGTAAGGTAAACCGATTCCTGAGTCGCTTTCAGACTCATCTCTACGGTCACACCGTCCGGCACAACCAGTGCCCGAAAGGTCAACGTATGTGAGGCAATCGGGGTCACGAGCATGGCGCCCAGGGTTGGATAGACGATGGGGCCGCCGGCGGACAACGCATAGGCAGTGGACCCCGTGGGCGTGCTCACGATCAAACCGTCCGCTTTGTAGGTCGCCACAAACTGGTTGTCGATGTTGACGTCGATGTCAATAATCCGAGCCAGGGCTCCTTTCGTCAACACCGCATCGTTCAGAGCGCGATACTCTGCGAAGCAACGGCCTTCACGCTGCACCGCAACGTCAATCATGATGCGCGCCTGGCTGGTAGCCTTGCCAGCCAACACACTTTCCAACGTTGCAAACATTTCTTCGAGGGTGATCTCGGTGAGAAATCCGAGGCTGCCGAAGTTGACCGCCAGAATCGGGACCGATTGAGAATCCAGAACGCGGGCAACGGAAAGCAGCGTGCCGTCACCTCCGAGCACGACGATGAGATCGGATACGGCAACCAGATCGTTTCTCTCCAATCCCTCGGTTCGGTCTACCAGGGGGGCCGTGTCTTTGTCGAGAAGTGCCTGAATCTGACGCGCTGCACACCATTCAGTCAGTTTGTGCACCACGGTTGAAACGGTGCTCAGTTTGGGTTTGGCAATGATTCCGATGCGGCGGATGTCTCGATTCATAAGTACTTGAGAAGAAGCAACAGCCTTCAGCAATCAGCGGTCAGCCATCAGCCTGTCATCACTGCAGGTGAGCGACATCAGACCGCTATCGGAACCGGGTTCCAGAGGAGCCAACCACCGAAGTGGATGCCTCCCAGCAAGCTCCCGTGGGTTCCGGCGCGTCCGACCTAGCGTCTAATTGCACAAATCGGAGTCATGCCGAAGACGCACAGAATCAGGCCTGGCTAGACACCAAACCGATTGCAGACCACCGAGCTTCCTGGAGCAGTTGATGGTTGGCCTGAAAGGCCAGAATTCTGCAGCCCAGGGCAGAGCGCGCTTTTCGCGCGGCGCCCTGGGAGCCAGAACCGCTAGAATTCTCGCCCTGAAAGGGCGTGACAGGCTGGCAAAAGGAGAGTTGTGCCCTTTCAGGGCTAAAGGACTCGACACCTCGTTACCCAGGGCGCCGCGAGAAGCACGCTCTGCCCTGGGCTGACGGATTACGACCCTTCGGGCCTGCTCTTAAGCAATCGAAGACCTCTGCAATCAAACACTAGAACGAGAGTTTTGGCATTTCTAAAGCTAACTGCTGACCGCTGATTGCTGATCGCTGACAGCCAGCCCTAGAAAGAATTCCTTGTTGCCTTCGGCGCCCAGAATTGGGGAGTCGATCACCCCAAGGGTCGTGTACCCCAGAGACTCGGAGCTGAACTGGATCGTCCGAACGACTTCCTGATGCTTTGCAGCGTCGGTCACCAGCCCGCCTTTTTCCACATGCTCTTTGCCCACTTCAAATTGAGGTTTCACGAGGCAAAGGATGCGAGTCGAGCGCTGGGTGAAGGGTTGTAGCACCGGAAGGATCAGTGTCAGCGAGATGAAAGAAAGGTCCATGGATATCAGATCCACAGTGGCGCCTACGTCCTCGAACTTCAGATAGCGCGCATTGAGACCCTCTTTCCAAACCACACGCGGATCGCTGCGCAACTTCCAGTCGAGCTGGTTGTGGCCGACATCAACGGTGTAAACCTTTGCCGCTCCTTTTTGTAGCAAGCAATCGGTGAAGCCTCCCGTTGAGGCGCCAATGTCCAGACAAACCCAGTTACGGATATCGGGTGCGAAGACCTCTAGCGCCTTCTCCAACTTTAGTCCGCCACGCGACACGTAAGCCAGAGGCGCTGTCTTGAGTCGAATCTTTGCAGCTATATCGACTTTGGTCCCGGGCTTGTCGATCCGCTGTTCGCCGGCCAGTACATCGCCGCCAAGGATCAGCGCCTGAGCCTGCTGGCGGCTCCTCACCAGGCCGCGATCAAGCAACAGCTTATCGATGCGTTCTTTCATGCCGGTGGACGAAGCGAGCAAGGCCAAGGGCCAGCCGTCCCGGTGCTGCGGGCCTATTGTTCGCGGGCTGGAGCCGTCTTCAGGCTGGTCTTTCTAGCCCGGCCGGGGTTTGGCGAGTAATGATCCTGGATGAAAGTCTTAATCTTTTCGTAGATGCCGTCGGCATCAATCCCATACTTGGCGTGCAGCAGGCTGGGGCTGCCATGGGGAATGAGCCGGTCGGGGACACCAATGCGCAGCAGCTTGCAGTCCTGAATGTTTCTGGCTTCCAGCAGCTCCATCACGGCGCTGCCAAATCCGCCCATCAAGGCGGCCTCTTCCACGGTAATGAGGAACGACTTCTCGTTGGCAAGGCAGGTGATTAGCTCTTCATCCAGCGGTTTAACGAAGCGAACGTTTACAACCGAGGCAGAAACGCCGTCAGCGGCCAGCTTCTCCGCTGCCTTGAGAGAAGGATGAACCAGCGTGCCCAGCGCCAGAATGACGCAATGCTCGCCATCCTGGAGGATCTCGGCCTTTCCGATTTCCAGCATTCGGAACTGTTCATCCAGTTTGACGCCGATGCCGTTGCCGCGCGGATAACGTACCGCCGCAGGGTGGGTAGTCTGGACAGCTGTGTAGATCATATGTTGTAGCTCGTTCTCGTCCTTCGGCGCCATGATGATCATGTTCGGCACGGTGCGCAGATACGCGACGTCGTAAAGCCCATTATGAGTCGGACCGTCGGCACCCACAATTCCGGCACGGTCAATCGCAAACGTCACTGGCAGATCCATCAGACAGACGTCGTGGATCACTTGGTCGTAAGCCCTTTGCAGAAACGTGGAATAGATGGCAGCAACCGGTTTGAATCCCTGCGTGGCCAGACCTGCCGCAAAAGTCACGCCATGCTGTTCGGCGATGCCGACATCAAAGCAACGGTCAGGAAACTCCTTGCTGAACGGCACCAGGCCAGTCCCTTCCAGCATGGCCGCGGTGATGGCCACGATCTTCGGATCCTGTTGTGCGAGCTTGATCATCGTCTTTCCGAAAACCGAGGTGTAAGACGCCGGCGCCGGTGGAGTGGGATAGAAAACTCCGGTCTTCGGATCGTAGGCGGTGGGCCCGTGGTACTTGATCGGAGCGGATTCGGCTACAGACCAGCCCTTCCCTTTCTTGGTGACAATATGGAGAATGGTCGGCGCCGAACTGTGTTTCAGCTTTCCCAGAGTATCAACCAGCGTGTCCAGATGGTGACCGTTGATGGGGCCGACATAATCAAATCCCAACTCGTGGAAAAGCAGGCCAGGCACCATGAAGGTCTTCATGGCATCTACCATGTCTTTGGCGATCTTCAGCAGCCGCTTGCCTATGTGCGGCACCGACAACAGCATGCTTTCCACTTCTTTCTTGAAGCGGTTGTAGACCTGACCCGTGACGATGCGGTTGAGATAGCCCGCAATGGCGCCCACATTCGGCGAGATCGACATCTCGTTGTCGTTCAGGATAATTAGCAGCTTCCTTTGCAGATGCCCGGCCTGGTTGATGCCTTCCAACGCGATGCCGCCCGTGAGGCCGCCATCGCCAATGATAGCGACAACGTGAAAGTCCTTCTTCGCCAGGTCGCGTGCGACAGCCATTCCCAGGGCTGCGGAAATCGAAGTCGAGGCGTGGGCTACGTTGAAGGCGTCATAGACGCTTTCTTCGCGGCGGGGAAACCCCGAGATGCCCTCATACTGCCGCAGCGTATGGAACTGATCGCGCCGTCCCGTCAGGATCTTGTGCCCATACGCCTGGTGTCCAACGTCCCAAACCAATTGGTCTTCAGGAGCGTTGAAGACATAGTGCAACGCCACGGTCAGCTCAACGGTACCCAGGCTGGAAGCGAGGTGCCCGCCCGTCTTCGAGATGGTGTGGATCATGAAGCTGCGCAGTTCATCCGCGAGCTGTCCCAATTGCTGGCGATCGAGCTTCTTGATGTCGGCGGGACTGTCAATCTTTGAAAGCAACGAGAAGTCCATGACTTCTTCACCCATGAGTTTGAGGAATCCTTTTTCGATGATGCGAGGGTCTCGCAATCCAACGGCCTAGCTCTTCCTCAGAGGTTCCGCAACGCGCCTAGGAAATCTCATTGGCCGCAACCGAGCGTTTTATCTCGGCGAAGGCATCTTCTTCAATTTCAACCCGTTCACGAATGATGCGTGCGAGCCATTTTTCAACGTGCTTTTCGCGGTGTAACCGAGCCAGGAAGGTTGCCCGAGCCGCCAAATCTGCTGGAATCGAAAGAGCAGCCAGCTTTGATCGGCGGACGCGCACAGGTTTCTCCCAACACGAAGGCTTGTTGGCAGTGGCTTCCACTTCGAGGTCGATCTCTCGCTCAGAAAGCGGCCGACCTTTCTTCTTTCCTCCAGTTGTCATTCTGGCCATCCTGTGATGATGCGCACGACATCGCGTGGTTTGAGCTGAAAAATAATCTTCAGTCTACGCCCGCTTAGAGTTCTTCCAATTAGCTGGAACCGATCGCGGTACTTCTTGTTGCGCCGTACCTGAAAATCAGAGAAAAAACACTCAACCGCCTCGATGAATGAAACGCTATGCCCGCTGAGTTTATCGCGTTCGAAGTCATATTCAAAGTCCGAAGGAGAGAAACGATTCCAGTCAACCACGGCCCGCTCCAGGCAGCGTCATTGTTCCTTTATCGAACAGCTTGCGTACCGAGGTTGTTGAGGGCGGCGACCTCCGTCTTCCTGACTTCTGAGGAGATTCGATAAGGTGTTTTGGCCTTTCTGAAATCGTTGCCGATGAGTCCGATGCCACGACTCTTGTCGCCCTTCACTTCCAGGAAGACCGTTGTTCCAGGTTCAACTCTTGTGTTCCGAATTGTGGCATCCTCGACCTGGTTCAAAACAATGGCTGGAAACTGCGCGGTTGCCGGTCTGCCCGAAAAGCCATCGAGTTCCAGGCCCTGAATATCTTCAAGGTAAAGCGCGCTTTGCCACTTGTCTGAAGCCGGCTTCTCCCAATGCACCTCCACATCGCGCAGTTTGAGATTTCGTGCCCAGCGGAATTTCAGCGCGTGCTCCGCTTTTTGCATGGGGTGTTCCGGATCTGCCGAAAGGAAAAGCCGGATATTCTCGAAACTGACATTCTCAAGATAGCTTTCCGGGTGTCCCAGAATCACGCTGGAGCCGTTGCCACGAGCAACGACGTTGCGAATAAGCACATTGCGGATCGCACCGATGGGCTGCACGGGTACCTTGGGCACACTGGCGTGGATCTCACTGCGGCGCTTGATGTTGAAGTGGAGAGGTTCTCCGTCTCCCCACCAGAACCAGTCGTGGAGCTTGGTTTCGATGGTTAGGTTCGACAGGACTACATCGCTAACGTAACCGTGGTCAAAATTCATGAAAGCGATGCCACGGTTGGAGCTGGTGATGACGCAGTTATCCACGGTGACCTTTCGAATAGCATTGCGGTTCCCGTCACAGAACTTCAAGGCACTCGAGGCCGAGGAAATGCGGCAGTTCGTGACCGTGATGTTCTCGCAGGGCAGCGCGGGGCCGTAGGCGTCCACGGAGTAAAACACGATGGCATCGTCACCGGTTTCGATCGTACTGTTGGAAATACGGACGTCTTTGCAGCCGTCCGGATCAATGCCGTCAGCCCAAACCCCTTCTCTGAGGCTGGATTGAATGTAGACGCCATCAATAACGACACGTTCGCAACCGTAGGGATGAATGTTCCAGCTGGGCGAACGCACGAAGGAAAGGCCGGTAATCCGGACGTCCTTGCAGCGAACCAGGAGCACCATCCGGGGGAAGTTGGTCTCTTTGGGGTGGCCCTTGGGAAAGGGGCGCATCAGCGGCTTGCGCAGAGCCTCCATCAGGACGAGGTTTGGACGGATGAAATCATCCTCATGGTCATTGAGCCGCCAATCGTAGCTGGCCTGACCGTCTACGAGTCCGCGACCCTCCAACGTAATGTTCTCCAAGCCTTCACCGTAAAATAGAGCACCCTTGTCGAAGGAAGTTCGATTCAATGAAGCGAACAGCGTTGCGCCGGCTTCGATGTGAAACCGGACGTGGCTCTTGAGCTTGATGGTGCCCGAACTGTATTCACCTGGCGGCAGGTAAACCATGCCGCCGCCAGCGGCGGCGCAGGCGTCAACGGCCTTCTGAATCGCTGCGTGCGCGTCGTCGGTCTTTCTTCCTGTAGCACCGAAATCCTTGACGTTGAAAACCGCGAGGTCACTGGCAAGAGCCGGCGGAGAGATAGGGAAGGATGCGGCCAGAGCGATGCAGCAGAGGAGCAGTCTGAGTGTGCGCGCGAGCATGGTGCCTCCGGTGATTAGTTTCTTCTGCTGGGCACAGGCCTTCATGATTGGTAGCCACGATAAACGCGTTGCTTGCGTTTATCGTGGACGCAGTTGGCCGGCTAAGAGATGCTCTGGGACAAGGCCCGGAGTCATGCTGCGACTGCGGTCCACGATTGATGCAAATGGCGCATCAATCGTGGCTACCAGGATTGGGGTTCGGTTCCTCGAAAGCTGATCGCTCCAGCGTTCCATCCGCCTTCTTGTTCAGAATCTCCACTTTTCGCTCGGCTTCCTCCAACTTTGTTTGGCAGAAACGCGAAAGTGTAACTCCCTCTTCGTAAACCTCGAGTAGTGACGCCAGAGGCAAGTCGCCACTGTCGAGTTTTCTCACAATTTCTTCCAGACGCTGCAATGCGGTTTCAAAGTCTTTAGGTTTAGACATGGTCTCTACTTTCTGAACTACCGGACAATGGCCGCTATTTTGACACTGCTGCCCTTTCAAGTGGGCTAACTTCAATTTTCAGCAGGCCGAATCCCTTGTACCTGCCCGTCAACTTGCCCCCTGGCCAATCTCACAGAGAAGGAATCGCCGAGTTGGAGAGCCACTGCATCCTTGACGATGTTTCCACGGGCGTCGCGGCAGATGGCGTAGCCGCGGTCGAGCACAGCCAGAGGGCTGAGAGCCTGGAGAGAATTGTCGAGCGCTTGCACCTTGCCACGGGTTGATTGCAAGAACAGCCGGACGACAGCCTGTAGCCGGACGAACTGGCTACCCAACGTCTCGCGCCTGAAGCGCATGATCTGCCGCAGGTCAAAGCGGCCTAAGTCGGCTGCCAGGAGCCGTTCGCGTCCTTGCAGTTCGCCTAAACGGCCGCGGAGCCTGTTCTCCAAACGAAAGTAAAGCTCATCCAGGCGCTGGCGGTAGTAGACGAGCCGGCCCTCAGCTGAGGTGAACACACGGCCGGCGGACAACGCCAAGACCTGATTGCGCAGCCGGCTGAGCCGAAACTGAAAAGATTGTTGCATCCGATTCTCCAGCACGGCCACCTGTTCCAGCATCGCTTTTTTTTGCGAAACCACCAGCTCGGCGGCAGCCGAAGGCGTTGGCGCCCGAAGGTCGGCCACAAAGTCAGCAATAGTGAAATCCACCTCATGACCGACAGCCGAGATTACCGGAATGCGCGACTCGAATATGGCGCGTGCCACAATCTCCTCGTTGAAGGCCCACAGGTCTTCGAGCGAGCCGCCGCCCCGTCCAACGATCATGACGTCAATGTCTGCAAGCCTGTTCAATGCACGAATTCCGCCGGCAATCTCTGCGGCTGCGCCCGGCCCCTGTACCCGGACAGGACAGATTAAGATCCGCACGTTCTCATGGCGCCTGTGCAAGATGCGCAGAATATCCTGAATCGCGGCGCCGGTGGGCGAGGTGACGATGCCAATGCAGTGCGGCAGCAGCGGCAGCGGTTTCTTGCGCTGGGTGTCAAAGAGCCCTTCGGCCTGCAGCCGGGCTTTGAGCTGCTCGAAAGCCAGCTGCAGCGAGCCGAAGCCCTTCGGCTCCATGAAGTCGACAATCAGCTGATAGTCGCCTCGCGGCTCATACACGCTGAGGTTGCCGCTGGCAACCACCTGCAAGCCATCTTCAGCTCGGAACTTCAAGAACCGCGCTTTGCCGCGAAAACAAACACAACGCATCTGGGCGCCTTTGTCCTTGAGCCCAAAGTAAAGATGTCCCGATGCCGCGGCGGCCAGATTCGAAATCTCTCCTTCCACGCAGACTTCCGAAAACTCGCTCTCCAGGCAGGCTTTCACGTCAGCCGTGATTTCGGAAACAGTGTAGATCTTTCGCGGCGCAAACAAGTTCATGAAGCGATCTCTGAACGCAGACTGCCTGATAGGGGAAGCAGAGCCTATTTTCGAGAAAGAATGGAAAAAAGCAGCGTTAACAATAGGCTGACGAGAATGCCGGTCGTTAGGGGGAAGTAGAAAGTGAAATTATCTCGCTTGATATAGATGTCACCAGGTAGCCGCCCGAATTTTCCGAACGAGAGGTAGGGAGCAAAAGTTAGCCAGAGTCCGACGGCCAGAAAAACGACGCCGAGGATGATGAAGAGTCTGCCCAGTTGGGGAAACATGAGACTGTGGGTGAAAACCGCACTTGTAGCGCAGACTCCTGCTTTTCAGGGAGTCTGCGGCTTTTGGTCACTTTGCCACGAAAAGCCGCAGACCTGCCACATGCGCAGGTCTGCGCTACATCTACCGTCTGCTACACTAACTCCAGGGCGTTAAAGAAGTAGCTGATCTCGATCTTGGCGTTTTCTGCGCTGTCAGAGCCGTGAATCACGTTCTTTTCGATGGAAGTGGCAAAGCGCTTCCGAATGGTCGCTTCGGCCGCTTTCTTGGGGTCGGTGGCACCCATCAAGTCACGGAGCCGGCCGACGGCGTTCTCGGCTTCCAGGACCAGAACCAGCACCGGACCGGAACTCATATAACGAACCAGATCGTTGTAGAAAGGCCGTTCGCGATGGACGGCGTAGAACCCGCCGGCTGCGATGCCTGTCAGGTGCAGCATTTTTGCCGCTTTGATCTTGAATTCATTCTTCTCAAAGATCTGAATGATGTCTCCGATATTGCCTTGTTCGACGCCATCGGGTTTGATGATGGTTAGGGTGCGTTCCAAACTCAAAACTGGCCTCCTACGAGAATCCCCTCCTCGGAGGGGTGGCTGGCGCAGCCAGACGGGGTGGGTCGTCGATTCGAAGCCGCCACCCACCCCAGGGCCTAGCGGCCCTTTCCCCTCCCAAGAGGGGATTCGGCTGCCATTTCTCTTCTCAACTCAGCGCATTCGAGCGGTGTTGGGCACTCCGACAAAAATTAGAACTTGCCTCTGCGACTCAATAGGCGCCGTCATTCCCGCGATAGCGGGAAGCTAGCGCTTCGCTGGATTCACTTCTTCAACAGCCGCTCCACCGCGTCGCCGATGTCGGCCGGGCTTTTCACGACATGCAAACCGGCTGCGGTCATGGCTTTCATTTTGTCTTCGGCCGTCCCTTTGCCACCGCTGATGATGGCGCCGGCGTGCCCCATGCGGCGGCCCGGGGGGGCCGTTTGCCCGGCGATAAAACCGACGACCGGCTTTCGGACATTTTGCTGAACGAAATCGGCGGCAGCTTCTTCGGCGGTCCCGCCGATCTCGCCGATCATGATCATGGCTTCGGTGTCTTTGTCTTCGTTAAACAACTTCAG
>Ga0187892_10007007_pt1 | contig 16334 bp, 14 predicted proteins | sample MA1701073metaG_FD_139345 | JGI IMG/M metagenome (GOLD analysis project Ga0187892, IMG submission 139345) | Bio-ooze microbial communities from a basaltic lava cave in the Kipuka Kanohina Cave System on the Island of Hawaii, USA - MA170107-3 metaG ... | reverse complement strand
GCCGCAGCGCGGGCAGCCCGGCAGGGGCGTGAGCCAGTCGCGGAGCGAGCGGACGTCGCGCGCGCGCCATCGTGAACGGGCCGCGCGGCGGCGCCGCTGGGGACGCGCTCATGACGTCACTGTAGGAGGACCGGGAGACCCGGTCGAGGCCGGTATCATTCCCGCCGGATGCCCGTCCCCTCCACGCGAGCCGACACCCGCCCGGATGCGGTCCGGGAGACGCTGGAAGCGCTCGAGGGCCTGGAGAGGTTCCAGGCCTTCCGCGGCGGCGCGCCGGCCTCGGGCGCCTGGGGATCGTCGGCCGCGCTGCTGATCGCCGCGCTCGTCCGCCAGGGTCCGCCCCGCCTGGTCGTGACTCCAACCGTCGAAGAGGCCGAGGACTTCGCCGACGACCTCCAGCTCTTCGGGGTGCCCGCCGCGGAGGTCGCGCTCCTCCCGCCGCTTGAGCGCTTCCATCCGGAGGCGGAGGAACTGGCCGATCCCCACGCCTTCAGCACGCGCCTCGGGCTGCTCGCGGCGCACCTCGGCGGCCGCTCCCCGCGCGTGACGGTCGCCTCGGTCACCGCGCTCCTCGGGCCGATGGCGCCCCGCGAGCGCCTTCGCGAGAGCGCCGCCGAGTTCCGGCCGGGCCAGCGCGTGGACCGCGAGCCTCTGATCGAGCGGCTCGTGAGCGAGGGCTTCGTGCGCGTGCCGCGCGTGCAGCTCCCGCAGGAGATCGCCGTGCGCGGCGACATCCTCGACCTCTTCCCGCTGACCAACCGCCACCCGGTCCGCGTCGAGCTGTTCGACGACGAGGTGGAGTCGATCCGCGAGTTCGACCCCACGAGCCAGCGGAGCCTCCGCGAGCTGAAGAGCTTCGCGCTCTCCGGCGTTCGGCGCGCCCACTTCACGCTGCACGGGGCGGCGGCTGCGGCCGAGGCGCTCGCCTGCCTCCCGCGCGGGACGGGCCTCCATCTCCGCGACCCCGAGCGGGCCCGCTCGAGCGCCGAGCGCCACGGCGCGAGCGGCGAGGGCCTCTTCCCGGGGTTCCTCGCGCTGGCCGCGCTCCCCGGGCGTCGGGACGAGGGGGTCGTCTGGGACGCCCATTCGGTGGAGGCGGTCGGACGCACGGTCGAGCAGGCGCTCGCTCTGCTCGCGCGCGTCGCGGCGCGGGCCGACCGCACGGTGGTCTTCGGCGCGAGCGAGGGGGAGCTGCGGCGTCTCCAGAAGCTCGTCGAGACCGGAGCGCCGGAGCTGGCCGGGCGGGTCGAGTTCCGGCGCGGCTTCCTGGGACAGGCCTTCCAGCTCCTCGACGTCAGGAGCGCGTTCCTGTCGCACCGCGAGCTCTTCGGTAAGCTCCGCCAGCGCCGCGAGGCGCGCGAGACGCTGCCCGACGTCGCGCCGATCCGGGACTGGCTGGAGCTGCGCGAGCGGGACTTCGTTGTCCACCAGACCCACGGGATCGGGCGCTACCGCGGGATCACGACGCTCGAGCGGGACGGGGTCCGGGAGGACTTCCTCGAGATCGAGTACCGGGACGACGCCACGCTCTACGTGCCGGTGGCGAAGATCGACCTGGTCCAGCGCTACGTGGGGTCGCAGGACCTGTCGCCGCGCCTCTCGAAGCTGGGCGGGAAGGGGTTCGCGCGCACCAAGGCCGAGGTGACCAAGGAGGTCTTCGACTTCGCGACCGAGATGCTCGAGCTGCAGGCGCAACGCGCGCGGGGCCAGGGGACGGCCTTCGGCCCGGACAGCGAGCTGCAGCACGACTTCGAGGCCGCCTTCCCGTTCGTGGACACGCCGGACCAGGCGGCCGCCACCGCGGCGCTCAAGCGGGACCTCGAGAGGACGCGCCCGATGGACCGCCTGCTCTGCGGGGACGTCGGCTTCGGCAAGACCGAGGTCGCCATGCGGGCGGCGCTCAAGGCGGTGGACGGCGGGAAGCAGGTGGCGATCCTGGTCCCGACGACGGTGCTCGCGCAGCAGCACTTCGAGACGTTCTCCGAGCGGTTCCGGGACTATCCGGTGGTCGTGGACCTCCTCTCCCGCTTCCGCTCGGGGCGCGAGCAGCGCCAGGTGCTCGAGCGCGCCGCCGCGGGCGGCGTGGACATCCTGATCGGGACCCACCGCCTCGTGCAGCAGGACGTGGCGTTCAAGGACCTGGGACTCGTGATCGTGGACGAGGAGCAGCGGTTCGGCGTCCAGCACAAGCAGTTCTTCCACCGCTTGAAGAGCACGGTGGACCTGCTCACGCTCACCGCGACACCGATCCCGCGCACGCTCCACATGGCGCTCTCGGGGCTCCGGGACATCTCGAACCTGAAGACCCCGCCGCAGGGACGGAGCGCGATCCACACCGAGGTGCGCCCGCTCGACCTCGGCTTCGTACGCGAGGCGGTACTGCGCGAGCTGGACCGGGAGGGGCAGGTCTACTTCCTCCACAACCGGGTCCGGAGCATCGAACGTGTGCGCGACAAGCTGGCGCAGGCCGTTCCCGAGGCGTCGTTCGCCGTGGTCCACGGCCAGATGGACGAGGACCTCCTGGAGGAGCGGATGGTCGAGTTCGTCCGCGGGCGCACCGACGTGCTGGTCGCGACCACGATCATCGAGTCGGGGCTCGACATCCCCAACGTGAACACGATCTTCATCAACGACGCGTGGCGCTTCGGGCTGGCCGAGCTGCACCAGCTCCGCGGGCGGGTGGGCCGCTATCTCCACCAGGCCTACGCCTACCTGCTGGTCCCGCCGGGACAGCCGCTGACCCCCGAGGCCGCGCGGCGCCTCAAGGCGATCGAGGAGTTCTCGGAGCTGGGCGCGGGGTTCAGCCTCGCGATGCGCGACCTCGAGATCCGGGGCGCGGGGAACATCCTCGGCGCCGAGCAGCACGGGCACATCGCCGCCGTGGGCTACGACCTCTACTGCCGGCTCCTCCGACGCGCGGTGGCGAAGCTGAAGCAGGAGAAGACGAGGGAGCCGCGCGACGTGGACCTGAACCTGAGGGTCTCCGCGCACCTGCCGATGAGCTACGTCTCCGACCGCGATCAGCGGATGGAGGTGCTGCGGCGGATCGGCGACGCGAGGACGGCGGCCGACGAGCGGGCGGTCCTGGAGGAGCTGTCCGACCGGTTCGGCGAGCCGCCGCTCCCCGTGCGCCACCTCGTCAAGCTGGCGCGGGTGCGGCACCGGCTCGGTGATCTCCGGATCGACTCGCTCGTGCGCGGCACCGAGGACCATGGGCTCTTCTTCCGCGCCCGCGAGCTGAGGCGGATCACGCGCGCCGTGCAGGACCCCCGGGCGCGCGTGCTCGAGAAGGGGGTCGTCTACCTGCCTCTCCCCGAGGCGGCCCGGGGGGCCGACGGCCTCTTCGCGTTCCTGGAGCGGCTCCTGGCGCCGGCGGGGGAGAGCCGAAAGAAAGGGACGAGCGCAGTATGATCGCAACCGTCATGTGGCTCCTCGCGCTGATGCTCTCCCAGGCGGCGCCGACCCCGGCGCCGGCGCCGGTGGCCGGAGTCCGCGTGGACGGCATCGAGGCGCAGGTGAACTTCGAGGTGATCACGACGAGCGAGCTGGAGCGCCGGGCGGGGCCCGCGATCGCGGCGCTGGGCTTCACGGGCCCGCAGAAGGAGACGAGCGCCAAGGACATCCGGCGGGTGGAGCTCAGGAAGCTGGTGCTCGAGCGCCTCAAGAGCCAGGCGGCCGCCAAGGCCAAGGCCCACATCTCCGAACGCGAGGTGGAGAAGCGGTTCAAGGAGCAGGTGAAGCAGGTGGGCTCGGTCCCGAAGATGCTCCGCATCCTCTCGAACGAGGGGATGACGCTGGCGCAGTTCAAGGAAGGGATCGAGAAGAACCTGCAGTTCGAGAACTTCTTCTACGGGCGGCTCTTCGGAAGCCAGCAGATCCCGCAGATCTACGACATCGACGTGACCCCGGAGGAGCTGCGTTCGCACTACCGGAGGAACCTCGAGAAGTACCGGCAGCCGGAGGAGGCCAAGGTCCGGCAGATCTTCATCTCGGATGAGCGCGGCGGGCCGGCGGAGGCGCGGAAGCTGGCGGAGCAGGCGCACGGCGAGCTGACGCGCGGCGCCGACATGGCGAAGCTCGCGAAGCAGTACAACCCCGGGGAGCAGGGGAAGCGGGAGGGGGACCTCGGCTGGATCCGGAAGGACAGCGCGTTCTGCCAGGCGATCCGGGACTTCGCGTTCTCCCATCCTGAAGGGAGCCTGAGCGGCCCGCTGGAGCAGCCCGGCGTCGGGTTCTTCATCGTCCGGGTTGAGGGGCGGAAGGCGGAGCGGGTCCAGGGGTTCGAGGAAGTGCAGCAGAAGATCCGCGAGGAGCTGCGGGAGATCAAGGTCCACCGGGTCTTCGAGGAGCTGCACGACGAGCTGGTCCGGGACGCCTACATCTGGCCGCCGGACCTGTTCCCGAACAGCAAGCGATAGCCACCCCGCGAGCCGGCCGCTCCGGGGTGGATCCCGAAGGGAGCGCTGCATGACCGGGAGACTCCACGGCATCCTCTGGCTCGCCCTCTGGCTGCCCGCGTGCCGCACGCCCCCGGAAAAGCCTGCCCCATCGGAGACGCCGGCTCCGGTCCCGGACGCGCCCCCGCGGCCGGGGGACTGGTCCGAGTCGGAGACACCCGGCCCGCGGCACCGGCTGCGCGCCGACGATCGGAATCAGGAGCACGTGGAGCTCGGCCTGGAGTGGCTGAAGAACCACCAGGTCCCCGACGAGGGGTACTGGGACTGCGACAACTTCCAGGCGCAGTGCAAGGAGAGCCTCTGCCAGGGGAAGGGCTACGCGCTCTACGACCCGGGCGTCACGGGCCTCGCGCTCATGGCCTTCCTCGGCGCCGGGTACACGCACAAGGAAGGGCGCTACAAGAAGACGGTCGCGGACGGGATCCGCTGGCTGCGGAGGATCCAGGACCCCGAGGGGTGCTTCGGAGCCCGGCAGGAGTCCCACTTCGTCTACAGCCACGCGATCTGCACGCTGGCCCTGGCCGAGGCCTACGCCCTGACCGAGACCGCGCTCCTTCGGCCGTCGGTCGAGAAGGGACTCGAGTTCATCTACAAGTGCCAGAATCCGCACCCGAGCGGCACCGGGTTCCTGGCGTGGCGCTACGGGGTCCGGAGCGGCCAGAACGACTCGTCGGTGACCGGTTGGATGTTGATGGCGCTCAAGTCGGCTTTCGAAGGGAAGCTCCCGCTCAACCGGCCCTCGGTGGAGGGCGTCCGGGCCTTCCTCGACTCGGTGACGGACCCGGCCACGGGGAAGGTGGGCTACACCCAGAGGGGCCTCAGCCCGGTGCGCCAGGCGGGACGCGAGACACGCTGGCCGCCGGAGAAGAGCGAGGCAATCACGGCCGTGGGGGTCTTCGCGCGCATCTTTGCGAACTCGATGCTTGGCATCGACTCGCAGAACGACCCGCCGATCCTCAAGGGCGCCGGCCTGATGCTGGCGAAGCTCCCGACCTGGAACGAGGGCGACGGGAGCATCGACCACTACTACTGGTACTTCGGCACGCTCGCGATGTTCCAGGTGGGCGGGGACTACTGGAAGCGGTGGAACGCGGCGATGAAGACCGCGATCATCCGCCGCCAGCGGACGAGCGGCGACGAGACCGGCTCCTGGGACCCGGTCGATCCCTGGGGGGAGGACGGCGGGCGCGTCTACTCCACGGCCCTGATGACGATGTGCCTCGAGGTCTACTACCGCTACTGGAAGGTCTTCGACCAGCACATCCCGCTGCGGAGGCCGCGGTGAGCGGGACCGCCCGCCTACTTCTTCGCCTTCAGCGCCTTGTTCACGTGGAGCGTGAGCCGCGACTTCCGCCGCGACGCGGTGTTCGCGTGGATCGCGCCCTTCTGAGCGGCCTTGTCGATCCGCTGGTAGGCGACGACGAGCAGCTTCCGCGCCCCCTCGCCGTCCCCCTTGTCGGCGAGCGCCTGCACCTTCTTCACGAAGCTCTTCATCTCGGAGCGCCGCGACTTGTTGCGCAGCCTCCGCTGCTCGTTCTGGCGCGCGCGCTTCGCCGCCGATCGGGTATGGGGCATGTCTCTCGTTCTCCTCCGGGTCCGGCCGGCCTCAGCGCTCGGGGAGCGCTTCGAGCCGCGCCTTCACGTCCTTGTAGTTGATGTCCCGCTCGAAGATCTTCAGGTACTCGGCCCGCGCCTTCGCGCGCTCGCCGGACTCCTCGTGCACGCGGGCCAGCGTGTAGCGGACCTCCATCGCGCGCCGGTTCCCTTCGGTGAGGCCCTCCAGCGCCTTCGTGAACTGGGCCACCGCCAGCTCGGTCATCCCCTTCTTCAGGAAGCACTCGCCGAGCATCACCAGGGAATCGAGCCGCCGCCGCGGGTCCTTCACCGTCTGCTGGAACTCGCCGACCGCCTCGTCCACGAGTCCGCTCTGGTGGAGCGCCTCGCCGAGCTGGAACCGGAGCACCAGATCGGTCGGGTGCTCCTTCACCCGCCAGCGGAACTCCGACACGCGGAGCCCGAGCAGCTCCTTCTGTGCCTCCGCCAGCGCCGCGCCCCCCTGGCCGCGCTGCTCGCCCAGCCGGGCCTCGACCGCCTCGATCCTCAGGTCGCCCACCCGCGAGCGCAGGTCGAAGTTCCCGGCGTTCTCGGCCAGGAGCTCCTCGAACACCTTGAGCGCCGCCGCCAGGTTCCGCTGTCCCTCGTACAGCTCCCCGAGACGCTCGCGCGCCTTCCGGTCCTTCGGGTTCTGCGCGACCTTCGCCTCCAGCTCCTGGATGGCCGCGCCGGCCTCCTCCGCGTCGAAGACCATCCGCTCCTCGCGCTGCATCTCGCGGGCGCGGTCCTTGTCCTTGACCAGGTCCATGCTGGACTTCGCGCCCTCGTAGCCGGCCTTCAGCGCGCCCTCGGCGGCGAGGTTCTTCCGCGCCTTGATCGCCTCCTGGTCCTGCGGGTTGATCTTGAGCGCCTCTTCGTACCACTTGAAGGCGTTGGGGAGGTCCCCTTCCTCGGCCAGGAGCCGCCCGAGGCTCTTGGCCGCGGTCGCGTTGGTCGGCGCCGCCTGGAGCGCCCCCTCGTAGGCGACCTTGGCCGTCTCCTTGTCTCCGAGGAGGAGCGCGGCGCGCCCGAGCTTCAGATGGGCCGCGAGGTTGTGGGGGTCCCTCTGGAGGACCGACTCGAGGTCCCAGGTGAGCTTCTCATGGTTCTTGAAGAGCCCGTGGATCCCGGCCATGAGCCGGGCCGGAGCGGTCGTGAGCAGCCGGACGATCGCCGGCGAGCGGCCCTTCTCGAACTTCCGGAACTCGGCGTCCCGGAGGCCGCGCCGCGCCTTGCCGCTCTTCGAGTCGTAGAGGAGCACCTGCCGGTACAGGCTGATCGCGTAGTCGTAGTTCTTCTTCCGGACCGCTTCCGCGGCCTTCTCGATGTGGCGTGTGACGTCCATGCGTGCTTGGGACCGCGCCGGCGGGCGCGGGAAGTCGGGTACTGTAGCCGAAGCCCCGGCGCCGTCAACGGCGCGAGGATCCGGTCGGCTTCTCGCCCCTCGGGGCCCGTGATAAGCTCCGACCGGAAATGATGGAAGTCGTCCTCTATCCCGATCCGATCCTCCGCAAGCGCGCGGCCGAGATCCCCGCCGCCGGCGACCGGCTCCGCCAGATCGCCGGCGAGATGATCGAGACCATGCACCGGAGCAAGGGGATCGGGCTGGCCGGCCCCCAGGTCGCGCTCGGCGAGCGGATCATCGTCGTCAACCCGGGCGGAGAGCACGGGACCGAGACCGTGATGCTCAACCCCGAGATCATCGCGAAGCAGGGCGAGCAGGAGGCGGAGGAGGGGTGCCTCAGCATCCCCGGGACCTTCGCGATCGTCCGCCGCGCGCTCGAGGTCACCGTCCGCTACCTGTCCCTCGAGGGGAAGATGGTGACCGAGAACCGCGCGGAGCTCTCGGCCCGCGTCGTCCAGCACGAGATCGACCACCTCGACGGCATCCTCTTCGTCCAGCGGCTCTCGCCGGCCGAGAAGACCAAGGTCGCGCGGCGGCTGAAGGAGCTGGAGGAGCTCTACCGGAGCCGGACCCCCGCCCGCCGTTGACGGCGGGCCCCGACCGCATGGAGCGCCTCGCGGGCCCCGCCCATCGGAGCGTCCCGCCCCCGGACCGCCCGGCCGCGGTGGCGCTCGGGGTCTTCGACGGGGTCCACCGCGGCCACCAGCGCATCCTGCTCGAGGCGGTCCGCTGGGCTGCGGCCGAGGGCTGGCGCGCGGTCGGCGTGACCTTCGCCAACCACCCGGACGAGCTCCTGCGCGGCCGGGCGCCCGCGCCGCTCACCACGCTCGACTACCGGCTCCGCCTGCTCGAGCGCGTCGGCCTCGACGCGGCGCGCGTGCTCCCGTTCGACCGCGCGCTCCGCGAGATGACCGCGCAGGAGTTCGTCGAGCGGCTCCTCGTGCGGGAGCTCGGCGCGCGCGGGCTGGTGATCGGCCCGGGCGCGGCGCTCGGCCGGGACCGGACCGGCGACGAGGCGGAGCTCCGGCGCCTCGGGAGCCGGCTCGGCTTCGAGGTCCGCGCGACCGGCCCGGCGCACTGGGGCGGCGAGCTGGTCTCGTCCACCCGCATCCGGCGCGCCCTCGAGGACGGCCGGCTCGACGACGCGGCGGGGATGCTCGGACGGCCGGTGAGCGTCTTCGGCCCGGTCGTCCGCGGCGACGGACGCGGGCGCGCGCTGGGACTCCCGACCGCGAACGTCGACACCGGCGGCGCGCTGCTCCCGCCCCGCGGCGTCTATGCGGTACAGGCGGGGCTCCCCGGCGGCTCGTGGGGATGCGGAGCCTGCAACGTCGGGGTCCGGCCCACGTTCGGCGGCGCGAACCCGACCGTCGAGGTCCACCTCCTCGACTGGCGGGGCGACCTCTACGGGGCGGACCTCGAGGTCCTCTTCCTGCGGCGCCTCCGGGAGGAGCGCGCCTTCGCCGGCCCGGAGGAGCTGGCGCGCCAGATCCGCGCCGACGTCGAGGGCGTGAGGGCGCTCCGCGATGCGGGCGCGCTCCGGCTCCACGACGGTTGAGAGCCTGTGAAGCAATCCCCACCGGGCCACGGCAGGAACTGCTTCACAGGCCCCACAGGCTTGCCGAAAGGACACGGCCCCGCTACGAGTTCACTGCGAATGCCCCCCTTGAAGGAGGAGCCGTGGCCGATAGCATGTTGTTCGAAGCTCCTGAACCCTCTGGCCCTCTTCCCTCCTTGGAGTGGAGTCCCGCGGGTCCGGGTTGGGCTATCGTCCAGGCCGTATCTCTCGGAGCGCTCTACTCGATCGCCCGCGTCACGATCGACTACAACAGCCAGTACTGGGTGGCGACCTGGGACACGAACCAGCCGACGATCGTGTGGCTCTGGTCGTGGAGCCCGGCGGGCACGCTCACCGCGTGGCCCCCGCAAACTTCGCTCGGACAGACAGCATTTGGTCCGGAAGAGCTTTCCTGGATCACAACGGAACGACCTGACTCCGGCTACACCCAGGGGTTGATCCACGTCTCGACGCGTCTTGCCTCGACTTCAACGGAAGGGTTCCTACTCTTCGTCTTCAATCCCTTGACGAGTTCCTGGATCTGGCAAGCCGGCGGCGGGAACCAGAGCTGGCCAGATCCCACCGTGGGCGGGACAGTGAATGGCGTAGTCTCGACGTTTGTCGCCCTCGCGCTCCTCATGCCGCCCCCACCCACCCTCAATTACGACTTCAGGGCAGGCAGCTGTGGTTCAACAACCCCCGTGACCACAGGCGCCTCCCTGACGGGAGCCGCTCAAGTGGACTACTACCCTCCGGTGCCGCCCAGGGTCGTGGTCACAGGGTATGGGATCCACTGGCGTTACTACTGCTATTCGTTCCCCACATGCGCGGCTCAGGCGGGTCTTCTGATGCAGTCACAGGCGAATGGGATTCTGAGCGTCCTGGGCTATGGCTGGCACTACAGCCAGTACATCACGACCGGGACGATCGCCCCGCCGTACTAGAAGTGATGCCGGTCAAGGGCAGCATCTGAATGAGGAAGATCGAATGGATGCGCCGGCTACCCGAGCCCCTCCCATAGCCCGCTCCCGCGGGGTCCAGGAGGCGCCGTGGCAAGAATAGGCACGTTCGGGCTCCTCACGCTCTCTTTGCTGTTGTGCCCGGGCAGCGGGCAGCAGGTGACCCAGCTCACTTTCGAGACCACCAGTCCAACGACGAAACAAGGAGTCGCCTGGTCGCCCGACGGGGATTGGATCACCTACTCACGGGGCGCGGTCTACGGTAGCCAGGGCGCGTATGGAATCCACCGGATCCCGCCCTCCGGCGGATCCCAGCAGCTCCTCGGCCCACTGGACCCCAACGGCCCCCAGTGGGGTCCCCTGGAGTATTCCGGTGACTCACAGTGGATCTACTTCTTGAAGCAGGATCCGCGGGTCTGGTGGGGGGCTTTCCCACGCGGATGCCGGCCAGTGGCGGACCCTGGCAGATACTTGGAACCCGCTCCTGTCCCGGTCCCAACTACTTTTCCGTGTCGCGGAACGGAAACGATGTCCTCTACGTGACGGGGAACTTGAACGTCCCCAGCGGCGGTTTCGGACTTCACCTTCTTCAAGTCCCCCGCGGAGCGGACGTGCCCCTCATTCCTCAGAGTCCTCAGTGGAGTTTCTATCGCGTCCTGGTTTCCCCGATGGGGACGATCGGCGGGTTCCACCTCCCTTGGGCCATCGCCGCCTTCGGGGCCTTCGGAGTGCAGTACATCGCCCCGTACCACGTCCGGTTCCGCTGGGGTCCCAGTGGTGACCTGATGGGCCTGACCAGCCAGTACCTCTACGTGCAGAGCCTCCGCGATCGTTCCATGCGCGCACTGACCACTCCCACGGGGAGCGACCTCTACTGGTCCCCCTGCGGCGATTACAGCGCACTGGACCGCGCACTCGGCGCCCAATATGGGAACTCCAGCGACCTCGTCCTGGTCGAAGTTCGCTCCGCCCGCGTGCAGCGTCTCCTGGGACCCTGGGCACCGATCCTGGCGATCGACGGGCTGTGTTGGTCCCCCTTCCGTGACGAGATAGCCTTCATCCCGAGGAGCGGCGTGTATCCCATAGAGATCTTCAAGGTCTCGACGGGCCTCCCGCCGACCCCGGCGGTTTTCGGCAGCATCGTCCCCGGCACCACCATCAAAGTGCGGCTCCGCTCTGCGCCGGACGCGAACCGACCCTACGTGGTCGGCGCGGCCTTGGGCCGCGACCGGGGCATTGCCACCGCCCGCGGGCGGATCCCTCTGGACCCCGACCCGCTTCTGGGCGCGTCGCTCAGCGGGATCGCCCCCTTCCGGGGCTTCCAGGGGGCCCTCGACGCGAATGGTCGCGCCGATGCCTTCATTGATGTGCCCTCGGTCTCGGCGTTGGAGGGGCTCCGGATCTTCGTCGGCTACGTGACGCTCGACCCGGCTCAGCCAGGCGGCCTTGCGACCATCTCCGGCTCCATTCCCGTGTTCGTCCAACCGACCTGGTGATGGGAGGCCGGCGTGGGCGCCGGTCCCTTCTAGCCTGCAGCCGCCCGCCTCCACCTTCCAGCCTCCTTCACCCCCCCAGGATCTTCCGGCAGAACGTCCTCCGGTCGATCCCCAGGATCGCGGTGGTCTTCTGGACCTCGCCCACCTCGCCTGCTTGACAGGCTCAAAAGTTGACGGCCTCCCGACGACCCGTATACTGCTCCGCTCCACGGGCAGATAGCTCAGCTGGTAGAGCACAGGACTGAAAATCCTGGTGTCCCCAGTTCAAATCTGGGTCTGCCCACCAACCGGAAACCAGGGGGGGGACTCCGAGCTCCCCCCCAAGCTCCCCTCCCCAGGCTGCCGGCACCGGCATAGAATCCCGACGGTCCCCGGAGGAAACGTCCGGTCATGATCGGCAGACAGAAGTACTTCTTCCTCTACATCTCGCCCGCTCTGGTGGCGCTCGTGCTCCTCATCGTGGTCTCGCGTCCGGGCGTGGGAGGCGCGCGCCCGGCCACGCCGGCCGAGGACCTGCTCCGCGAGACCTTCGAGCTGATCTCGCGGCGCTACGTGGATCCGGTGGACCAGCGCAAGCTGGCCTATGGCGCGGTGCGCGGCATGGTCGAGCTCCTGGACGACTACTCCCGCTTCTACGACCCGAACGAGCGGCGCGAGCTGGACGAGGAGACCGAGGGGAGCTTCGGCGGCCTCGGGATCCGCATCCGCGTCCAGGACGGGAAGATCTTCGTGGTCTACACGACCCACGACTCGCCGGCGGCGAAGGCCGGCATCCGACCGGGCGACCAGCTCGTGGCCGTGGACGGCGCGCCGCTCGAGCTCGGCCGGGACCGCGAGGCCATCTCCCGGCGCCTCCGGGGCGAGCCCGGCAGCACCGTGCGCGTCACGCTGCGCGCGCCGCGCGCGACCGCCGACCGCACGGTGCTGGTGACGCGGGACAAGGTGAAGCTCGAGAGCGTGAAAGACGTGCGGCTCCTGGATGGCGCCGGAGCGGTCGGCTACCTCCGCATCACCGGCTTCCAGGAGAACACCACCGAGGACTTCGACGAGGCCGTGGCCAGGCTCGTGAAGCTCGGCATGCACGCGCTGGTCCTGGACCTCCGCTTCAACCCGGGAGGCGTGCTCAAGGCCGCCGTGGACATCGCCGACCGCTTCCTCGCCGGCGGGCTCATCGTCTCCACGCGCGGTCGTACGCCCGACTCCGAGAAGGTCTACCGCGCCGACGCGGCGGTGACCGTTCCGGAGCGCCTGCCCGTGGTCGTGCTGCTGAATGCCGAGAGCGCGAGTGCGTCCGAAGTGCTCGCAGGAGCGCTCCAGGACCACAAGCGCGCGCTCCTGGTCGGGACCCGCACGTACGGCAAGGGGGTCGTGCAGAGCGTGCTGCCCGTCGAAGACGGGGAGGCGATGCTCCGGATCACGACGGCGAAGTACTACACGCCCGCCGGGCGCTGCATCGACCGGGGCCGCGTCGAGGACGAGGGCGCCGCCGGGCGGCGCGGCGGACTCCTCCCCGACGTGTTCGTCTCGATGCCCGAGGAGGACGAGCACCGCCTGCTCCGTGCCTGGGAGGCGCGGGACATCGTGGTCCATGGCGGGCTCCCGGCGCCCGACGAGAACCCGCGAGGCGCCGCGGTGGAGGACCTCCTGCTCCACCGGGCGCTGGAGCTCCTGGCGGGACGGCCGGCGCTCCAGAGGATCCGGAGGTGAGCCCGCCCGAGCTCGTGCTGGGGGTGGACACCTCCTGCGACGACACCGCGGCCGCGGTCGTGGAGGACGGCCTCCGGGTCCGTTCCAACGTGATCGCCTCGCAGGCCGACCTGCACGCCCGCTACGGCGGCGTGGTCCCCGAGATCGCCTGCCGCGCGCACGTCGAGGCCCTGCTCCCGGTGATCGAGGAGGCGCTCCGGCGGGCGGGCGCCGGCTTCCCGGACCTGGCGGGGATCGCGGTCACGCGCGGGCCGGGCCTCGTGGGCGCGCTCCTCCTCGGCATGACGGCGACCAAGGTGCTCGCGTGGGTCCACGACCGGCCGCTCGTGGCCGTGAACCACATCGACGGACACATCTACGCGACCCGGCTCGCGGACCCGGAGCTCGACTACCCCTACGTGGCGCTCGTCGCCTCCGGAGGGCACACGAGCCTCCACCTCGCGGAGGCGCCCACCCGGAGCCGGCTGCTCGGGACCACGATCGACGACGCCGCGGGCGAGGCCTTCGACAAGGTCGCGACCGTGCTCGGGCTCAGCTATCCGGGCGGCCCGGCCATCGAGCGGACGGCCGCCGCCGGCGCGGGCGATCCCGGCTCGGTGCGCTTCCCGCGGACCTCGCTCGGGCCCGGCTCGCTCGACTTCTCCTTCTCCGGGCTCAAGACGGCCGTCCTCTACCACCTGAAGGGGCACGGCGCGCGGCGGCGGGGCGGGACCGTCCGGCCCGACGCGAGCATCCCCGACGTGGCGGCCGCCTTCCAGGAGGCCGTGGTGGACGTGCTCGTGCGGAACGCGCTCCGCGCCTGCGAAGCGACGGTCGTCCACCGTCTCTCGATCGGCGGCGGGGTCGCCTGCAACCAGCGCCTCCGGGTCCGGATGGCGGAGGAGGCCCACCGGCGGGGCGTGCGGGTCTCGTTCGCGCCGAAGGACCTCTGCCTGGACAACGCGGCGATGATCGCGGGGCTCGGCTTCCATCTGCTGCGGGAGGGGCGAGCGGAGGGCCTCGAGTTCGACGCCGAACCGCGCCAGGACCTGAGGCGCGCCGGAGTCGGCGCGTGAACCGCGACCAGCTCCGCGGGCTCTTCGAGGAGGTGCGGTCGGGACGCGCTTCCGTGGAGCAGGCCGTGGAACGGGTCCGCGGCTTCTTCGTGGACGACCTGGGCTTCGCCCGCGTGGACCGCCACCGCCACCTCCGGTGCGGCTTCCCCGAGGTGATCTATGCCCCCGGGAAGACCCCCGAGCAGGTGGTGCGGATCGCCGAGAGCCTGCTCGAGGGCGGCGGGGACCGGCTGCTCGTCACCCGAGCCGACGAGGCCGTCTGCGCGCGCGTCCGCGAGCGCTTCCCCGAGGCCGAGGTCCACCCGCTCGCCCGCATGGTCACCGTGCGGCGCCGGGACGCGCCCTCCTCGCCGGGCGGCGGCCGCGTGCTCGTGGTCTCGGCCGGCACCGCCGACCTTCCGGTGGCCGAGGAGGCCGCGATCACGGCCTCGATGATGGACTGCGAGGTGGAGCGCCTCCCGGACGTCGGGGTTGCGGGGCTCCACCGGCTGCTCCAGGCGCGCGAGACGCTCTTCCAGGCGCGCGCGCTGGTCGTGGTCGCGGGCATGGAGGGGGCGCTTCCGAGCGTGGTCGCGGGACTCGTGGACCGGCCGGTGATCGCGGTGCCGACGTCGGTCGGCTACGGCGCGTCCTTCGGCGGGCTCGCGCCCCTCCTGGGCATGCTCAACGCCTGCGCTCCGAACGTGGCCGTGGTCAACATCGACAATGGTTTCGGCGGGGGCTATATTGCCGGCCTCATCGCGAGGGAAGGCGCGCCGGCGAGGTGACCGCGCTCTCCGGCGGGCTCCACCGACCTCGGGACGGGTTCCCCATGCAAGCCATCCTCGGTCTCGAAGACGGTACCGTCTTTCCGGGCATTTCGTTCGGTGCCGCGGGCGAGCGGGCCGGCGAGGTCTGCTTCAACACGTCGCTCTCCGGCTACCAGGAGATCCTCACGGACGCGTCGTACAAGGGCCAGATCGTGGTGATGACCGCGGTCCACATCGGCAACCATGGCGTGAACGAGGAGGACATGGAGTCCTGCTTCCCCCACCTGGAGGGCTTCGTGGTCCGCCGCCTGAGCCGGGTCCCATCGAACCATCGCTCGACCACCGATCTGGACACGTTCCTCAAGAAGGGGAACGTCGTGGGGATCGAGGACGTGGACACCCGCGCGCTCACGCGCCACATCGCCACCAAGGGTGAGATGCGGGCCGTGATCTCCACGACCGCGAAGAGCGGCGCCGAGGTGGTCGAGAAGGCGCGGCAGAGCCCGGGGCTCGAGGGGCGGGACCTCGTCCACGAGGTGGCCACGCGCGAGCCGCGCGAATGGCTCCAGGGCTACGTCTCCCGCTTCGCCGCCGAGCTCCCCGCGCGCCCGGAGCCGCGGCGCTCCTGCGTGGTGCTCGATTTCGGGGTGAAGACCAACATCCTGCGCTCGCTCGTGCAGGTGGGGTTCGACGTGACCGTGCTTCCGCCGACCGCCACGGCCGAGGAGATCCTGGAGCGCCGCCCGTCCGGCGTCGTGTACAGCAACGGCCCGGGTGATCCGCGCGCGCTCCCCGGCGCGGTGAAGAGCCTGCAGGGCGTGCTCGGGAAGGTGCCGCTCATGGGCATCTGCCTCGGCCACCAGATCCTCGGGCTCGCGCTCGGCGGCGAGATCTACCGGCTGAAGTTCGGCCACCACGGCGGGAACCACCCGGTGCTGGAGGTGTCGTCCGGCCGGATCGCGATCACGGCCCAGAACCACGGGTTCGCGCTTAGACCCGAGTCGATCGAGGGGCGCGGTCGGGTGACGCACCTGAACCTCAACGACCGCACCGTGGAAGGTATCGAGGCGGCGGACGTCCCCGCCTTCTCCGTGCAGTACCACCCGGAGGCTTCGCCGGGTCCGCACGACTCGCTGGGACTGTTCCATCGGTTCCGGGGGCTCGTGGAGACCGTGCGCCCCGGAGGCTGATCCGGCCGGCTCCCGTCCGAGGAGGTCTCGTTGTCGGTCACGTGTGTCTTCGGCGCCCAGTGGGGCGATGAGGGGAAGGGGAAGATCATCGATCTCCTCTCCCGGAGCGCCGACATCGTGGTGCGCTACCAGGGCGGCGCCAACGCCGGCCACACGGTGCGCGTC
>Ga0187892_10007006_pt1 | contig 16334 bp, 12 predicted proteins | sample MA1701073metaG_FD_139345 | JGI IMG/M metagenome (GOLD analysis project Ga0187892, IMG submission 139345) | Bio-ooze microbial communities from a basaltic lava cave in the Kipuka Kanohina Cave System on the Island of Hawaii, USA - MA170107-3 metaG ... | reverse complement strand
CGCCGCCGCCGTGTTCTCACCCTGGGTCGTCTACAACTGCGAGCTGACCGGCGGGATCCAGCCGCAGAGCGGAGCGTCAATGATGATCCGCGCGGGGCAGAGCTGGTTCGACGAGCTCCGGGTGAGCGGCGCGGTGCGCGCGGTCCTCGAGCAGACGGCACCGCCGATGCTACCCGGCATCGCGAGGCTGCCGAGCTGGTGTCTCGCGGCGTTCGCCATCGTCCTCTGCCTCGGCTTCGCCTTGGTCTGGCGTCGCGAGGCGCAAGCGAAGCTCCTCGCGCGATCTGCCGCGCCGCTCGCCGGCGGGGCCGTGGCGCTGGTCGCGTACTACACGCTCTTCAGTCGCGCGGGTTGGATGTATCCCCGCTACTTCATGCCGACCCGATTGTTGGCGATCGCGGCCTGGGGCGTTCTCTTGTTCGCGGGGCTGCGTGTATGCCGCTCGCAGCGCTCTTCCATCGCCGCGGTCGTCTTGCTCGCCGCAGCGGTCACGAGTACGGTTCACGCCGCAAGGCAGTACGGTGCGCCGTCGAGCGCGCACATGGGCGAGGAGCTGCGGCAACTCATCGCGGCCGGGCTCTGCGACGGCCCGGCGCGCGTCGCGATGTTCGACTCGGGGCGCGCGGGCTACCGCTGCACGCCGTGGGTCGTCAATCTGGACGGCAAGTCCTCGCTCCGCTCCCTGCACGCCCTCACCGATCATCGCGTGCTCGAATACCTCGCGGCGGCCGGGATCGACCGGCTGTTCCTGCTCGACTACCACGTGCCCTGGTTCGATCGTGTCTATCCGGAGTGGCGGAAGCAGTTCACGAGCGTCGGCTCGGCCGGCAGAACGGCCATCTTCACGCGCGACGGCGCTGGCGGTCTCGAATGAACGCCGTCGGGCGACGCGCACCGCGGCAAGGTAGCCCGAAAGGTCGCCGCCAACGTTCTGAGGCTGGGAAAGATCGACCCCCAACGAGAGAGTCTCCGGCTCGACCGCTTCGACGCGACGCTCGGAGGACCTATTTCGTCGGCTGGTTCGCAGAGGACGGAGGTGGCGAGATCGCCGATCCGTACAGCCAGACCGAGATGCTGAAAGTCATTGAGCTTTGCGGCTCGGCGCCCGCGTACGTCCGCGAAGGTTCCTTGGGTTCCCATTTCAGGCTGGACGTCACTCGTTCGAGCCCCGCACGATCTCTAAAGAGATCGGTCATGAAGCCGAACGTGTCCCCTTGACGGCACAGGTCGCCCACGTGAAGCAACGCTATCCGCGCTCCTCCCGTATGATAAGTGGTCGTGCACGTCCCGCATGCGACCAGAGACGGCAAGACCGACCAGGAGGCGACCATTTAGCCGAGGGCTCCCGAGCCGCGGGAGCCCATAGACAAGGAGGCGAAGAATGGCGTGGGATTTTTCCAACGAACCCGAGTTCCAGGAGAAACTCGACTGGGTAGAGAAGTTCTGTCGAGAGGAGGTCGAACCCCTCGACTACGTGTTCCCCTACGCGGTTCGCTCCAAGGATCCGAAGATCAAGGCCTTGGTCAAAGGCCTGCAAGACCAGGTCAAGCAACGCGGCCTCTGGGCCCTCTTCCTCGACAAGGAGCTCGGCGGCCCGGGCTATGGCCAGCTCAAGCTCGCCCTCATCAACGAAATCCTTGGCCGCTACGCCGCCGCCCCGGCGATGTTCGGCACCGCTGCGCCCGACACCGGCAACATGGAGATGCTAGCCGCCTACGGCACCGAAGAGCAGAAGGAGCGCTGGCTCAAGCCGCTCCTCAACCAGGAGATCTTCTCGGCATACTCGATGACCGAGCCGCAGGGCGGCTCCGACCCGAACCTCTTCAAGACCCACGCGGTGCGCGATGGCGATCAGTGGGTCATCAACGGCGAGAAGTGGTTCACCAGCGCCGGCCGCGTCGCCGACATCCTCTTCGTCATGTGTACCAACGGCATGTTCGTCGTGCCGCGCGACACGCCGGGCGTCGACATCCAGCCGGAGCCACGCAACCACAATCACATCATCTACCACGACGTCCGCGTCCCCGTTGATCACCTGCTCGGCCCGCAGGACGGCGCCAAGGTCCTGGCGCAGCGGCGGCTGGGCGGCGGCCGCATCCATCATGCCATGCGCACCATCGCCCAGTGCAAGCTCGCCTTCGACATGATGTGCGAGCGCGCCCTCAGCCGCGAGTCGCACGGCAAGATCATCGCCGAGCACCAGATGGTGCAGGAGAAGATCGCCGACTCCTACGCCGCCATCCGCATGCTGCGCCTCTTCGTGCTCGAGACGGCGTGGAAGATCGACAACAGCAGCACCCGCGAGGCCCGCACCGAGATCGCCGCGGTGAAGTATACGATGGCCAAGGTGCTGCGCGAGGTTTCGTACAACGCGCTGCACATCTTCGGTTCGCTGGGTACCACCGACCTCACACCGCTCCAGGCGATGTACGCCGCCGCGCCGACCATGGGGATCGCCGATGGCGTCGACGAGGTTCACAAGGCCACTGTGGCGCGGAACGTCCTGAAGAGCTACCGGCCGCACGACGGCTATTGGCCGACCGAGTACATACCCGCCAAGCGGGAAGCGGCGTGGCGGACGTTCCAGCCCAAGTTCGACGCCGACCCGGACCTGCGCTCCCTGGCCGAGGCCTACCGGAGGTACTTCGCCAATCGGCACTGAAGGCGGTGCGCCTGCCTGCCGCCATCGCCTCCGCCCGCAAGCACCGGGGGCGGCGTCGAAGCACCTCGGTGCCGCCAGATCTCGGTAAACCAGGACACCACCCGAGATCCGAAGTTGTTTGACGACGCGCACCCATAGTGCCAAACGTTGACGGCGCCAAGTCGGCGCGCGTGGACTTGGGCGATGCTGCAGAGATGAGTTGTCCGCATTGCGGGAGCGAGAACCCAGCAGGCAAGAAGTTCTGCGGCGACTGCGGCGGCGCGCTGGAAGGTCGCTGCCCGCAATGCGGTGCGGAGAATCCGGCGAACAAGAAGTTCTGCGGCGACTGTGGCGCTGAGCTGCAGGGTTCAGGGTCCAGGGTTCAGGGTTCAGGCGCCCCCGAACCCTGAACCCCGAACCCCCGCTCCTACACCCCCAAGCATCTCGCCGACAAAATCCTGCAATCGAAGTCCGCCCTCGAAGGTGAACGCAAGCAGGTCACCGTGCTGTTCGCCGACGTGAAGGGCTCGATGGAGCTGTCCGAGCAGCTCGATCCGGAAGCGTTCTCGCAGATCATGCAGCGCTTCTTTCTCATCCTGCCCGACGGGGTCGAGCCAAGAACCTTCTTCTCCGTCCCTAACAGCCAACCGGTTCGACCCCGGTCGCCAGCTTTTTTCATAAGGCTCTGTCGAATCAGGCGGTCTCGTCGCCGGCGGGCGCGCCACCAAGCGCTCGCCGGCGGTGAAACCGGCAAGGAGCTCTGTCACATCAACGCTAATCGCGGTTCAGGAGCGGGGTCGGTATCGGAATCGAGCGACGACAAGAGTTTCGATCCCGACGCCGATACCGACTCCGACCCCGTGGCGAGTGGCAGAGCGGACTGTCCGAACCTAGACGGGAGGGTTGCTCCCGCATGAACCAAGCTAAGCGCCCTCGCACCCCCTTCGCGAATCAGATTGATGCACTACTACGTCCGGCGAACGTCTTGATTCCGTCGATCGACCCGACTACACGCCTTGGCGTGGGAGAGGCGGTGGCATTCGGGGCTGAGGCGTCGCGCAACCCGCACCACCGCGCCAACATGCTTCGCCGTGATCGACCGGGAGCGCGCGGCGCACAAAGGGGAATGGGCCATGGAGTCGATTCGCTGTCGATTGTCGGACCGTCGGGCCAATCACCACGTCGATCGCAAAAAGAGAATGGCAGCTGCGTTGGTGATCGTGCTGGCGTTGGTGGCGCTGCCGGGCCGGACGCTGGCGCGTGTGCTCCTGATCGGGGATTCGATCACGGAGGGGACCGTGAGCGGCACGCCCGGGTCTCCATATGCGGCCGTCGTCGCCACGGACCTGGGCCCCGAGTTCGATGTCTTGAACCTGGGCTGCGGCGGCGCGTCGTCGTTCGACTGGCGCCCCGACACCGGGGTCACCATTTGCGGGGGACTATTCATCGATCTGTGGGCCCAACGGGTGCTGCCGAACGTGCCGGCCGAGATCGCCACCGTGATGCTCGGCACCAACGACGCCACCGGCTTCTTCGAGCCGGCGCCGCTGACGGGCGACAACTACGCCGCCAACATCGAGGCAATCGTTGACGGACTGCACGCGGCCGGTGTCGATCAGGTGATGTTGATGACGCCGCCGGCGCGTTGCACGAGCGCGCCGCAGGCGGTGCGCGATCGCCTCGCCGACTATCGCCTGCGCATCTTCACCCTGTGCCTCGTCAAGCCCGGGGTCGTGTGCGGTCCCGACGTCTACAAACTCCTCGATCCCGTCGCCGATTCCTTCAGCTGCAACGTGCACCCGAACGCCCAGGGTCATGCGAAACTGGGCCACGCGCTGGCAGACGCCGTCGAGGACCTGCACAACTGCACGGCGAACAGCACGCCGAACTTCGACGCCTGCGCTCCTACCGTCAGCCTGTTCGCCAACGGCGCTCCCGCGGCGAGCCCGAAGGTCGTCGGACCGAACGCGATCGTACAGTTTCAGGTTGTCGCCAGCGATCCGCAGGGAATCGGCTTCCCCGCGTTCTCCTGGCTCGGCAACGACGGGAAGGTCAAGGTCCTGTGGAACTTCGACGGCGCCACGGCCGGGCCACTCGCCGTTTTCAGCATGACGCCCACCGTCACCTTCCCTCTCGGCCCCGGCGGCGCGACGCAGACGTACAACCTGGCAGCGACGGTCTACGACGGCTCCGCCAGGCACACCGACGTGACCGTCGACGTGATTGCGACCGAGCCACCGGACGTGAATGTGCTCGCCAACGGCGTCCCCATCACCGGCCTGCTCACAGTGGCCTCTGGTACCCAAATCACATTCACGGCGATTGCCAGCGACGAAGACGGCCTCGGCTATCCGGTCTTCGCCCCGTGGGGCAACAACAACCCAGTCACCTACATCTGGGACTTCGGCGGCGGAACAACCCCCGGCCCCCTCTACGTCTTCTCCTCCCAACCTCCGGTCACCTTCACGAAGGGCCCGGGAGAGATGTCGCACACGTTCAACGTGAGCGTGACCGTCTGGGACACCGTGGGCAGCTCCAAGACGTTCTCGTTCACCGTGAAGGCGATGTAAGCCGTCGAGCTCAGTTGCTTACCTTAGCACTCAGCCACGTGACGTCGCGGCTGCGACCTCGATCTTCCGCCGGCCTTCTCGGCGGAAGCGCACGCGCGGGATCGCGTCGTCGGCAACGAACGGGCGGAGCAAGTGGCAGACTTCGAGCTGCAGGCCATTCGGGTCGTCGAAATAGATCGATTTCGCCCAGCCCTCGTGGTCGACCGGCCCGCGCACCTTCACGCCGTGGCTTTCGAGGTGCTGCTTCATGCGCTCGAGATCGGCCTCGGTCTCGGCGTCGAAGGCGAAGTGATAGACCCCGTGAGCGAGCCCGAGGCCCCGGTTGATTCCCGAGTCGAACTCCTTTGGATACCCACTCACGTCTTCGCCGCTCATGAAACCGATGAGCTGGCCGTTGCCCGCATCGAAGAAGAAGTGTTTCATGAGGCCGTTGTCGCCGATCTCCACGAGGTCGGCGCGAACGAGCGGGAAGCCGAGCACATCCTCGTAGAAGGCGCGCGTCGCCTCCATGTCCTTGGTGCCCAGATCGATGTGATTGATGCCGCGGGTCTTGAGCACGGGATCCTCCTTTCTTCGAATGAGGCTTCTCCGGCGAGCGTATTCAGATCATGCCAGCGAGGCAAATGAAACACTCGCCAAAGATCGGGGATGGTGATTCTGCCTTTCATTCGACGTTCTCCGTCGTGGTCTCCGCCAGATGCGGTCCTGTTGCTGACAGACTGGGGCCTACTCATGGACGATTGCTCCACGTTTGCCGATGCCGCCCTGGTGCAAGCGTGATCGTCGTGCCATCGGGCAGAACGAGATGCGCCTCAGTGCCGGGTGGCACGCTCAGATCGATGCAGCCTTCGTTTTCCTCAGGAAGCTGCCACGCCACTTCGATGCGACCGTACGGCGAATCGTGGTGGGTTCGTGCGCTGGTGATGCCGCCGCCAGGCCGTGGAGCGACCCGGAAGCGCCGGTAGCCTGGTTCGAGGATCTGCAGGCCGGCGACGTAGCGGTGCAAGAAAGAGATGACCGCGCCCTTGCTGTAGTGGTTGAGCGACGCGTGCGCGATACGGTCGGCGTCGATACCGTCCCACTCCTCCCAGACGGTGGTGGCACCGCGCTCGATCATCAGCAGCCACGAGGGTGCGCTGTTCTGAAACAGCACCTCGTAAGCGACATCGAGATGTCCGCTGTCGGCGAGAACCGGAAGGAGGAACGGTGTGGCGAGAAAGCCGGTGCCGAGATGCGTTCCCGCGGCGCGAATCAGCGCGACAAGATCCGCCGCGGTGCGGGCTCGCAGCCGCTCCGGCACCAGATCGAACGCGAGGGCGCGGACCAAGGTCGCCTGCGTGTGCGGCGTGATGTGCCCGTTCTGGTCGATGAACTCGCGCTGCCAGGCATCGCGTGCCTTCTGGGCGAGATCGGAATAGTGCGCCGCTGACTCGTCACGTTGCAGAACGCGCGCAATGTCCGCCAGCTCACGCGCCGAGCGATGCAGGTAGGCGGTGGCGAGGGCGCCGTGATCGCCCGTGACAGCATTGCGGATTGCGTCGTCGAGCGACTCTCCGGGCTCGAGCCACTCACCGAAGTGGAACCCGGAATCCCAGATGTACCGTTCGTGGGGAGCGGGATCCGCGGAGCGTTCAACGCGCGACGGGTGGCGGCCGCTCGCTGCGGCTTGGGCAGCGAAGTCGGCCCACGCGCTCATCGACTCCCACTGCTCGGCGAGGATCTGCTTGTCGCCGGTGGCGCGATAGATCTCCCATGGGACGTGTACGGCCGCATCGCCCCAGCCAGCCGAACCCACCAGATGCTTCCAGTAAGGCGGCTCGCGATCGTCCATCGGGTGCGGCTCCGGAACCAGGTTGGTGACCGCCCCATTCTCCCATTGCTCGGCGGCCAGATCGCGCAACCACTTCGTCGTGAAGCCGGCGACGTCGTATAGATAGGCGGCGGTTTCGACGTAGATCTGCCAGTCGCCGGTCCATCCGGCCCGCTCTCGTGTCGGGCAATCGGTGGGGATGTCGCAGGCGTTACCGCGAAAGCTCCAGTCCGCAACCCTATGGATCGCATTGATCCGTTCGTCCGAGCAGGCGAAGGAGCCGATGCGGCGAAAATTGGTGTGCACCACGACGCTGCTGATGTCGTCGCTCTGCAGCGCACCGGGACGCCCCTCGACGCGCACGTACTGAAAGCCCTTCGTGCTGTGACGAGGTTCGAACACCTCACCGTCGACGCCGGCGGAGATCACTGTATCGACTTGGAAGGGGACGGTGTTGTTCCCCGCGGCTGACACGCCGCTGGCGACGTTCGCTTGTGTGACGTCTCCATCGCGGTCGAGAGCCTCTCCGTACGTCAAAGTGATTTGCGTACCTGTAGCGCCAAGGTTGCGCAGGCGCACCCAACCATTGCTGTTCTGGCCGAAGTCGACGACCCACCGCTGCGGCGCGAGCTCGCGGATCGAAACGGGGCGCAGCTCCTCGACGCGCCGCACCGGTGGAGCGGACGACACGCATAGCTCGCCAAATCCGTAATCCGCAACGCGCACTTGATCCCACGACGAGCGGTCAGTACCGGGCTCAGCACAGCCAGCAACGTGAAAGCGCAAGTCATGTACTTCCCCCGCAATCAGGTCGGCGCGCAGGATGTGACTCGCACGCGAACGCCATGTGGAGTCGGTTCCGAAGGTAAGCACCGCCCCCGACTTCAGGGCGACAACGAGGTGAGCAAGGAAGGCTGTGCTGTGCCCGTAGTCATTTACGCGGCGAGCCACGCTGTTCTGGCCGCGCCACCAACCATCGCTGAGAATTGCACCGAGGGCATTTCGCCCTTCGACGAGCAGGTTGGTGACCTCGAACGTCTGCACCTGGAGCCGTTTGCGGTAGGCCGTGAACCCGGGTGTCAGCTCGCAATCGCCGACTCGCGTTCCGTTGATGAACGCCTCATAGACGCCGTGCGCCGTCGCGTGCAGGTATGCCGACCCAATCGCCTGCGGCACTGCGAATTCACCGGCAAGATAGTAGGCGGGGCGTTGCCGCTCGGGGCCGCCGGCTGGCTCGACCGGTTCGATCCAGGAGCCAATCCAGTCTTCAGGTTTCGGTATGGACGGGGCGGGCGCTGTAGTCATGCGGCGTCTCCTCGGCACCTGGGGAATCACAGAACCTTCGCCAACGCGCGGTATGCCTTGAGCCGCGCGTCGCCCGGCTCAAGCTCGGTCACCAGCACGTCCCTACGCTCGGTTGGCTGTGGTTGAGCTTCTCCCATGTTCCGTCCTCTCCGCAACCGCACGCAAGTCGATGACGACGCTATTGCGCGCGGAAGCCTAGATAGGCGCCGATGATCGCAGCGACTCCCTGGTCGCCTACCCACAACGCCCCGAGCGTCTCCTCGGGGGACGCCTCCGACGCCCACGCATCGAGTAACTCAGAGGCTTTCATTCGGGTGCGACCTCCCTCCTTTGTGAGCGGCGGGTGATTGTGCCTTCGACGCACCGTCGGGCCCATGGTCACCGCGTCGTCTTCAGCAGGGTGGGCCGTTTGGGCAAACGGCGAAGGCCCATCCAGGCGAGCGCGGCAAGATGACTCGCGACCGTCTCAGCGGACGGGCGCTTGCCACTCTCTGTCCACCACTGTCCTACGAACGAGACCATGCCGACCAGCGCGTGAGCATAAATCGGCGCTGCCTTGGCGTCGTATCCGGCCTTGCGGAACTGCTGGGTGAAGATGTCCCCGACGCGGCCCGCCAGGTCATACATCAGGGCTGGCATTTCGCCGCTGCGTTTCGATTCGGGGACATCACGGAGCAACATCGCGAATCCATCGGGCCGCTCCTCGACATACGTGAGAAAAGCGAGCGCCGCCTGTTCCAACCGCTCGCGCGGCGATCCGGTCGACATGGCCTCTACGATGCGGCTGACGATGTGCTCGACCTCGCGGTCGACGATCACCGCATACAATCCTTCTTTGCCGCCGAAGTGCTCGTAGACAATGGGCTTGGACACCTTCGCGCGTGCCGCGATCTCCTCCACCGAAGTCGCCTCGTAACCGCGCTTGGCAAAAATCGACCGCCCCACCTCAATGAGTTGGGCGCGCCTTGCTGCCGCGGTTAGTCGGCTGCCGTGTTCACTTGGCATCTTGACAACCATATTACGCTCGCGTAGGTTACGCAATCGTAAGCTACGGCAACGTTGCCGTAGGTAAGGAGCCGTAGGTAAGGAGTTGCCCAAACTATGATGACCACCTCTCGACTCGATACCGTCTCCAAGATCGCGACGCTCGTTGACCACTTTGCGTCGCCGTTGCGCGCCTCGCACTACCTCGGACTCATCAATCCGCTGTGGACATCGCACAAGCTGCAGGCGCGCGTCGTCGACGTCTGGGATGAAACTGCGGATGCGCGAACGCTCACGCTGCGTCCCGGCCAGGGTTGGCGTCGGCATCGGGCCGGGCAGCACGTCCGCGTCGGCGTCGCGCGCGACGGCATGCACCACACCCGCACGTACTCCATTTCGTCCGCGCCGGAACGGGACGATGGTTGTATCACGATCACCGTGAAAGCTGCCGCCGCCGGGCGTGTTTCTCAGCATCTGGTTCGCCACGTGCCCCCCGGCTCGGTTCTGTCGCTCAGCAGCGCGCAAGGGGACTTTACCCTGCCGGAGGCCGCGCCGGTCCGTCCCCTCTTCATTACCGCGGGGAGCGGCATCACGCCGATCATGAGCATGCTCCGCAGTTACGCGCTGCGCGGCGATATTCCGGACGTCGTTCACCTGCATTACGCACCTCATTCGTACGACGTGATCTTCGGCAACGAGCTGGAAGCCCTTGCCGCGCAGCACGCGCGGTACAACCTGACACGGCTGTACACCCGCATGAACGGCGAGGCCGATTCGGTACGGCGGCATTTCAGCGCGGAGCAGTTGCAACGGGTTTGTCCCGATTGGCGCGCGCGCGACACCTATGCTTGTGGGCCACAGAGCCTCCTCGCGGCGCTCGAGACGCATTGGCGAGAGGCCGGCAACCCGCGCCGCTTGCACCTCGAGCGCTTCCACGCGCCGTGGGCAGAGCTCTCGTCCGACGCCGCTGGAGGACGGGTGCGGTTTTTGAAGAGCGGGCTCGCCGTCGAGAGCGACGGTCGGGCGAATCTGTTGCGCGTGGCCGAAGACGCGGGGCTGAACCCGCCCCATGGATGCCGCATGGGCATCTGTCATAGCTGCGATGCACGGTTGCTATCCGGCTGCGTGCGCGATCTGCGCAACGGCCGCATGGTCGACCAACCCGATGCCACGATCCAGCTCTGCGTCAACGCAGCAGCGGGCAACGTCGAGCTCGATGTTTGATTCGGACCGAAAGGAGCAAGCATGTCATTCCCTACACATTTGAGCGATGCGGCGATCGAAGAGTTCGGCCGCGAGCTCGACGCGATCCGTGACGAGGTCATGGAAAGCCGCGGTGAGCGCGATCGCCGCTATATCTTGCGGCTGATCGCGATCCACCGCGGCCTGGCGCTCGGCGGGCGCTTCGTCATCTTGGCGAGCCTGGCGTTCTTGCCCGAATGGGATCACGTGCTCGCCGGCTGGACCTCGTTCCTGACGATCATCGGGCTCGGGACGCTGATGCTCGCCCTCGCCAAGATTCTCGAGAACATGGAAATAGGGCACAACGTTTTGCACGCACAGTGGGACTGGATGCGCGACCCCGACATTCAGTCCGCAACGTGGGAATGGGACAGCGTCTGCCCATCGGATCAATGGAAGCATTCGCACAATGTCATGCACCACACCTGGACCAACGTCATTGGTAAGGACCGCGATGTCGGTTACGGCATGCTGCGCGTTACCAAGCAGCAGCGGTGGCATCCCTTCTATCTGCTGCAGCCGCTCTCGGCGCTCGTGATGGCGGCGCTCTTCGAGTGGTTCATCGCGTTGCACGACCTGGAGATCAATCGGGTGTTGGCTCGGAAGCGGTCCCTGGCACAACTTCGCGCGCCGATCCGCGGCATCGGACGCAAAGTCGCGCGCCAGGGGCTGAAGGACTACGTGCTGTGGCCGGCCCTCGCCGGTCCCTGGTTTCTCTACGTGCTCGCAGCCAATGCCGTGGCCAACGTCATCCGCAATCTGTGGACCTTCGTCATCATCTTCTGCGGCCACTTCCCCGCCGGGGTGCATTACTTCCGCGTTGAGGAAATCGCGGGCGAAACGCGCGCGCGCTGGTACGTGCGCCAATTGCTGGGCTCGTGCAACATCGAGGGCGGTCGGCTCTTCCACGTGCTGTCCGGCAACCTGAGCCATCAGATCGAGCACCATTTGTTTCCCGACATGCCCAGCAACCGCTATCCCGAGATCGCACCCCGGGTGCGCGCGCTGTGTGTACGCTACCGGCTACCGTACAACACCAACTCGCTGCGCCGGCAGTTCGGATCCACGGTCTCGACGATTCTGCGACTATCACTTCCCATCGGCGGTTCGGCAATCACTGATGGCCGGCAACGCACCTGCCGAGCCGCGGGTCAAATCGGATAACCCAGGACTTTTTGAAAGCACCGTGCAGATCGGGGACGCCTGGAGGAAACCCCCTTTGAGCGTCGGATCGGTACTCGCCTGCGGTCGCCTTCTCCTTTTGATGCGTGACGGCCAGCTCGAGAAATTTCGCCGACTCCTCGTTATCGCCTCGCCAACGATGAAAGACGCCGATGGCGAACGCGGCCAGAGCCTCTTCGAATGCACGTCGCTTCTCGTCGCCTTCGAATTTCGGCGGCATGCGGTATTTGTCGTTCTGGATCGATAGAAGCTCGAGATAGTGGGGCAAGTATTTCGCGAGCTCCGGGTCGATGGCGACCACGTTGGTGATCGCAGTCTCGAGCAGTTGCTCGGCGTTGTCGATATCGTTGAGCTGCAGTCTCCTTCGTAAGACTTCAATGAATGGCTGGTACGACACGTCACGGCCGAAGAATTGACAGCGGGCTTCGAGGAGGAGGACGTGGTCGAGGTCGAGGCCACGTCGAAATTCGAACACGAGGCGGCTCTTTCCCGTGCCCGGTTCACCACCGACCGTCACCAGCTGCCCTCTGCCGTCGAGGGCCTTGTTGAGGCAGGAGTTGAGCGTGTCAATCTCATGGGAGCGGCCGGTAAATGGGGTCAGCCCGCGCCGTTCTGCCGCCTCGAAGCGACTCGAAACCTGGGTTTTTCCAACGACGCAGTACGGGACCACCAGCTCTCTCTTCCCTTTGAGGGTGACTGGCGTCTGAGGCACGGTTGTGAAGAAGGCGCTGGTCAGTCTCTCTGTGTCCGGACTGAGCAAGATTTCGTCTGGCTTCGCCAGAGCTCTGAGTCGGGCTCCGATGTTCACGGCATCGCCAGTTATGCCGTAGCGGTCGTCGCGGGAATGCGTGACGATCAGCCCTGTGTTGATTCCGGTGTGGAGCCGGACCGGTTGTCCGAGGCGTTGCTCGATCTCTGGCGCGATCTCGCGAACCATTTCATGCAATTCCAGCGCGGCCCTGACGGCCCGGACCGGATCGTCCTCATGCGCGCTCGCGATCCCGAAGAGTGCCACGACTTCGTCTCCGACGAATTGATTGACGAGCCCTCCGTGTCGCTCGACAATCAAGACAGCATTGGATTTGATCCGGTTCATCACTCGCTCGACATCTTCGGGATCCAGTGCCTCGCTCATTGCGGTGTAGCCGGACAGATCCGAAAAGAGCACGGTGGCCTGGCGACGCTCACCTTCAGAGGTGGCGGCATCGTCCATCGGGTGGCGATCGGAGGGAGGCCGCGGTGCGCCGGGCGGGCCCAGGGCAGCAATGGCGCGAATCAGTTTCTTGCGATGACCAAGACTGACGCCAATCTTCTCCAGGTCCAATTCCGAGAGATCGCCAAGAACATCGACGTCGAGATCGTTTTGCTCAAACGCGTCAGCGTACTGGCCCAGGCCCAGATCGTTTAGCCAGCGGCGAATTGCGGAACTCGACTGATTCCCTTCACCTTCCACACGTGCCCCGATGCTGCTGCCTTGGCACGACTCTGCGCCACTTCAGTGGTGCGGCAGGCAAGGTCACGCGCGGTCTGCGGGGCCTCCCCGGTTCGACCCGGTTGACGCCAGCCGGCGGGCCGTTCTACAACGCGGTCGTGCGGGCGTGGGCGAGCATGACCCATGCGGGCCGCTCCGCGGGCTATCCGCTTCAGGGATTGACGATGGCGGTCGCGCTGCTGGCCGCAGCTCTCCCGGCGAGTGGCGAACCGGGAAGTGTCCAGCAGCGCGCGGACCTCATCTCGGCAGCGCGCGCGATCATGCACGCGTCGCCGCGCGCGGCGCTCATTACGGTCGATGCGGCGGGACGAGCCCAGGCGCGCACCATGGATGCGGCCCCGCCCAACGACGAGATGGTCGTGTGGCTCGCAACCAACCCCAGAAGCAGCAAGGTCGATGAGATTCGCAGGAACCCTTTGGTGACGCTCTACTACTTCGATCCCAAAGCGCTGGGCTACGTGAGCCTTCTGGGGCGCGCGCGACTCGTCGATACGCCGGAGGCGAGAGAACGGCACTGGCAAAAACAGTGGGATGCATTTTACGCGCGTCGGTCGGACGCTCTGCTCATCGAGGTAATCCCCGAACAACTAGAAGTCGTGGACGTCGCCCGCGGCATCGAGGGCAACCCCGAGACGTGGCAACCCCCCACAGTGCGCTTCGAGCCGCTCCCGCCGAACTCGTCGGTGCGCTGAACCTTATGCGGTGCCCGGCGTTGAATGCGATGTTACGTCGCGTCACAGTCACTGCCCCTGTGATGATGCTCTTCCTCGCATCCTGCGGGTCGAGCGCTTCGCAGCCGACCTACGACGCCGCGATCCAGGAAGGGCAAACAGCTGCCCAAGAGCTCATCAATCAGGGCGCCTCCGCGGTCACGATCGCCCTCGTGGATGCCAACGGCATCATTTGGAGCCAGGCCTTCGGTCTCGCCGATCGCGAGGCAGGCCAGGCGCCCACCGACACCACGATGTTCGGCGTCGGCTCGGTGAGCAAGATGTTTGCGGCCATCGCCGTGATGCGGCTCGTGGATCGGGGTGTCGTCGACCTCGACACACCGCTTGTCACTTACCTGCCGGCCTTCCGGATGGCTTCTGCGGGATATGAGAACATCACCGTCCGGATGCTCCTCAACCACTCCTCGGGCTTCCCGGGCACCGACTATCGCAACGCCATCACCCGCTCTCCCGTGCCGGGATATCTGGATCAGGTCCTCCAGACGCTCTCCATGGCGCGGCTCAAGGATCCGCCGGGCTACATGAGCGTCTATTGTAATGACGGCTTCACTGTTCTCGCGGCCCTCGTCGAGGCGACGACCCGCACGAGCTACGTCCAGTTCGTGCAGGACGAGATCCTGACACCTCTCAGCATGGCGAACACCCGCTACCCACTCAGCGCATTCCCCGCCGGATCATACGCCAAGGCCTACGTGAACGGCGTGGTGAAACCGCAGGAGTTCGTGAATACCCTCGCCGCGGGCGCGGCCTACAGCACCGCAGACGATTTGGCTCGCGTCGCCATGATGTTCCTCGGCGCTGGAGCAGTCGGTACGACTCGTACCCTTTCCGGCGCTGCGGTGACTGAAATGGCCGCGGATCAGACCATCGGCAGCTTCGACCCAATCCATAACGACACCTTCGCTTTCGGCCTGGGCTGGGACAGCGTCTCGCAGCCGGGGCTTGCGGCGGTCGGCTTCGACGGATGGGCCAAGGGCGGCGATAGCAATGACTACGGCGCGGCGCTCGTCGTTTCCCCGCAGGCGCAGCTCGGCATCGTGGTGCTGGCCGCCTCGTTCAGCGGCTCGGCACGAGCGATTCCCATAGCGGAGCGGGTGTTGCTCCGCGCGCTGGATGAGAATGGGCGGATCGCGGCCTTTCCATCGCCGCTTCCACCCGTCGTACCCCCGGTGGCGCCGGTTCCCAACGGCCTCCTTGCAGCCATCGCCGGAGAATACGCCCAGGGTAGTCTCATCGTGCAGCTCCGGGCTCAGCCCGACGGCTCGCTGCTCGCCTCGTTGCGCTCCGACGCCGGCTGGACGCCGTCCGGATCACCGTTGAAGTACCGCGATGACGGATGGTTCGCCAGCGACCAGGATCCCCTGAAGGCATTCAAGGTCGTCGACGTTGATGTCCTGGGCGAGCCTACCCAGTACATCCTGAATCGCGCTCCTGCCGGCTACGGGCATTACCTCGACTACAGTGTGTTCGCTCAGCGAGTGCGGCGCAGGCCCGGCGACCTCTCGCCGGCCTGGCGGGACAGGCTCTCCTCGACCTGGCTCGTCGTGAACGAGAACCCAGATGAGCTCGCGTGGAATGGCATGGATCCGCGCCTGCGTCTGGCCACCGTGCCGAACCTGGACGGGCTCATCGCCGTCCGTCCTCCCGCCGACGTACCGGCGCCGGCTGCGGGGCACATCGATACCCGCTTCCATATCGTCGACGCATCGGCAAGCGACACCGTCGCGACGATGATGCTCATCATCCCGCAGCTCTACGGGCGCGATCTCGACGACCTCGACATCGTGGAGCGCGACGGCGCGGAGTGGGCCCGCTTCGGGAGCTACATGCATCAGCCGATCGCATCGGTGCCCGTGCTGCCCAATGGTGCGACGGATGTGGTCACCATCGGCCCCGAGGGCTATACCGAGTGGCGCGCCGTAGCGAGTGAGGTGACCCCGGTCCAAGTCACCATTACCACGACCGGCGCGTGGCGCCTCTACGACCCGACATTCACGAGCGTCGCGAGCGGAGAAGGCAGCTCGGTGGCCTCCCTGCCGGCCGGGAGCGGGCTCGGCTACTTGACACTCTTCGGTGATCCGGGCCAGAGCATTGTGGTGGCAGTGCAGTAGTTGAGCATCGCTCCTCAGCTCGTTGCCGGCAGAGCTCGAGCCCGTTGATCGCCGCGGTTCAGCGGGCGGTGTAGCCGCCGTCGACCATGAGGTCGTGACCCGTCACGAACGACGCACGATCGGAGCAGAGCCACGCGGCGGCTTGCGCGATTTCCTCGGGGCGCGCGAACCGCCCGAGCGGGTGCTGGGCGAGCAGAGACGCTCGCGCCGCGCTCGGCAGGCCGCGGACCGCCTCCGTTTCGACCGTGCCCGGGCTGATGGTGTTG
>Ga0187892_10007005_pt1 | contig 16335 bp, 4 predicted proteins | sample MA1701073metaG_FD_139345 | JGI IMG/M metagenome (GOLD analysis project Ga0187892, IMG submission 139345) | Bio-ooze microbial communities from a basaltic lava cave in the Kipuka Kanohina Cave System on the Island of Hawaii, USA - MA170107-3 metaG ... | reverse complement strand
TTTCCATTATCTGTTGCGAGGGGAGTAGGTGCAAAAACATCATTCAACTCATCAAGAGTCGTTGCGCCGCCAGCACCTATCGCTGTTATTGCTGCATCAAGATCTTGAAGGGCTTGGTATAGATTTGTTGTACCCGCAACATTATCAAGGGCGTTAACACTAACAGCATCATACGTTCCATTAACATTAAGAATAGGACCAAACGCAGCATTCTGGTTATTCGCTAACTTCGCCGAAGCAGACTGCCAGTTTGCTGGGTTGTTAGTTCCCGAAGCACCGAGATAAAACTCAAGAGAACTCGTTGTTTCGTTGTAGATTATTCTTCCACGAACAATCTCGGCAGGGGAAATTGCATTTCGTTGTCCTGTCGTTAATGTTTCAACAACAAAGCCAATAAACTCAGGTCCAGGTGGAAAGAATTGTAATACGCCATTTATTTGCATGGTCACGACTCCAAAATCACATTTACCTATTATTTATGAAATAGCGACTATCTTAGGTGAAACAAGTGAACGACCACCGTTTCTTTAGAACAGCGGCTGTTTTCGGTCAAAATACATAAATAAATTGAAACAGCTTAGGAGACTAAAGAAAATGGCAAAGTTAAATTTTAGACACGGTATAGTTCGTCGACAAGAAGATGGGTTTGGTTCTCCAACATTTCTTCAACAGTCGGGTGGTGGTTCGTTTATTGACTTAATTGTTTCACCAGACCCAACAATTTTTACAATCGCACATCTCGACGAAGACTACTTGTTCACAGAAAACACAACGATACCAGGAGCATGGGGACCATTTACCTCTGGGACAGACTACTATCTGTTCTGGGATATAGACTTCATTACCGGTATACTTTCAAGAGGATTTAGTTTACTTGAGCCCATTGTCTCTCCTACTCCACCACCTTCTCCGTTTGTTGACCAACACTGGTTTGATACTTCAACATTCGTGATGAAAAGATTTAACGGTTCAATGTTTGTTGAAGTTCTTCGTTTGTTTGTTGCAAAATATCAAAACGGAACAACAATCATTCACAAACCTCTTGGAACCCAGATTGGTATTTCAGGTGGGTCAATTTTTGCCGGCTCTCCTCTATTTGACCCACAAGGAAATCCAGTTCAAAAGTTCCGTAGAGATCGTAAAGGACAGTTTATAACAACCGAAACCCCTCTAGCTTCACAGTTAACAACATTTTCCAACTTCGTTTTTGAGGGACTAATTACTCAAGCACAAGCAGTCGAACCAATTCCAGCTAACTTTGCCGTTGCTTTTTTTGGAACCAATGAAATAGGTCTTGCTCGTAGTACTGTTCCAAACCGTCCAGCAGTGGGACTTGCTAAAGAAGATATGGCAACTGGTGAGATTCGTCCATTTATTACAAGAGGGTTTGTTTCCGATGAAGTTTCATTTAACTTTACAGAACCAGCGGGGACACCATTGTTTGTTGGTGTGACGGGAGATCTAACGAGCACGGCGCCGGTTGCTGACTCACAACAACAAATTGCTGTTGTTGTTGACCCAACGACAATTTTTGTTGAGATTCGCCAGCTCGTTAAATATAGCGATGTTGGTATTTTAGTTCCATTGCACTTGAACAGAACAACAGGTGCATTGGTAACAGAACAAATTGATGAACTTGAAATACCTATTGGAACGGTACCAACATTTGGGTTTGTGCACAACCAAGCGGTTGCAGCAACAACATGGACAATTGTACACAATTTAAATACAGATGACGGAGTTATACAAGTTTACAATTTATCTAATCAACAAATCATTCCTGACACAGTTACATTCCTTGATGCAAACACAGTTGAAATAACATTTTTCACCGCTCAAACAGGAAAGGCATGTCTTGCAATGTTTGTTTCACCATAATGAAATATAAGGATATTAAATGGAGACGTACAAGACAACCGACATTATACTTGCGGCTTGTTTAAGGTTAAAATCATATGAAATGGTCACAATTGAGGTAAGTGGAAACAAAGGAACATTTGTTTTCAAGGATGTCGGCCAAGATTTTGTTGACGAATACGACCTAGGCAAATTGCTAGTTGAACCAGTAGCGTTTAACAATATGGTTAAGCACCTGACAACATCTGTTCGAAGAATGAACCAGCAGAATTAGAACGTATTGCTATATAAATTAATTAAAGTTCCTAAACTTTCATCAAACGATCCAATATCCCAATATGGGAAGTCCCACGCACCAACAATTGAACCACCTGTTGTTAGAACAACTGCCGTTGCATCTTCAAGAACTGTTGCTGCAAGAGCATCTGAAAAATGCATACGAATCCCATAATCACGAGCCGATTCAATAAATCCACCACCTCCATCTATAACAACAGACATGTATGGTAATGCTGGGTCAACAGTTACTATTGTTAACGTTGGCCCTGTTGAAGTATCAACAATCCTACTTAATACTCTATATAATCCATTATTTAAACCAGCAGCCATTACGCGAAACTCTGTCCCTACTTGAACATCAACCGAAGCATTACCCCAAATAGTCAGTGTATTTGAACCAACAGACGCATCTTTGATTAAATATTGGAACCATGAAGTAATATCTGCTGTTAGTTCAACAACTCCCTGGTCGTCTGGGTCTGGTTGAATTGGTATTGAAGGTATTACAACTATATCAGTTGTGTTCGGTCCAATGTTATAAACAGACGATATGTGTTCATACTCATCATCAATTCCAAACGTTCCTTTAACTAACAACCGATCATTAGGAACATCAGGAACTTGAATTAACGCAGACATAGCATCACCAGAAACTGTTATTGTGTCAGTTGCTTGGTTAACAGAAACAATGTTAAACTGAACAGTTGTCCCCCACGTGAAAGCAAACGATTCAACAATAGAAGCGCTCGTAATTAATCCTGCGGTTGCATTCTGTATTAAAACACGACCTTGTGGAACAATAATTCTTCCACCGGGACCAGGAACAGGAACGGGCTCAACAACCGTAATAACTGTTTCGTCTGGACCAACATTATAAACTGATGAAACAACTGTGTAAAAGCCATTATTTGATAGTGAAAGAAGAACTTGAAATAGAACCACCAGTAAATACGCTTGTAAAGTTACCACCAATTGTAAAACTCACTCCTGTTGATGCTAAAATAAAGTGCGATAGTTGTGATCCTGGGTCCCTCATATCAACTGGTGGTGTATCAACAACATAAAGATATGTTCTATCCGTTCCACCAAAACGAACTATCTCAGGTCCAAAAACAGTGTTGCTTTGAACCTGTTCTGTAACCTTAATTGTTGTCTGGTCTAATGCGATGCTATAAGTAGAACTAACTGTTGTGTAAGTACCAACATGAACCCTTTGAAGTAATGGTGTTCCTACATCAACACGTATTGAAAAGGGAAATCCCGAAACAAACTTATCACGATAAAACCCAGAAATTGTAAATTCGTCTGTTGCTGTTGATGCAAGAACAAGTGGTGTTTCGCCTGCCCCATCATAGTACACACGATCGATTGACCACACACGGTCATTAGCAAATGAGCCATCAACACGGAACTGACCTGCTGAAAATACCACTGTTTGATTTCCAAGAATACCAAAACGAAGATTTCCCACATCTGTATCAACGATATCATAATAATTGCCATGAACAATCGGCTCTATCGTAACTGCTCTTTCTCTCAACTTTCCATATGGAACTGTAGCGTCAACAATTCCAAGAACACCAACCTTTCCTACCTGAAATAAATTAAATGGAGCAGGAATATTCTCTACAACATTAATTGTTGTCTGGTTCGTCAAACCATTATATGAAGTACCTGTTACTGTATACTGACCATCATTAGCTAGCGTATCAAAAACAACAATAGTGTCACTCCCCGGAACGAGGAATGTAAAGTCCCCTGTTACAACAAAAAAGTCAGGAACTTGTGAGATACTACTTATAGTTGATATTGCTGAAAAGAACGACTGGTCTACTGTTGAACTTCCAACCGGAGGAACATTAAAAGCATTTGTTTCAACAGTAATAATATTATTCGTTCCATCAAACGTTATAGCACCAACAACCCACTTATGGTTATTGATATTATTTGCTGAATTAAATACCTCAAAAATTGTTCCAGGTGTAAACGAATCACTAACATCAAAATTCAATGTATATCGTAGTTCCCCATTGTTAACCGATGACGCAGGGACGTTTACTACATTAATTCGTGTAAACTGTGCACCCGCTCCTAACACCCACGGATTATTATTTTCATCAACAAGAGAGGAACTTAGTGTTGTATATGTTCCATTATTTCCTGCCGAGTTTGTAACAGTAAACTGGAACCCACCAACAAACCGTGAAGTAAAATTCCCAGCAACTCTGAAAAAATCACTTGGCGCGTTTGATTGCTCTATTGCGTGAACAATCGGTAAATCACGGTGAATTGTAAATTGATTATTTAATGAATCAGTAAGTATGATGTCATAACTATTCAATGATGCAACCAAGTTAATGCTATCACCAATCATCACATCAGAACCAACTTGATATTTCGAATGAACGTCTATTCGTAATGGTCCAATCCAGATATAGGTAATTGCTTCAACAAGCGAACTAACAGCGCTTGTTGGAACAACTATTGTTCTCACTTGACTGCCAACACGTGATGGTGGATTACATGGACCATCAAACCCAGCCAAGTCTACAGGTGGAATAGTACACCCAAGGTCACCATCATCAAAAGAAGTCTGATCAAAACCAACCAAGCTAGGCAATGGAGGAGGAGCAAATGGATCATAAACAGCACCAAGAATAACACCCAAATCACGAGAATAATTTTGGACAATAGGAACAATCAGTGAGTCTGTTGATACATGAACATGAACTGGAATATCCTCAACAATATTGATAATTGTGTACCCTAATGAATCTGGATCGTTCGCAGGAACATTCAAAGGTGGAATGAAAGAAGAAGAACTAACCGTCCACTTTGTTAATAGTCTTCCTCCAGCAACAACATCAGGAATTGCTTGTATCACATTAACGAGTGTGTTGCCACCTGACAGTGACGACGACACAACATCATAAACAAGATGATCGTTATTAAACGATGATCCGGAAACACGAAATTTTATCCCTGCGAGTAACAATAGCGTCTGGTCACCCTGAACAACAAATTGGTTTAAAGTGTTAACAACAATAATGTTAATACCTAAATCAAACAACACTTCAAGGCCAGAAACAAACGTGCTTGTTTGATTAGCCCACACCTCAACCGTATCTGAAATATTGTCAATATTTCTTGTTGGTATTCCAGGATTTAGTAATGGCAACACTTCAAAAACATCAGGTGTTGTCGTTGTTGTTATTACAGTTCTGTCGGCAATAAGGTCATATAATGAGCTTTCGACCATAAAATCTTGATAGTTATTTTCAGACACCCTTGTAGCAAAAACACGACCAGGTTGAAACAACCAAGTAAGGTCGGTATTAACTTCTATTTCACGATTCGGCTCATCAACAAGAACAATTGGGAATGATGTTGCTTGCCACTCACCAACAAAGTCTGAACCCGGAGGTGTAATCTCTAATCCTTTAAACCTTGTGTCCGGCGTAAACTTATTAATAAAGTTACCACCACCAACAATAAACGCATTATTAACTGTATCAACATCAACATGGAAATGAAACACTGAATGTGGCTCTAAACCAAACCCCATAGCAAACGCATTTCGTTCATCTCCCGTTATGTCAAACACACGAACAATAACATCATCACCAACATCAGTTGGTGGACTATCGATTGTGAACTGATCAACTTTGTTTATTGTAACACCAGCAGGAACACCATCAACTGTAACAGTTAATAGCGTTTTGTCAAAAATAATGTTACCACCAATGGCTGCACTTGGGATTGTTTCTTGAATATATATTGTTGTCTGGCCAACAGCAAATGTAGGATCTAATCTGATTGTATATGTTCCATTGTTTACATTTCCTGGTGTTTCGATAACAAGTAGACGATGTCCTCCTGGAACAGTGTATGGTCCACGAACATCACCACTTACAATAAACTTACTGTCACCGGGTGTTGAATCAACACCAACAATTGACCAATGAGGAACTTCTAATGTAAATAAAGTGAATGTTATTTGTGGTACACCTGAAATTTCCTCAACATTAAAAAACTCAAACCCAACAAATTCAACTTTAGCAGTAGCACCAAACACATCACCAAAACCTGGAGTTTTTGTGAAAGCAAGTAGCCAGTTTGTATCAATAAACGCGTTCTTCGTTCTGTAATAGAATAAACTATTTGCTGTGTCAAACCAATATGCTGTTACAATTCCGCCCCACGCATGACCATTCCATTGACGAAAGACATTTGTTGAAGTATCAAACCACAATGTTAAAACATCATTTGGTGCAGGAGGCAATGGTGGTGGTAAAGGTTGTGAAAAGATTGTTGGTGGTGTTGATTTAAATATTGCTGTTTTTGGAAAAACAAATCCCCAGTTATCTGTATTCTCAAGGTTATACGCAATAAGGTCATCCTTTAATGATATCTGTAACCCTTCAAAATCCAACTGTTCATCAATCTTTACATGAACAATTGTATCTGGTATAAGATTACAAATATCAGAATGCTCATCAAAACCGAAAATTCTTTCTTTTATAACACCCGGAAAGACAATATGTATTTCACCACCATATAGTTGTGGCTCGATTGGATCGACAACAGTAATTGTTGTTCTTTGTGTTATTGTTGAATACGTAGAGTTTATTGCGACAAAATGACGACCATCATTCTCCTCTGAGCCAACAATATTGAATTGAACACCAGCAATAAACTTTGTTGAAAAATCACCAGCAACTTCAATTGTTGTCGTTGTTGCTTGTCTAATCCTAATTCCTTTTCCAACATCAAGAATTTCTTCCGCTGGACGTATTCGTGTTTTTCCATCAACAAAATCCGAGTACAGAACGGTATACTCACCCGGGTGACTTCCACCAACAACATTTAACACCGTCCCTTGTGTAAACCGTGTAACAAAATTTCCATCAACAATAAATGCATTAGAAACAATATCAATAACAACGTCACCATCAACAATCGAACTGCCAACAAGATCAAACACACCAAATGTTGTTTCATCAACAAAAGAGTTGTAAACAATAGATGTAATAACATACGTTCCGTTATTGTCTGTTGATCCCTGAACCGTCAACGTTTGCCCAACAAACACATTGCTTCGTTGAAGGTTACCTTTAACAGTAAACTTACCAGTGTCTGGTATCGGAAGATTAAACAAATCAAGGGTTGAAAGTGTGACGGCAACTATTGGTCTAACAGCGAATCCCTCGTCTGGTCTCTGTAATAGTTCAGGAACTCCTGGGTCATAGTCACGGTGAAAATTACTATAGGACAAAACCCCTTCTATATTAACTGCTTCAATAGTCGCAAAAGCAACATAAAACTGATTCAACCCGAGTGGAGGAATAGGTGTCAATGGTTCAAGAACTGTAATAATCGTGTGAGGATCATTGCCAAGAACATATGATGGAGGTCCTGGGTTAGGAAATCCAGGCCACGAATCAATAAACCCATGGTCAAACACAGCCTGTGTAATCGTAAACGTTGCGGTATTAGCAAGATGGGTTGTAACAATTAGTCCAAGTTTTCCATCACCAAGCGCACTTGGAATTGCCTGGTCTACATATATAAATGTATTCGTACCATTAAAAACAGAGTGGTCAACTGTATACTGACCATTATTCTCTGGTACGCCACCAAACACAGTAAACTGAAATCCTGGAACGTATGTTGTCGTATGATTACCAGAAACAACAAAGTATGGTGAACCACAACTTGACCCTGCTTGAATGCCAATGATATCAAGAACATTAGAATAGTCTTCAATGAACGCCCGAAGATGAACACGAACACCAGGACGAAATTCCTGTGTTCTATCACCTGGAATAATAAACAAATTTGTTAGCGTATTAACAGAAGGATATGTTTCTGATGAAATGTTCTGATTTGGTGAAATAATCGGCCAACAACCAGGACTACCATATGGCCACGTACTGTACCCATCATCACAAGCAAAAGGAAGAACTTGTCCGTCAGGTTTTGCAATATGAATAACCCACTCTGGTTCATCTAGTATCGTAACATCAACAGGGTCATTGTGGATATATTCAACCAACACCTCGATTATCTTTGTGTGATATGGTTTAATGTCTAGTACGTAGTCAACTAAACCTTGGACCGGATCAAGTTCTTTTAAATTTGCTGGCATCGTTTTAATCCATATTTTATTGATATTTATCCCGTTGTTAGTCGTCAAAAACTCCGCCAATCTGAAATGGCTTGATGCCATGTAAAGCAACATATGATGTCTTAAACAAATCAGGAAATCTCTTCTTAAGAGAAAACGCATCATGGACAACAGCGAAGAAAATCCTATTAACATGTTCAAATGAAAATGTGTTAAACAAATTATTCATTCCTCTAATGATGTTTTCTGTTGTGTCAAAACTGTTGTTCGTAAAGAATACGTTAATGTCAACAGGTGTAAAATCATTATCAGGATTAAGCAAGTCACCCAGAACTGTTGCTAAAGCAAGTTGCCCATCAACAAATGCCTGACCATCACGAAGACCAAATCGTGTATCTGTTTCAAATGTCTCGTCATACAACTGACGTTCAAGCGATGGAACACGTATGGTAGGGTCATCTAACTTAAATCCAACTATTGATTCTGTAATCTTATTCCACAAACCACGATCAATATGAGAGGGTTGTGCTTGCCTTATCAGGACCCACTCGTCGTGAAGGTTTTTTAACTCAAGTGAATTTCGTTCTTCAGTTAATGTTCTTAACACAATAATGCCCTCCGCTACCGACGATGGTATACTCATAGTCACAGGAATTGTTGTCTGGTCTAGAACAAAATCATATAGTGAACCACCTATATCAACAGTATACATTCCACCGTTAGAACCCCCCTGAACCTGGAACATAACACCCGCCAAAAACTTACGGACATGGTCACCAGAAATCGTAAATTCATTTGTTACCGTTGACGCAACATCTATTACAAATGTAAACCTATCGCCTGAAATTATATCCGGCAAAGGTCTGTGTTCAAGACTGTCACGCAGCGTAAAATCACGAACAAAGCGAATTATATAACGACGATCATCATCAATAAACCCACGAATCCCACGTAATATCATTTGAGAGAACCGTGCGGGTAGCCGAACAGTTAATCGATCTATTTGCACTATTTCAGGAGCATTTACATTTTGAAAGAACATATAAGGAACAGGAATGTTAACAAGTGTTGTTTGGGCATTCTGTGGAGACATTACCTTTGTTTCTTTCGTCTTCTTGTTTTCAACCCAGAAATAATAGAATGTGTTTTTAACACCAACGTCATCAAATCTTGTTACTGTTGTAAACTCTGTTTCACGTGAAAGATTTCCAACAGAAACTTCTAAAGTAATAAACTCTTCGTCTGTTGGTTCTGGTAACTGAACACGAATTCTATCTTCATTTCTTAAATCAGAAAGGACTAAATCGTCTGTCAACGGATCGATGAAAATAGACTCAGACCCAAGCGAACCTGTTGTAACAGCACCCTCCCTAATTCTTCCGTTAATATAAACTTCTACCCTCTCATAAAACTCAACACGAGATGTTGGACCAATAACAGCACCGGGCAAGAACCCACCTAACGGAGTAACCAACGGGTCAACCGTTACTGTAGTTGTAGAACCATCATCAGTGACATCAACAACTGTGAATATCTTAAAGTCATTTGCAACACCGGTTCCTGTAATTATGAAAGGTGCAGACTCAATTAATCGTCTCGTCCATATACCATCAAGTTGAACTGTATCATTGACATCATCAATAGCAAGAATTCTTGCATTTCTCTTAGGTATTTCACCTGTTAAGAACGACAATGTGAACTCACCTGACGGCCCTGTTGGAATAGTATTAATCAGAACATCAAATTCCTTAAATCTATTTCCAACACGAACAGCAGGTACACCGAGCCCTCCAAGAAACTCAAATATTGTCTTACGAGCTATTCCTGTCTTACGGCGATCCTCAGGAATTGAAATATCACCTTCTTGTTGTTGTGCCAAAGCGTCCCACTCTGTTGGTGGAACATCAGATTCAACCCAAGTATAAAGACGAACTTTACCCCAACCTGCTAACTGACCCCAATAAAACGCACGGTCTTCTAAATCAGGATACGCACCAGTATCATAATAAGAGATATAGTCGGTGTCTCTTGTATCCATCCATATTGTTCCCTTTTCGGTTGTATTCCACGGTCTATTGAATATTCTTGGGGTGTTAACATCAAGACGAGGATCAAACGACTCAAGTGGTGAATCGGTATAAACAGCAGGGTCTGTATTGCTTTCAATGTCAATAACATTAAATGCCGTATGATAGTGGAACCCTCTTGCTGGGTCCCATATTTGAACAGGAGCTATAACAACTCCTGCCTTTATATCAATAATCTTTGCAGGATTTTGTCCCTCTTTATCAACTATTAATCCCCATATTGTCATCTCATTAATTGTTGGTGCAATCAACTCTGGGAATAACATCTCAACAACATTTGAATTTATTCTTCTATAATGCAAACCATCAACCAATATGCTCATAACATGAGCAACTGTAACAGTTTCCACCCCATCAAAGTCATTAATAAACTGGAGTTTTGTTGACTCCAACCCCGATTCAAAAATTTCAGTGTAGTCAACACCATTTGTTTGTTTCAAACCACCTCTAAACACCTCAAGTCCGCCTGTGAATGGAAGATAAGAAAACGTTAATGTCGCTACATTTTGACCGGCAGGCGGTATAACTGTTTCTTCAAACCCCAACGTTCTCCACCTTAAATTAATTTGTAGGTAATCAGCCCTAAGATCATGACGAACAATTGGTACATCGGTTAATGTGGTTAATGGATTGCTATGAAGTTCCCACTGACCATAAAATCTAACATCCCCATCAACAGTTGTTTGAATTATTCGTTTGTCAACAGTTAGTTGTGTACTTCCTCCAACAAACTCAACGGTTAATACTTTATAAGACCGATTGTTGTCTGTTGAGTTGACAACCTCAATAACCTGGCCCGCAAATACTCTATGTGTTTCGTCACCAAGGATTTCTATAACGAATGGATCTGGCAAGTCAACTATTTCAAGCGTAAAGAAAATATTTGCATTCCAACGAAAGAAATTCTGACTTGTAACACTGGATGTCTCAATCCATCCATCATTATGTTTGTTCTTTCCAAGAGGAGGAATTGACGAGAATGTTACAGGAATTCTTGAAATAGGCTTCAAGTCAAAGTACAACGCTTGTCCGTTATCTCGTAGTTTTGCAAGTTGGTCTGGTTGTTCAAACCAACGAGCCAAGTCACTAAGAATTATTGGCGTAAATCCTGGATCAGTCAAAAGAACGGGAGCTCCCTCATGTGGAAATGAATAACCACATCCTTTATCGTATGGATTAACATCGTAGCCTGGAAAACAAAAATCTTCTGGTCTTGCAAATTGTAGTCTCAACTCATTTGAACGAGCATCAACAGTAGTCAAAAACATTTCAGGATACTCTTTTTCTTTCTCAGAACCAAATTCAGCAATTCTATGAGCCCAAAACTCATCGACACGTGCATCAATAAAACGTCGTGAATTAACAAATGCCTTTACTGTATTAAGCGACCCCTTATGTTGAATCAATCCCTTCCAGAACAAAAACTGTGACTTATCGTTAATGTTTAAGTTATCAAGATAGTTAACAGTTCCTTCGTAGCCAAGAACCTTCCTTGACGCTGCTATCAGTGGTGTTGTCTCAAGGACTGTATGTGTATCATAAAGAAGACGAAGATCCTCTATACTTCCTTCAATATTACGCTTTAAGTCGGCACCCTGATTAAAGAATGTAGAGAAATAATAACCACCAACATTTGGTCGTTGGGTGAATTGTGTTTGTCTGTTAAACAACAACTCAATTTTTGTAATGTTTACGCCAACAAACGGATCGTATACCAATGAACGTTCTGTTGTATAATTGTTAAAAATTAGCACATGTTCATAAGTGTCAAGGAACAAGTGAACACCACCAATATGAAGAAACGCACGAGGATCAACAAGTTGACCAAACTGTCGCTCGACATCATTTGGAACCATATCTTTCATTTGAATTCTTGTTATTTTATCCTGACGAAATATTGTTAACAACCCACCGCCTAACGGCCTACCATATTGGTCAAATATTAACTGTGTTGTTCTAATATCTGCTGTAGGTCCAGTTATTAGGTTGGAGACTATTCCACGTGGATGGGCAAACCACGTTACTGTTCTGAATGGATTAATCTCTCTGTTTGGCCTGTTCCTGATTCCTTCTATTGCTTTTATAAGAAACAGCTTGTCAACACCGGCCACAGAAGTTATGTCGATCGCCACACCCATCTCAGCATCACGACGAGTAGCAGCCAAACGAAATACATTTTGTGAATCACGAATGAAATAATAGCGTATACCAAGAACTATTGGTGTTGGGAATACATTACTTGATGATAGAACCCTAACTTGATCACCAGTAACAAAACTTGGTGTTTCTTTTGTAAATGTCCATTGATCCGTTGCATCATTAACACCACATTCAAACCGATCAGGAACACGATTTCGTTCTATTCGTAACCCAAATGCAAAGTTGATAAAGTCTTCAAGTTCAGACTGCCAATCTGTAATTATTCCTGTGTCTGGATCAGTTAACGTCCTATCGTAGTTGATTCTCCATCCATCGGTGATAGAAAACACGGAATATCCATCAACAAAATCAATAAGACTTTGGATACCACGAACATTAAATGGGGAAGTTGCCGACAACACATTTGTTTTATCAATAACAAAGTGACGCCACGCTGTACTTGTTCTTCCGCCTTGTGCTGTGAAAAAAGCACGAACCTGCCCGACAAACTGGTCACCACGTCCAACTGCCGAAATGTTTATTGATATTCCGTCTATTGCTTGTTGACGGGTCAGTGCAAGTTGAAATTCTGTTGGACTTATTATAATAATAAAATACTCAACAGCGCCATTTTCATTATCAGATTCAAGAGGAAATGGAGTTGTTTCTGTTGTTGTAAGAAACACACTATCACCAGTCTGCCATGGAAGTTTTCGGTAATCGCCTGTAATCAGTCCATCAGGCTGAAGCCCTGGAATGCTATCCTCCTCAATGCTAATAATCGTCAAATCGTTAACAGGATCAAAAACGGCTGAACGAACCGTATACGTCCCATCATTAGATGTTGATTCGGTTACGTCGAAGACACGACCTTCAGTAAACACATCAAGATGACTTCCTTGAATTGAAAACGTAAGATTAAAGATGTCAACCGCAACAACCCTATAACGATATAATGTGCATACGTTAGTGTCTACATCAGGATAAAATGGATAATTTCTAACATCAAAATAATCAACTACTCTACCAATTGGTGCATTTGACCTTACCTCTAGTTCCCATGCACTTTGATTGTCGTGTCGAATAATCGCTGGTGGAATCTTCAACACTGTAATATTGAATGCATCTAACCAATGATCTTCAACCCCAGGGGATCGTTTATTTGCAACACGATAATCAAACTCACTCAATGGAACAAAACGGTGTGCTACTCGCAATGAGGGCATATCAATAAATGAAGAAAATTGATACATCATTGGAGCGGTCCATAATGTCCACAAACTACGGAAGTCAGAATAACTTGCATCAAACCCAGTAAACCGATTGAAGTTGACGTACCACTGATTAATACCATTTATTAAAAAAGGTTGGTCATTATCAATTTCACCATGGAATAAAGTTCTTTGATGAGAAAATGTTGTTTCCGTTCTACTGTCAATTTCAAGTGAGTTTAGGAAAACAAAATCAATTCCAAATGTTCTATTAATTAATCGAACTGGATCAATTCTAAATGCGACTGTTAGTTGATCATAGAGAAACTGTGATGAGTTTCTCCATTCCCATTCTACTGGTCCAGCATCACCAAACGCAAAGTCGGCACCAGGAGAAACAATCTCTATACTAAAATTAAAAAATACTGTACGAATCGGAATATCAAATGATGGAATCGATGTAGTAAACACTATTGTATGATCCCAGAATGGTGGAAAAATATCATCTGGGTCAAATATTGTCATTCCTCCATCATTTGTCAAAGGAACATTATCAATATTAACAGAGAAATAATTATATCTCGGAATGTCAGGAGCATTTAATGTCGGTGATTCTGTTGCAGGGTTACCCGTAACACTTATTACACCATTTGGATACACTTCACCTGGTGGAATAACACCTATGCGAATATTCTCCCACATACCAACCGCACGAAGAATTCTTCCCTCAACAATATTAACCGTAAGGTCTGTAGCAATACGAATTTGAGTTTGGTTTGTTACTGAATCATATGTGCTTCCACTAATAACATCAAGACCTGTTTCACCAACATCAATATTTTCTTCAACAGTAATTATTGTTCTGTTTCCTGGTGGTCCTGTAAAGATGGCATTAACAACAGTAAATGTCCTCGTTAATACATTTAACAAAGTTGTAACAGCAAAACGAATACCATCAGGGAAAGTAGGTCTTAAATCACCATTAACTTCCAATGACGCTGTTCCATTTGTTCCAGGATTTACCGCAACAATGGGAGCAATGGAAACAATCGTATGTGGTCCAGGTGTCTGTGGAAGCGTTCCCCTATCATTGGTAAACGTTTGCCCAGTAAGGAACAAGTCTATAAATTCACCTTCAATAAAGTAACTATCATCAACAATATCAAGGCCTACTATGCTAAACCCATGGTTATACTTCCAACGACGACCACGATATTTCTTCGGTTCATTATTTTTATAATGCTGATTCCACCATGCAGGCTTATCAATATAACCCTGGAGTTTCCATGGTTCGAGATGTGGATATGGTGTTCCATATAGTTTCTGATAATAGTCTCTCCAGTGACCACCAGATTCAGAACCATCATTAGCACTGCTGGGAAGCAGCCCTCTATAAATGATTCCTTCAACACCATCAACTACAGTTCTGTCTGTTACAAATATCTTTGTTGTATTTGTTAATGTTGAGTACACAGCAGCAAATGTAGGAGAAAATGTTTCAGCGAATACCGTTAGCCACGTTCCATCATTTGCACCATCCTCTGAGTTTTTAACAAAAAACTGGGTTTGGAGGCCAAGAGGAATTGCACACGCACCTGGTGGAATCACATTTTGACATGGATCAAACAACGAAACAACATTGCCAGCCACTTTAAATGAATTATCAGACGAGTCTGCACTTAATATTTCAAGACGAGATCCAGGTGTTGAAAATCTATAGTTCCATGTAAATGGATCTGAAGCACTGAATTGGTCATTTGCTAATGGGGTTACAATCTCACTCTGCTGCGTAAAGTTAAAAAACGCTTCCCGAATAAATCGTCTAAACAATACTGGCTCCTGTTGTTCAACAGCCGTAAAATCATAGACGATTGAACAGGGGTCTGGTGCATTTTCATACAAACGAGTTTCTGCTTCAAGAATAATCCTAGTCAAAGTGTCATTTAAATTAACAACTTTCCATGCTGATATTATAGCATCTTCAACTGTTGTTCCGTTATGTAACTTACCATCACCAGGTGAATTCCCCTCCACAACCTCCCAATCAACAACGTTTGTTATAGGGTTTGTTACCTTAATGCGAAGAACTTCAAAAGATGGTTTAAGATCTAGCCAAAGTGTACCGTCAGGTAATGAAGACGACGGTTCATCCGTTCCTGCTATAGCAACAGTAAACCGATATAACACACGATCACCACTAAGTGGAGTATAATACCAATAAACACCTTCACGATTTTCTATTATTGTGTTAAATTGACTTTCAAAGTCAGTTATTGTGTTTGGTGGTAGATTAACTGATAATCTTCCAAATGTATCGTCTGCCAGAAGCGATGGTCCAGGAATTGTTCTTGGGTCGGGAGTATCAACAACAGTTCTAATAATAACTTCAATGACAGCGTTATTTAAAAAGTAATTATGACGATGACCGTCATGATGTATAATTTGATTGATTCCCCGTTTAGCGTCTATTCCTTGTTCAGGTAACCGACGACAAACAAGACCAATATATGGAAATGTTGTAATCCAGTTCCTCAATCCACGATCATTTGCCCCTGAAACTTCAGTAAATGTTGTTGAATCCCCATATATTAATGCCGTTATATCATTCTGTTCATGTCTTGTAACAATTTCGTTG
>Ga0187892_10007004_pt1 | contig 16339 bp, 12 predicted proteins | sample MA1701073metaG_FD_139345 | JGI IMG/M metagenome (GOLD analysis project Ga0187892, IMG submission 139345) | Bio-ooze microbial communities from a basaltic lava cave in the Kipuka Kanohina Cave System on the Island of Hawaii, USA - MA170107-3 metaG ... | reverse complement strand
TACCACACGGGAGATGTGGGACAACATTCTCAGTGTGATTGGCCGTGCGGATTTGATCGGTGACCCACGCTATACAGAGATGTCTGCACGGAACAAACATGGAGAAGAGGTCTACGCCATGATTCGCTCCTGGACTGAGCAGCGCAGCAAATTCGAGGTGATGGAAAAGATGGCTAAAGCCGAGGTTCCATGCGGTGCCGTGTTTGACTCTCTTGATGTGCTTTCGGATCTCCATCTAAAAACACGAGAGATGATCGTAACAATTAAGCATCCCACTCGCGGCACAATGACTATGCCCGGCTGTGCCGTGCAACTGTCACAGTCTCCACGTGAAGTCCGTCCAGCGCCGTTACTGGGCCAGCACAATCAAGAGATCTATCGGGAATTCCTCGGAATCACTCCAGGTGAACTTTCTGAACTCAAAGCAGAGGGTGTCGTATAAGTGGGGAGAGAAAGGATGCTCAGGTGTCCCGAAGGGCAAAGGGAAAGACCGTCGGCTGTGCTACTCGGAGGTAATCTTTTACCAGCATAATAATTGACTCTGTCAGCGCACCAGCGTTGAACGCAATCTTGATGTTCTCGAGAATCGAAGGATCGACAAAGAGAGCAAAAGGTAAGATTGGCCGCCCGAACGGAGGAATACTGCCGGGGACCAAGCCGGTCAGTGTGAGCAGTTCTTCTGGAGAAGCGAAACGGATTTTTTTCACGCCGAAGTATTGCTTCACGGCGGCCGCATCGACCTTGAGGGCGGCACTAACCACAAACAGGCGAAATTCTTCGCCGACTTTCATCACAATCGCCTTCCCTCCCACCCGGATATCCTCTCCACGGATGCGTGCTGACTCCTCGGAGGTGAACGTCGGGGCATGATGCAAAGCGCGATACGTAATCTGTTCACGCGCCAGCAGCGCAAGAATGGCCTCATGGATGGACATCAGCAACTCCGAATCTCCTGGCAATATGGGCAATGGGAGGAAGGAAGCGACCTGGCGTTTCCTTCCCTCTCCCTTGGAATCGTAAACCTTCCGTGCTACACGCCGACTATCATTCCTGGTGAAAGGAGTTTACGCAATGGATATGACTGAACTCGAAAAACGTCTCACCCGTATTGAGGATATTGAGGCCATCAAGCAACTGAAAGCACGCTATTGTGACATCTGCGACGATGATCATAACCCGGACAAAATCACGACGATCTTCGCTGAAGACGGCATTTGGGAGGGCGCTGGATTCGGCAAAGCGCAGGGCCATGAAGCCATTCGTGCGCTGTTCCAGAGCTTCCAGCAACTCATCAGTTTCTCACAGCACATGGTGATGAATCCGATCATTGAAATAGATGGGAACAGCGCCAAGGGCACCTGGTATTTTCTCGGCCCCTTTACTTTTCGTAAGGACAACGAGGCGAAATGGGTCGCGGTGCGGTACGTAGACGACTATGTCAAAGTGAACGGCGAGTGGAAGTATAAACATTTACGCGCGAATATCCGCATGAGTGCCGCACCCGAAAAAGGCTGGGCTAACAACGATTGAGGGAAATGCCGCCGTAGAGCGCCCACGGGCCGGAACATCCGGCCCTTTGCGAGAATGGCAACAGAACCATTGAAGATGCCCAACACCGAACTCCTCTTCCCTCTTGGTCAGCGAATCAACTTACCAGGGCATTTCGACGTACCGGTGATTTTAGAAGACGCTCGTCCTCTCGGCGATGGAGGCGTAGGAGGTTACGAGTGCCGCCTGCGTCTGCCAGACGGCAGCCTTGAGGAAGCCGTCATTTCAGCCGCGGAAGCGTCCGCCATTGCTACGGTCCGTACTGAACCAGATGTATCGATACAGCCGGTTGATGCCGAACGTCTCTGCCTGCTGATCGAGTCGGCTCGTATTCGTCTGGCATACGCTTACGATCGGCAGTTTGCCGTTAGCCTTTCTGGCATTCGGACATTGCCGCATCAGATCGAAGCCGTCTATCAACGGATGCTCCCACAACCACGGCTCCGTTTTCTCTTGGCTGACGACCCTGGTGCAGGCAAAACGATCATGGCGGGACTTCTGGTCAAGGAACTAAAGCTGCGAGAAGCCATTGAACGTGTTCTGATTCTCTGCCCAGCCCCGCTGACGATCCAGTGGCAGGACGAGATGCTCCGCTGGTTTGGCGAGCCATTCGACATCATCTTCGCCGCCGTTGATCAACAACAACTGGTGAATCCCTGGCAGCGTTCTTCTCAGGTCGTGGCTTCCCTCGATTATGCAAAGCAGGAGGATGTCCGAGAACGGGTGTGGCAACAACGCTGGGATCTGGTGATCATTGACGAAGCCCACAAGTGTTCTGCCTATACCAAATCGCAAAGTGGTCGCGCGGATGAAGCGTCTGAAACCAGACGCTACCAACTGGCCAAACGGCTGGGGAAAGCCGAACAGACGTACCGGAAGATCACCTTCCACAAACAACATCTGGAACAAGACGCGCATCTTGATGCCGTGCTGCTCGGCCCCGGCCATCCACTTTATGCGGCGGTAGACGAAAAACTCAATGAAAAGCTCGTGCCGTTAGTGGGTCAGGTCGCTTTCTATGAAGACCGGCTCGCCTCAGCTCCGTACCGTCTGTATTTCTTCGAGATCGCTATTCGCGGAAAAAATACCAAGGGAGGTGATGTCCCCTTGTATGGGGAGTTGGTCGCGGTCCGCGAAGAAAGTAGAACAGGCATCCTGCCTGTTGGCGGCTCGCCGGTTTTCGAGATCGTACCCAGCGATGTGATCCTTGACCTTCCCCTTCATCGGACTCCTCCTCCGTCGCTCGATACAATGAACCCGCAACCGGCAGCAGATTTCTTGAAAAGTACCTATCAGCTCGAATGTCGGGCGCGCTGTCAGCAAGAACGAGAGCACTTTGCGACGGTGTGTCGAGAATAGAGGAACTCCCATACAGTTAACCGTCAACGAATGGTACCATGCCCAACAACTCACAGAGACTTACTGGTTGTATGTCGTATGGGACCCACTGAGTACGCCTGAGCTGGTGCGTATCCAGAATCCGGCGGTGAAGCTGGACCATGCCAAGCGGGAGGTGGTGACGTCGCGGTTCTTCGAGATCCCGGCTGACGCGATCAATCAGCATGTGAGTCGGTAGGAGCACTTTTTCATGAAGGAGGCTAGCTCATTCTGGGAATCGGTTCCGCTTGAAGAACTTGCAGCGCAACAAAGTGTGTCCGCTGTGAACGATTTAGATGAGATCGCATCTTTGTGGCCGAATGAGGATGATCCAGACGAGCTATTCCGGCACGTCTTTGCAGGACGGGGCGAGCGACGCAAGGTCAGCGAGAACAGAGAGAATCACGTGTGCACGGATGTCTTTGATACCTCAGTGACGAACCTGATTCCATACAAGTAGGAGATGATAGTGACACGTTTCTTCGAAATCTCGTACGACTCTATTGTCAGACTTGGTCTCCGCACGTAAGGGTTGTGTGATGACAACTAGACCTGCTGTGAGCGCAAACCCGAGCCCCGAACCAGTGGATGTCCTTAAGGTGTCTTGTGGCGCAGTCTGGCGAAGGGTTGATCTACATCTTCATTCGCCTGGCATCAAGTGGTTTCACTTTCCGAATGGGACAGATACGCGGACCGAAGCCGGGCGTAGAAAGGTTGTTGAAGCCTATGTCCGTAAGCTACTGGACGCCAAAATCGATATCGGAGCTATCACTGACTACAATGGCATCCGTCAGGAGTGGTTTCTCCCGATCCGCGAGGAAGCCCAGAAACACGGTATCATTTTACTCCCCGGAGCAGAGATTTCTTTTCAAATGGGGAAGTATGGTCTCCATGTCTTAGCCATTCTTGATGAAGCGGCCGACATCGAACAAGTTAATTCTTTCTTACGTGGACTTGATCGTGATCCAGCCACACCTCTACTTAAGGATGATGGAACACACCGTGATATCGACTCAAAAGAGAATGTCGCCGATGCCCTAAAAAGGCTTTGTGAACGCTTCGGGTGCCTACTTATTCCTCCACACCCCGATCAGGCCAATGGCGTTTGTAAAAGCCTCCAACCCGCCGACGCGGCCAAACTTCTGAAGGAGATGTCTCCAGATGCTCTGGAACATTGTCCGGAAGGAGAAGTACGAAAACTGCAAACCACTAATGTGTTAGATCGAAAGTTCCTTGAACGTCTTTCCCGTGTTGAATTTTCAGATCCGAAAAGTCTTGAAGAAATTGGGACTAAGCGACGGGCTGACGGTACCCTACGTGCGACCTATCTAAAGCTGAGCGCGACAGACTTGAATGCGCTCCGCCTCGCGTTTCATGATCCTGAAACGCGCCTCTGTATTGGAAATCCTCCCCGCCCTGTCCATGCAAGAGTTCGAGGAATGAAAGTATCTGGATCGGGTTTTCTCGGAGACCTCGTCATCGAGTGGAACGACGATCTCAATGTACTGATTGGTGGAAGAGGGGTTGGTAAGTCAGCAATTATCGAAACGCTTCGCTACGCCCTCGCGATGGAGCCATACACTGACCATTCTCACCGTGAGGAACTCGTGAGGCACGCTCTCGGCAGTGGGGGAAAGGTTGAAGTTATCGTGGAACGACCCATCAAAGAGAATAACACTGAGAGCTATGTGATCGCCCGAGTGTGGGGGGAGGAATCTCGCATTATAGAAAGGGATTCCGAAAAGCCGGTGACCATTTCTCCCTCCGATTTGCTTGGCTCTGCTGGTGGGCCAACAATTTTTGGACAACGTGAAATCTATGCAGTGTCAGGAAGCGAGCAATATCGACTTGCGCTCCTTGATGAACTGATCGGAGAGGAAGCACGACATCGTGCGGATGCTGTTCGGCATGCGCTAGAACGGCTTCGTACAAATACACGTTCAATCCTGGATGTTCGGGCAAAACTGACAAAGCGAGACGAGTGTCGTCAGCGGCTGAATGGCATTGAATATGAGCTTGGTATTTATGAAAAGCACGGAGTCGCAGAAAAACTCCAAGAAGCCTCGCGACTACGGAGCGACGGACAACATTTGCGAACCGCAACGGAGACGGTCAGAAAGGCACAGGGAGACTGGACAGAAACGTTGCAAGACCTTTTGAGTCCGTTGGAAACAGCTCGACGGGGACTGGCGCGCGCACAGAGCACCCAAAAGGCTATTCTCGGAGAAGCGGAAAACATCATTCAGAAGCTTCAGGAAAACCTCAAATCATTGCTTCAGCAGGGAGCGGCATTTTTCGGCCAGGCCGAGCAAGGGATCAAGACCTTAGGCGTCCGTTGGCAACAAGAGTTGCGTCCTTTGGAAGAGGAAATCAACCGGATTAAACAGGAAGCTCAGACGGACTCTCTAGATCCAGATCGACTTCTGAAGTTAGCTGAAGAGCGCACTGCCCTGATACCTCTCATCGAAGAGTTGGAGCGCAGCGATGCTCAACTCAAAGGCCTCCAAGAAGATCGACAAGCCCTCCTCATTGAAGTGAGGAATCGCAGGCTTGCTGAACATCGGTTGCGACGAGAGCGAGCAGACGCGATTGGCGAACTATTACAGGGACGACTCTCTCTCGAAGTGGAGTTTAAGGGTCAGAAGAAAGATTATAAAGAACGCCTTGTGGCCCTGTTGAAAGGATCGGGAGTATCACAAGATGCGCTTGAACGGCTTGTCGCTCCGGAAGCAACGGACGGAATTTCTCTCGCCGAGGCCGTGCAAGCCGGGGCAGACGAAGTCCAGAAGCGATTCCGAGTCACGCCCGGAATGGCAGATCGACTCATTAACTGGCTCACCGCAGACGAATCTCGGCTCTTCGAGATGGAGACGCTCATTCCAGCAGACGCCCTACAAATCAAGCTCAAGGTTGATGACCAGTATCGTCCGCTAGACCGTTTATCGGTGGGGCAACGGGCCACAGCTGTTTTGCTCTTATTATTTGCGTTAGAAGGGCGCGTTCTTATCCTCGACCAACCAGAAGATGATTTAGATAACCGGTTCGTCTACGAAGATATTGTTCAGATTCTTCGAGATCAGAAAGGCCTCAGAGATGGGAAGAAACGGCGTCAGATCATTGCAGCCACTCACAACGCGAATATTCCTGTGCTCGGTGATGCTGAACTCGTTCTCGCTCTTGAGGCCCAAGGAGGTCGTGCTCAGGTTGTCGGTCGTGCTTCTACTGATGATGTCGCCACACGGGAATTAGTGAAAGTTATTATGGAAGGAGGCGAAGAAGCTTTCCGACGGCGCGCGGAAAAATATGGTGGACTGCGAGCATTGTCATGAACATGTCAGAACTACAAGAACGGATAGCCAAAGGTGAAAATCTTCACACCGACTTCAAGGAGCGGTTCGATTCTGACCGAGAGTTGGCAAAAGATCTTGTCTGCTTCGCAAACACTGATGGAGGGCAGCTTATCTTTGGTGTTGCGAAGGACCGACGCATTGTTGGTATCGACGATCCTGATAGACTCTGTGCCAAGGTAGATGACGTTGCCTTTCAACATTGTGAGCCGCCGATCACAGCAATCCAAGAAGTGCTTGATGTGGATGAAAAGAAAGTCGTCGTTGTGAATATTCCGAAGGGAGATCAGCGGCCATACCGGACGAACTCGGGCCTTTTTTACGTTCGCACGACTTCAGGTTGCCGCCAGGCTTCCCGAGAAGAACTGCTCCGATTATTCCAGGCAACGGAAAGCTTGTACTACGACGAAACGCCGCTACCACGCCTCACTTTGACAGACTTCGATCTGGATGCCCTTGATCGCTATTTAGACACAACAGGGCAAGCGGAATTGAAAGATCAACCAGAGCGATTACTGACAAACTGGGGACTGTTGTCAAAAGGTCATCCGACGATCGCCGGACTTGTTCTGTTTGGCCGGGAGCCTCAGAAGCATTTGCCTTTCGCTCAAATCAATGCGGCGCGTTTTCCTGGGACAGACAGCTCGGAGGAGCCCTCCGATAGAAAAGACCTGACCGGCCGCCTCCTCGACGTTATCGACCAAGCGGAACGATTCCTCGATCTTCATCTGCGGACTCCTCACGAAATCCGTGGGTTCGAGCCCGAGCCAAAACCAGAATTGCCGAAAGAAGCTCTGCGGGAAGCCATTGTTAACGCCGTAGCCCATCGAGACTACACCATACGCGGGCCGATCCGCCTCTTCGTTTTTGATGATCGTGTTGAAATTCATACCCCCGGCAAACCACCCAACACTGTCGATGAAGGAGCTATGCGTGCGGGTGCACACGTTGTGCGCAATCCACGCATTTATGCTCGGCTGTCTGATGCCGGGCTGGTAACACGAGCAGGCACAGGAGTTCGACGGATCATCCGACTGGTGAAGGAAGCGGTTGGCCGCGATATCGAAATTATAATCCGCGAGTTTGAAGTCTTGCTGACGATTCCCAGAAAGAAGGAAGCACTGTGAGTGACGACCGCCGCCTTATCGAAGCCTACCTTCCCATCCAGGCGATCAGCGCTGAAGCATCACGGGAAAAGTCGGTCCGAAAAGGCCACATCTCCACGTTGCATCTGTGGTGGGCGCGGCGGCCGTTGGTGGCGTGTCGAGCAGCGGTTTATGGTGCGCTGGTTCCGGCGAGCCGATTTCAGCCTACGAATGGTCCGGAGGAGAAACGGGCAAGCCTGGGTCGCGCGAATGCCGCGAAGTTTGTCGAGCGACTGTGTAAGTATCCAGGCGACACAAAAGTTATTGCCGAAGCTCAGCAACATATTCTGGAAGCACATGCAGAGCGGCTCAGTCAAGAAAAGAGAACAGAGAATGGTGGAACAGGCATCTTGCCTGTTACTGTTGAGGACATCCTTCAAGGTCGTGCACCACGACCAAAAGTGCTCGATATGTTCGCCGGAGGTGGCGCGATTCCACTTGAGGCATTACGTCTTGGCTGTGAAGCCTACGCGCTTGATCTGAATCCGGTTGCCCATATCATTGAGCTGTGCACTCTTGTCTATCCGCAAAAGTACGGCAAGCCCGATCCTACTATGAAAGGTTCGGCCAAAGACGGAACGTGGGCTGGGCTTGCTGAAGAAGTACGTTACTGGGGCAATGGGTACTGAAGAAGGTCAAGGCAGAAATCGGTGATTTGTACCCTCCCATCCCAGACCCCAACTATCAAAAATCTGGTGGCCCAGGCTTCCAGCCTGGGCACTTCCAGCCTGAGCAAGGAGAACTCTTCATTACCAGACGGAACCTGCCTCACTGGCAGATGGGAGGCTCAACCTATTTTGTCACCTTCAGAACAGAAGACTTAGAATTACCATCTGAAGCAAGAAAGCTGGTTCTTAAAGCTTGTCGCCATTTTGATGGCCAGCGTTACACTCTTTGGACAGCCGTTGTGATGCCTGACCACGTACATCTGCTGTTACAGCCGAAGGAGCAGGAGCCGGGGCAATGGTGGTCGCTCTCTGCTATTCTTCATTCCATCAAATCGTTCACTGCTAATCAGATTAACAAACTTCTCAAACGTGAAGGTACCGTTTGGCAAGACGAGAGTTTCGACCGGATTGTCCGAGATGAAGAAGAGTTCCTGGAGAAATGGAACTACATCCGAAACAATCCAGTAAAGCGAGAGTTATGTTCTGAGCCTGAATCTTGGGATGCCTTTTATGAGAAAGTAGAACAGGCTTCCAGCCTGTTAGAGGGCACAGGCATCTTGCCTGTGCCACCAGGACAAAAAGTTTCCCCTGGCTATCTCACACCAGTTGCCTACCTCTGGACGCGCACCGTGCGCTGCAAGAATCCCTCGTGTGGAGCAACCGTCCCACTCGTGCGCCAGACTTGGCTTTGTAAGAAGAAGGATCGATACGTCGCACTGAAGATGATTGCGCCTAAAGGCGAGAAACATGTGCGATTTGAAGTGGCTAAGGCAGATAGGGAGAACGAACTTGATTTCGATCCGGCTGCGTTTTCTAAGGGAGGCAACGCCACCTGCCCTTTCTGTAGGTCAGTTGCTGACGATGATTACGTTCGGAAACAAGGCATGACAAAGACTATTGGAGTACAATTAATGGCAGTCGTGTATACGCAGCTTGGTGTGAAAGGGAAGAAATATCTATCAGCCAACGATGTAACTGAATGTATCCCCGATGACACTATCATCAGAACGAGAATACGAGCGCTCTGTGAACGAACAGGACTCACGGCGCCCGAGGAACCAATCAATCCTCTACGTCCATCACCTTGGACACGAGGAGCGTCTGGAGTGACTCGGCATGGCTTTCTTCGGTGGAGTGATCTTTTCATGCTACGCCAGATGCTCTGCCTGCTTACCTTTGCTGCTACTGTTAGAGAGGCACATAAAGTCATGGTAGAACAGGCCTCTGGCCTGTTAGAAAATCCAGGCAAGATGCCTGGACAACCGCCTCGGGACTACGATGCAGAGCGAGCGAAGGCAATGACAACGTATCTCGGCGTGCTTTGTAATCGGATAGCCAGCGCTGGAAGTGGGTTATCACGTTGGAACGGTGGCGGTGAAAACGTAGAAAGCACTTTTTCCCGCCAAGCGCTTGCTATGGTTTGGGATTTTGCAGAATCCTCGCCATTTGGTGAATCTTCAGGAGGAGCGGATAATGCTCTTGATTGGATAGCAAATGTGATTGAAGCACAGGCTACGCAACCTTGTTCCGCTATCATCTCTCGTGGGTCAGCCATAACACTCCCTTGGTCGGATACTTTCTTCGACGCAGTCATCACCGACCCGCCTTACTATGACAATGTTCCCTATGCAGACATTTCAGATTTCTTCTATGTCTGGCTCAAGCGTACCATTGGACATCTCTACCCTGAGCATTGCTCCACTGATCTGACGCCGAGGAAGACAGAGGTAACAGCACTTTCCTCACGTCATGGCGGGGACATGGCGAAAGCCACTGCCGAGTACGAACGAATGATGTTTGAATCCTTTCGGCAAGCGTGTCGCGTGCTCAAGCCCGAAGGGCAGATGGTTATTGTCTACGCCCACAAAACGACGCTTGGCTGGGCAACACTTGTTGATGCGATGCGCCGGGCAGGTTTCACGATTACGGAGGCGTGGCCATTAGATACAGAAAGAGGTGTCCGTCTCTTGGCAATGGATTCAGCAGCCCTCGCCTCCAGCATCTTCCTTGTAGCTCGCAAACGAGAGGCTACCTCCACAGGTTCCTATGAAGATGACGTTCGACCCGAACTGGAGCGTATTGTTCGTGAGCGAGTAGAGACGCTGTGGGAAATGGGCATCGTCGGTGCTGATCTCGTCATCGCTGCTGTCGGTGCCGGATTGCGCGCGTTCACTCGTTTTGAGCGAGTGGAATATGCCAACGGTGAGGAAGTCCCGGCAGAAAAGTTTCTTGCTGAAGTTGAAGGCGTCGTTCTTGAGACCTTGCTGGAGAAGATTTTTAAGGTGGGACAGGCTTCCAGCCTGTCCCCAAGCCCAGGCAAGATGCCTGGGCCACCAATATCTATGTTGGGGCAAGTAGACGGTCCAAGCCGTTTCTATGTTCTTTGGCGTTACACCTACAAAGCAGCAGAACTGGATGCTGGTGAGGCTATTGTTTTTACCTATGCGCAACCAGTTGAATTAGATGGCCAGCGAGGACTGTCATCAGGAAGCCGCGCGTTAGTCGAAAAAAAGAAAGCAAAGTACCGTCTCCGCGACTTCACTGAACGTGGAGACGACGAAAAGTTAGGGTTGCCTGACACGCAGACTGGCATGCCAGCACCTCTGGTTGATGTGCTGCACCGCGTGCTGTGGCTCATGGAAAATGAACCTCGCGCGCTCGGCAAATTCCTCGAAGAAATTCGGCCAGACCGTGAGCGGTTACGCCTCGTTGCACAAGCTTTAGCTGGTGCTGGCCTCAAGGGAAAATCCGAGGAAGCCACGAGAGCAGTGGTGGCTACCACTACCGCCGAGCAATCCGCATTAGGGAAACTGCTTGCAAATTGGCGAACGTTGATAGAATCTTCGACGATGCCGTTGTTTGAGCTGAGGTAACGATGCAAGCGTCTTGGACAATCACACCAGAAAAGATCGATGCAGCTATCAAGCGGATTGTCAGCGTTGCACACCCGCGCAAAGTGATTCTGTTCGGTTCTGTTGTCGCGGGCAAGCCGGATACCCATAGTGATGTGGACATTCTAGTGGTGACAAGAGAAGAGGTCGAAAGCAGTCGCCAAGAAAGCGTACGCATTCGGCGTGCGCTACGAGGGATTACCATGCCGATGGATATCCTGGTCATCCCAGAAAAACGCTTGCAGGAACTGGCAGATCAACCGGGTCTCGTCTACCAAGAAGCAGTCCGGCATGGACAGATAGTCTATGAAGCCGAGGGGTAGACGCCGCAAGCGATCGAAGCCAGGATCACCGGAGGAGTAGAGATAGGGAAGAACCATGACCACGACAACACTCCGCCCTTGGACCGATCTCGTCAAACTTCACCCCGATGTCGAATCTGGAGCGCTGACCGAGGCAGTTTTCGCCATTGATCTTGGAGCCATTGCTGCCAAAGACCCGAATGTTCCCGTCGTGAATCGTGATCCAGAAGCGTTTTTTCGTGCAACGTACTTGACGGCTGACCTCAGCAGACTGCTTGATGAAGTCCTTGCCTCTCTCTCCGGTAAGGGTGGTTACAATCGCGTCCTGAAACTCCGTACTCCCTTCGGTGGAGGGAAGTCACATACCCTTGCTGCCTTGCTGCACGCGGCGCGTGCGCGCAAAGCCTTGAACGTGATCCCCGAAGGCAGGACTTTTGCCGACCCCGGTGAAGTACGAGTCGCGGTTTTCGATGGCGAGAAGTTTGATGCTCGTGACGGCAAATTAGTCGAACCGGCTTCGGTAGGGCAGGCTTCAGGAGAACAAGCTTCAGTAGGACAGGCTTCCAGCCTGTCCCCAAGCCCAGGCAAGATGCCTGGGCCACCGATAAAAATCCAAACCATGTGGGGGTGGCTGGCCTGGCAGATCGGTGGTGAGGAAGCGTTCGGTCTCGTTACTGGCCACGATAAAGATCGTGTCGCTCCTGGCGGTGATGTCATTCAACAATTACTCACTACGGGTGCAGACGGACGCCCAGTCCTTATTCTGCTCGATGAAGTGCTAAAGTACATGGAACGGGCGGCTGCCGTCGCGGTGCTCGATTCCACCTTGCAAAGGCAAACGAAAGACTTTTTCCAGAGTCTCACTGTGGAGGTCTCCAACAGCAGCAACGCTGCGATGGTGTATTCACTGCAATGGAGCGCACGTGAGGCCTTAGGCAACATCGCGCTCTTACAAGAGATGGACAAGCTCGCGGCGCGCGTGGACCAACTGCGGGAGCCGGTCACCGGCGATGAAATCCTGCCGATCCTGCAGCGGCGGTTGCTCGGGGCTGTACCAGACTCACGAACAGCGAGCGAAGTTGCGGTGGTCTACCAGGAAGTGGTCACTGGAATGCAGCGTGCGTATACGGAGACACCTGCGGCGCGCCAGCAGGCCGAAGAAGAAGGTATAAACCTACGTGGCCGATTGCAGGCGGCGTATCCTTTCCATCCGGCGTTGATCGATGTCATGCGTGAACGCTGGACGGCGGTCGATAGCTTTCAGCGTACTCGCGGCGTATTACGGTTTCTCGCGTCCTGCTTCTCCTCCTTGAAAAAGAACGGCGGAGCCCAGCCGCTGCTCGGACCAGCAGAGATTCCGCTCAAGGATACCGAGGTCCGTATCAAAATGCTCAAAGAGCTAGGGGTCCAGAATGACTACGACCCGGTTATTACTGCCGACATCGAGGGGCCGAATGCTCGCGCTAAGCGAATCGACGAGCGCCTAGCTCGTGACAATCCAGCCCTGGCCAGTGTCAAACCAGCGACCCGGTTAGCAACTGCTATTCTCATCTATTCATTTGGTGGCCTCCGCCGTGATGGGAACGAGGGGAGCGAGACACTCCCCCCAGGCGTGACCGAGAGCGAACTTCTTACCACGTGTGTTGGCCCCGATCTCGATAACATCACCGCGACCGCTGTGCTCTCCGAACTTCGCACCGCCTGTCTGTACCTCCACTACGATGGCGTTCGTTACTGCTTCAAAAAAGACCCGGACGTTACCAAACTGATCGAGGACGCGGAAAACCAAGTCGCCCGCAATCCTGAAGAAGTCAAAGGCCGCATCAAAGAGATGCTCACCCAGCGGCTGGCTGGACACCGAGCAGCGGAGGTGTGGCCCGTCAAGACGCAAGACATACCGGACGAAGATCCGACATTCCTGATTGGCTACCTGCCGCTAGAGTTTGCCGCGGACAGTAAAACCGAACAGGAACGCTTGGCGAAGGAGTTCTTCGCCAAATATGGTGACCGTCCGCGCAAATATCGGAATGGTATCGGGCTGGCAATTCCCGAAAAAAAACAGATTGAAGCCCTGCGTCGTGCGGTCCGGTATCTTCTCGCGATTGAGCGAGTCGAAAACAAAAAACAACAACTGCGCTTGTCGAAAGATCAACTGGATCAATTACGCGAGCGGCGACGCACCGAAGAGGCGGCGGCAGAATCTGCCTTTCGTGCACTGTATACCTCAGTGTGGTTGCCTCGGGTCGAGGGTGGGTCACTAGCAATCGAACCGGTCGAGGTCGGCGGGCGACCACTGCAAGCAACGGGAATCCACGAGCGTGTGATGGAATTGCTGACCAGTGCTGGAACACCAAAGGTTCACAGTTCTGTCACGCCGCGCAAGATTGTCGAACGATTACGTTTGGGAGAATCTCCCGCTCCTGGTGAAGCCTCACGGTTAGGCATCAAGGCCGCCGATGTCTTAGAAGCCTTTTTTGCGTTCTTAGAACCCCCACGGCTCGATTCTGCCGCGGTGTTACGAAAGGCCCTTGTGCGTGGAATCACTGAGGGTACGTTCGCTTATACAAGTACTAGCGGATATGTGCCAGCACTCGGCTCCGATGGACGTTATCAACTGCCACGAGACAAAGTGACCTTCGGACGAACCCTTTCTGCGGATGAGATTGATTTTGAGTCGGGTTTCCTAATAATGCCTCCGGCTATCCCCGAAGCCGCTACGCTTATATCAGTTCCAGAACCACCTCACCCAACAGTCCACGATGGCTCTGTAGCTGGAGGTCTCACTCCCCTTAGTCCTCCTAAGCCGGAATCTCCACCCGTCGCGTCTCCTGTTTCCCAGACGAATCGCGTGGTGCGGCTCAGTTTTGTTGCTACTCGTGATCAGGTCTTCAAAGCTTTTCCGGCGATTGCCAATCTGGCTGACAAATCAGATGAGGGGAAAATTATGATCTACCTCGAAGCGTCCTCACAACCAGGTTTCGATCCTGCCTGGTTGCGGAACGCCGTCGAAGAGCCACTCGACGAGGCTGATATTCAATGGCGAAAAGAAGACGATTAAGAAAAGAATTTATGGTGACACCGCCACGCCCCACGGCGTGGTGCCAACCGGAATGGTCGTCAGGACTTGATCCGTCGTTGTATCAATCACCGCCACTTTATCGGCTCGTCCTACGGTCACGTACAGTTTCTTGCTATCTGGGGTCAGCGCAACCCACCATGCACGGCCACCTTCGACGGGAATCTTGGTCGTGACCGTATTGGTTGCGGGGTCAATCACCTGCACTTCCGGTGTCCGTCCATGAGCGACATAAATCTTTTTTCCGTCGGGCAGCACCGCGATTCCCACTGGACGCTCGCCCATCTGAATCGTCGCCGTAATCGCATTGGTGCTGGTATCGATCACCGAGATCGTATTCGAGCGTTCACTACTCACATAGGCGCGAGTACCGTCGGGAGAAAAGGCCACACCACGCGGGTTTTCCCCAACCTTGATTGATGCCACGACTTTATTGGTCTTAGTATCAACGACCGTCACATCGTGAGAGGTTTCATTGGGCACATACGCGCGAGTCGCATCCGGCGACAGGACCACCGTTTCCGGTTCGATACCGGCAGTAATCTTCGCCACCAGCATTTTCTTTTTGCTGAGATTCAGCACCCGCATCAGTCCTTCGTTTTCATTGACAACGTAGAGAAGTTTGCCGTCTGGACTGATATCAATTCCTTCGGGATCGATCCCCGCAGAAATTTTTTTGATGACCTTGTTCGTCGCTGCATCAAGAACGGAAATATCATTCGAGTTGCCATTTGCGACGTACACGCGCTTTCCGTCGGGGGAAACGACAACACCACGCGGACGTTTGCCAACTTTGACTGAGGCAATCACTTGATCCGTAGCTGCATCAATCACCGTTACGTCATCGGACTTTTCGTTGGTCACGTACACGTGTGGAGCGGCAAGCGCAAAAACAGGAAGGGCAAAAATCAAAAGGCAAAAAGCAAAGAACAAAAGTCGAAAAAAGTAGTCAGTAGCCAGTAGCCAGTAGCCAGCATGGGAAAAGAAACGGAGCAACGGAGCAACGGAGCAACGGAGACTCTCAGGACGAACCGGCGAATGGGGGAAAGGGGGAGACATTGTGAGCCGGTCTCCGGTCCTCGGTCCCCGGTCTTTTTTTGACTCCGAACTTCTTCGACTCCGAACTCCGAACTTTTTTACACATTCACTAATGCGCTGCCGCAGCACTGGGCTTCCCATCCTGTTGACATTTTGAGGCTGCGCGTAAATAGGCGATGATTTTCCACAGCATCTCATCAGGCAGTCTCCCTTTGAACCCAATCATTTGCGTCTTCGGTACCCCATCAGACAGAACACGAAAAATATCGGCATCCTTTGCCCCAGTCTTCCATTCACAATCAAACAGACTCGGACATTGTCCCGGGCGAGTAGAACTCTCGGTTACGTGGCAATAGCCAGCACAGATCATTTCAAAACTGGTCTTCCCTTCCTTAATCGCTTGGGGATTCCCATTAAAGGGATTCTGGCCGGGAGATTCGGCTCTGAGTGGGGAAGCAGTGAGACCAAGGACAGTGCAAACGATGAGAGCACTGCTACAAAGAAACATCATGAGTTTTCGCATTGGGAGTCTTTCTCCTGCTTCCTGTAAACACCAGGTTAGGGCTTTAGTTTCTGCATTTCGGCAGCACTATAAGTTGTCGCAAACGGCGGACGAAAATGCATACCGTAGCGTTCTGCTAGCGTTTTCAACGTTCCAGCCGTCGCTAGTCGATTCAGTGCCGCGTCAATCGCCTCGCGCAGCTCGCTATCGCTCTTGCGCGTCGCTACATGTTCATTCCAGCGGGCTACTGCTAACGGCTCATATCCGTTGGTGAAGGAAAGTTTCTCTTCAGGATGGGAACGAAGATACCATCCAGCAATCGGCCCCCACACAAAGGCGATCTCTGCCTCTCCCTTCGTCACTCCCCTCACGTCCGCTTCCACCGAGAAGAACGTTCCCACTGACACTTTACGGTCCTTGAGCTTCAACCCCGCAGCCTTTTGGG
>Ga0187892_10007000_pt1 | contig 16346 bp, 13 predicted proteins | sample MA1701073metaG_FD_139345 | JGI IMG/M metagenome (GOLD analysis project Ga0187892, IMG submission 139345) | Bio-ooze microbial communities from a basaltic lava cave in the Kipuka Kanohina Cave System on the Island of Hawaii, USA - MA170107-3 metaG ... | reverse complement strand
TTCGGGGCTCTATCAGAACGCCCAGTGCCCCACGGTCTACAACTTCGAAGGACCGGCGCTCTCCTTCCAGTACCTCCCGGCGGCCCAGTGCGGGCTCGTCGTCTTCGGGAGGCTCGACGACGTGGACGGGGACGGCTTTCCCGACTTCTACGCCGGAGCCCCGATGACGAACGTGGGTGCGCTGGGGAATGCCGGCTGGATCGGGATCTTCTCCGGAGGCGGGGGATTCCTCATCACGTCGTTGAACGGGACGATTGCGAACGACCTCCTCGGCGGAGGGGGCCTCGTGGCACTGAGCGACGTGACGGGCGACGGGCTTCCCGAGTTGGCCGCCACCCGCTCTGCAGGACCCGACCTGGTCGAAGTCTTCTCTCTGCCTACCTTCTCGACCGTCTACACCATCCCCGCCTCCTCGATGGCGGGGCCGAACGGCGAGATCCTCCAGATCGACGCGCTGGGCGACGGGGACGGGGACGGGCAGGACGACATCCTCGTGCGATGGAGGATGCTGCCCGTCTCGGAAGGGATCACGGCCTTCTCGGGCCCCACGGGCAGCCCCATAGGCCAGGTCTCCCAGAACGTGCCTGGATCGCTCCTCTATCCATTCGGTGGATTGGGAGATGTCAACGGGGACGGACTGGGGGACTTCGCGGCGACGCCGGGGGTGTGCGCCGCATGCGTTCCCCCCATCGCGGCGCAGAGTCTATGGACTCCGTGGACCTGGCCCGTGACCAGTTTCGCGCCGACGGTCTACGTGGCTCGGAACTTCGACCTCGGGAACACCCCGACGGTCGGAGGCACCGCGCAATTCGAGGTCGTCGCGCCGAGGCGGGCGGGGAAGCCCTTCCAGATCGCCTTTTCCCAGGACTTCGTGTTCCCCGGCATCCCCCTCGGCCCCTTCCTCTTCCCCCTCGCGATGGACAGCCTCTTCTGGGCGAGCCTGTCCCTGGGGATCGGAGGCACGTTGGACGCAACAGGTCACGGGACCGTTACCCTGCCGATCCCGAACGACCCCGCCCTCCACGGCGCGGTCGTCCAGGCGAGCGGCGTCGTGTACGACTCCGCGGGGCCTCTCGGCATCGGGTGCGTGCTGACCCAGCTTCCCGTCCCGATCCAATAGGCCCTCAGTTCCGCTCGCTCTCCCCGAAGACGTGCGCGTCGAAGCGCTCGAGGCGCGCCTCGCGCCAGGCCTCGGGGGCGAGGCCCGCCTTGCGGGCGAGGAAGGAGAGGAAGGTCTCGACGTCCCAGCCCCGCTCCGTCGCCACCTGGGGGAGGAGGAGGCTCGAGGCGCCCGGCGCGTGGAGCGAGACGCCCTCTTCTCCGAGCCGCAACTCCTCGGGCTTCTCGAGGGGACGCCGCGGGCCCAGGACGGAGATCTCGATCCGGATCTCCGGCTCCTCCTCGGGAGAGACCGGATCGAACCGATCGTCCTCGCGCGCCGCGGAGACCGCCGAGCCTGCGATCAGGGTCGCGAGCGCCGAGTTCCCCACGACCGATCCGATGCAGCCGCGCAGATCTCCCCCGCGACGTAGCGTCACGAAGGCCGAGCCGGGACGCTTCACTCCTTCCGGCAGATCGGGCGGGAGCGCTGGCGGCGGATCTCCGCGCAACGCGGCGCGGAGCGCCTCCCGGGCGACGCGCAGCGCGGCCTCCTCCTCCACCCGCGAGAGGAGCGGCCTCCAGCCCGCGAACGCGATCGCGGCGTAGGAGACGGAGGAGGAGTAGTCCCTCGCGATCGCGCCCGAGGTGTCGTAGGCGAGGAGCGTCCCCTCGTACCCGGGCGGCAGCGCCCGAAGCGCGAGCGCGATCGCGCGCGCGCCGCACGCGTTGATCCCGCTTTGCGCGCGGTAGGCCGCGAAGGCGTCGGCGTCCCTGCGGAGGATCGGCTCGATCGCTCCCTCGTCGAGCGCCCGCAGCCGCCGTGCGGTCTCCTCGGGGCCGGCGCGCGCGAAGGGGAAGAAGCCGTAGTCGTCCCCGTAGTGCGTGAGGTCGGACGAGACGACGAGAAGGGTCCGCGCGTCGAGGAGACCGCGGATCGTCGCGGCGACGGCGTCCTCGACCTCCCGCGGCGGCGACCCGACGAGGACCGGGACCAGGCGAAACGCGCCGAGGGCCCGCTGCAGGAACGGCAGCTCCACCTCGAGGGAGTGCTCCTCCGCGTCCGCGCGCGGCACGTCCATGCACCCCTCGACCCCGCGCAGCGCCTCGCATCCCTCGCGGTCGACGGGGATCTCCCCGAGCGGCGTCGAGAACGCGTCGTGGGCGGGGAGGGCGACGCCGGGAAACGACACGAAGTGGCTCGGCCCCACCAGGACCACTCTCTCGTACCCGCCGCCGCGCGCCGTCGCGAACCCGGCCCCCGCCACGGCGCCGGACCACCGGTGGCCCGCGTGCGGGACGACGAGCGCGGCCACGTGCCCCGCGACCTCCACGGAGGGGGCGAGGAACCGATCGATCTCTCCCCCGAGGCGCGCGGGGTCCCCCGTGTACCAACGAACCGCGCTGATCGCCGGGCGCACCCGACGAGGCGCATCACCCTCGGGCCCGTCCATACGCGCTGGAGACGTTAGCGCGAGAAGGCCGGAATCAAAGAGGGAGCGGGGACGGGTCTCGGAGCGGGTCCGCCGGCGTCCAGCGGGCGCTCGAACCACCACTCCCGCGGCGGCCTGCCCCTCCCCACCCGCACGGAGGCTCCCTCCCGCCTCAACCAGCGGGCGACGGTTCCCACGGGAGAGAACGAGACGCGCGACCCACTCGAGCCCTTCCTCTCGACGCGCACGGCCAGCGCCAGCCGGCCCCGCCGCGTCGCGTACGTGACGAAGACGATTCCCCCCCGCCCGGCGCTCACCGCCGCGCACGAGACCGCGACGGCGAGGCCTCGGGCGAGGCCCGCGATGGGGCCCCCGAGCCGGACGCGCTCCCTCGGCGCGCGAACCTGGAGCCGGACGCCGAGGCTGTCGAGAACGGCCGCCGCGCCGCGGACCGCCGTCTCGACGACTCGAAACGCGTCGCGCGACTCCCCTTCGCCGCCGCGTTCCTCCCCCTCTCCGTTCTCCAGCGCCGCCCCGAAGGTCGCGATCGCCGCGATCTCCCCCTCGGCGAGGATCGCGAGCAGCTCCTCCCGCTCGGCCTCAACGGCGAGGTTCGCCGCCAGCGCGCGCGCGTTGCGCACGACGGCGAGGAAGCAGCCCGCGCACTCGCCGAGGTCCGCGCTCGATCCGGAGACGTCTTCCGAGAAGGTCACGGTCGCACCCGCCGGTAGAACCATCCGCAGCATCGGATTCACCCGAGGAACGGAGCCGGGAGGGGGCCCTCCCCCGAACGCGTGACCTCCCGGCACAGGGGGGCGTAGAATCGTGTGCCTCGATTCCCCCGTTCAAGCAAAAGGCATCGATGAGGCTCACCGCCACCCCCCTCCTCCCCCTCCTTCGCACGGCCGCCGCTTCGGCCCAGGTCGAGGTCGGCGACAAGGCGCCCGCGATCGAGACGACGGCGATCGGGAACTCGGAACTCTGCTCGCTGGACGCGTTCCGCGGCCGGGTCGTCCTCTACGAGTTCTTCGCCTACTGGTGAGGCCCCTGCCGGGGCTCCGTGCCCCACGTCAATCAGTTGATTGACGAGTTCGGCGAGAAGGGCCTCGCGGTCGTCGGCGTCACCCACGAGCCGCCCGACCCGACGGAAAAGTTCATGCAGCAGACGGGCGCGAAGTGGACCGTGGCCTACGTTCCGAAGGGCAAGACCTTCGAGGAGTGGGGCGTGATCGGGATCCCCGCCGCCTTCCTCGTGGATCCGAACGGGACCGTCGTCTGGTCCGGCCATCCGGCCGGGCTTCGCTCGAAGGAGATCGCGAAGTACGTCCGCGGCGTCCGCTACGCCCCCGACCTGTCGAAGGCGCACGCCGCGATCGAGACTCTCGTCCGCAAGGGGGAGTACGGCGAGGCCTACTCGGAGATCCGCGAGGCCCTCGACGGGGCGGGATCGGACGAGGGAGCCCGGAAGGGGCTCGAGGCCACCCGCAAGGCGATCGAGGATCGCGCGGCCTGTTCGCTCGGCCGCGGCAAGCAGTGCCTCGACGAGGCGGACGCGTACGGGGCGCTCGAGGCGTTCGAGGCCCTCGCGCGGGAGTACGAGGGGCTTCCGGCGGCGGCGGAGGCGAGCGAAGCGGCCTCGAAGATCCGAGGCGACGCCGCGCTCGCCAAGGAGGTCGAGGCGGGGCAGGGGGTCCACGAGGGGCTCGACCGGATCGAGAAGGGCTCCTATCGCGAGGCGTGGAAGGCCTTCGCGGAGGTCCGCGCCTCGCACGCCGGCACGGCTGCCGCGAGGCGGGCGGCGTCCCACCAGGAGCAGATGAAGGAGGCCGGGCAGTACGGCTACAGTCCGACTTGCAGGAAGTGCAAGCGCCAGGGAAAGGCCTGCGACGACTGCCGGTCCCAGGCGAAGTGGCCGGAGATCGAATAGCCGGCGGCCCGCGCCGAATCCCCTCTGCATGGCTTGCCGGCGTACGGGTCGAGGCAGGAGCCCGTTCCGGGCGGGGCTGGGCGTCGGAGCCCTCGCCGCGGTCGTGTACGTCTTCGTCGGCCCTCACGCGCCCTGGAGATCCTCCCCTCCTCGCGCCGGCGCCTTCCTCACGCCGCTGCGCGCGTCCCTGCCCGACCGCACGGTCCTCCAGGGGGTCGTCCTCGATCCGCAGGGCCGCGCCCTTCCTGCGGCGCGCGTGAGCGTCCGACCGTCGTCCGAGGACTGCGGCGACGCATCGGAGACCTGGAGCGAGGAGCCGCGCGACCATCCCGTCAACCACCGCGGAAGCTTCGCGTTCACCGACCTCGAGCCCGGGACCTTCGAGGTCGTCGCCCGCGCCCCGGGCTTCCGATCCGAATCGAAGACCCGCGTCCTCCTCGGCCGCACGCAGCCCGCGGTGAACCTCCGGTTCGTCCTCCAGCCGGCGGAATAGAAAAAGGGGTCAGGCACCTTTTCCGCCGAGCCGGAAAAGGTGCCTGACCCCTTTTTCTCCTTTTCTTCAGATCGTGATCCCCGTCGCGCCCGTCAGCGCCGGGAAGGGGGGCAAGAGGACGAGCGTGTGGACCGTGATCGGAGGGACGGGCCCGCCCGTCGGCGGGATCGGGATGGGGACCGGCGGACCCGGCACGGGCCCCGCGGGACCGGCGGGGATCACGGCGAGCACTCCGTTCGTGAGGAAACCCGGACCGCCGTAGGCCATCGCGAGGGGCGGCGCCGGGATCGGGACCGGCGGCACGGCGAGCCCGAGGACGAGGAAGGTGGGGGCTCCCATCGGGATCGGAGCCGGCGCGAAGGAGGCGAGGGCGAACCCCGGGTTCCCGAGCCCGTACACGACGGGCAACGGCACGGCCCCGATGCACATCGGGACCATCGGCGCGAGCGCCGGCTGCCCGGACGGCGCGAGGGCGACGCAGACCTGCGACGCGGCCGGTGGAGCGAGGAAGAGGAAGGGAACGAACGCGAGAAGTCGAGCGGTGCGCATGACGGTCTCCTTTTTCGATGCCAGCGATCGAGGAGACCGCGCGGCGGCCCGCGGTATTACTTCGCGTGCCGGTAGAAGCCCTCTCCCGACTTCCGGCCGAGCTTCCCCTCCGCGACGAGACGGCGCAGGATCGCGGGCGGCTCGAAGCGAGGTCCCAGGGTCGCCGCGAGGTGCTCGGCGATGGAGAGCCGCACGTCGAGCCCGACGAGGTCCGTCAGCTCGAGGGGGCCCATCGGGTGGCCGTAGCCGAGGCGCATCGCGCGATCGACGTCCTCCGCGGACGCGACCCCCTCCTCGACGAGCCGCATCGCCTCGAGGCCGAGCGCGAGGCCGAGCCGCGACGTCGCGAACCCCGGCGCGTCCCGCACGACGATCGGCTCCTTCCCCAGATCCCGGACGAAGGCGAGCGCGCGCTCGACCGTCGCGTCCGCGGTGCAACCCGCGCGCACGATCTCGACGAGGGGCATCGCGTAGGGGGGATTGAAGAAGTGGAGGCCCAGCGCCCGCTCGGGCCGGCGCGCCTCCGAGGCGATCTCCCCCACCGGGAGCGAGGAGGTGTTCGTCGCGAGGATCGCCTCGGGCGCGACGATCTCGCCGAGGCGTCGGAAGAGCGCCCGCTTCTCCGCGAGGACCTCGGGGATCGCCTCGATCACGACGTCCGCTCCCGCGACGGCGCCCTCGACCTCTGCGATCGCGCGGATGCGCTCGAGGATCCGCGGCGGATCGTCGGGGGAGATCTTCCCCTTCGCGACGCCCTTCTCGAGGTTCTCGCGGATGCGGGAGAGCGCCCTCTCGAGCCCCGCCGGGACGACGTCCTGGAGCGCGACCTCGAACCCCTTCGTCGCGGCGAGCTGCGCGATCCCGCCCCCCATCGTCCCCGCCCCGAGGACCGCGACGCGCCGGATCCCGGTCATCGCCCGGCGCCGTCCCCCGCGAGGTGGCGCATCACGATCGCCTCGATCCGCTCCACGAGATCGCGGACCTCGGGTTCCCCGATCTCGAGTCGGGCCACGTACGCCTTCCAATCCTCCCCGAGCTTCCGGACGTCGTGTCCGCGGAAGGCGCGCTCCGTCGAGCGATCCATGTGGTGCGTGTCCTTGAACGTGCGGAGGAGCGTGGGAACGATCGCGCGGACTTTCTCGTCGGCGTGTGTCAGGAGGAAGTGCGTCATCGACCAGCCCTGCGCGTAGTAGGCCTGGCCGTCGCGGTAGTAGTCCCGCTGGCGGAACCGCAGGATCTCGTCGAAGGCCGCCGTCCTCCCCTCGAGGAGCGCGATCCGGACCCACGCCACGCGCACGGGGGCCGTCGGAACGCCGCGAAGGTCCTCTCCGGTCGCGAGGCCCGGAGACGCCTCCGAGAAGAAATCGCCGAGCCCCTCGTCGAGCCAGGACGGAAAGTCGACCTTCGACACGATGAAATGGTGGAAGTACTGGTGCCAGCCCTCGTGGGAGAGGACGCCGAGGAGGTCCATCGCCAGCTTCGCGCGCAGCTCCTGGAGGAGGGGCCAGGCCTCCTTGCGGTGGGCGGGCGCGTCCTCCGGAGGCTCCTCCGAGCCGAGGCGCACCCGGCTCTCCTCCGCGGTCTCCTCCTTCGGGCGCGTGATCGCTCCGCCCACGAGGCCCGTGTCGTACGCGACGAGCTCGCGCTCCCCCTCGCTGTAGTAGGCGAGCGAGCGGCTCGAGGCCCCGTACGCGAGGTAGCCCTCGCGGTTCGCGAAGATCTTGACCGTGAAGGGCCGCGCCGACTTCCTGAACGGGAGGAGGCGGCGGTAGGTCGCCATCATCCCCTCGAGGTGCTCCCCGATCCGCTTCGTCGTCTCGCGGGCGATCTGCGACTGGATCTGGTAGGAGGGCGTCTCGAGGACGTGCCAGCCGGGCGGGACGTCGCGCGGCTTCCAGTCGCCGCGCCTGGGGCTGTCCCCCTGGAGGAGCAGGAGGGGGAGGAGGAGGACGGCGTGCGCCATGGAGGAGAGTGTGGCGGGGAATCGCGAACGGCACAATGCTCGCGCGTGGAAGAGGGACGCATGACAACCCGGGCGATCGGCGCGGCCCTCCTCGCCGTGTCGGGGGCGTGCGCCATCGGAGCGGAAACGAGAGCGATCCCCCCGGGCGCGGAGGTCCAGGTCGCGCTGCGACGCCGCCGGGAAGCGCTCGAGGAGATCGGCCGGGTCGAGGAACGGATCGCCGCGACGAGGGTCCGCCTCGAGGAAGCATGGGCGCCCCCCGAGGAGCGCCGCCGCCTCCTCGAGGACGAGGACCGTCTCGAGGACCTCCGGGCGCAGGCCGATGCGGCCCGCGCCGACGCGATCGAGGCGGCGTGCGGGAACGACGCGGCGGCGCGCGAGGCGCTCGGCTCGGTTTGGATCGAGTCGTGGCGCGAGTCGATCGCCGCAGGAGACGAGGCGCGAGCGGGGGTGTTCGCGGCGCGGGCGCGACGCGGGGTCGGCGGCGGTCGATTCGCGGCCGAGGTCGAGGCGCGCGGAACCGTGCGGCTCTCGATCGAGCCGGAAGGAGCTTCGGTGAGCGTCTCTCGTTACGAAGAGGAGGCCGGGCTCGTTTCGGGCGGCGCGTTCGTCCTCGTCCCCACGGGTGAGGAGGCGCTCGGCACGACGCCCCTCGGTCTCGTCCTGCTCGCCCCGGGCTCCTACCTCGCCGTCGCGCGACGAGCGGGATTCGAGGATCTCCGGCTCCCCTTCGCGGTGTCGCGCGGGGACACCGTGGAGGTCGCGGCGCGCATGTTGCCGGACGCCGCCACCCCGCCGGGATTCGTTTTCGTCCCGGAGGGGCCGTTCCGATTCGGCGGCGATCCCGAGGCGCTCGGGAGTCGGCCGGGCGAGATCCGCGAGGTTCCCTCCTTTTGGATCGCGCGCGAGGAGGTGACCATCGGCGAGTACCTGGAGTTCCTGAACGACCCCGAGACGCTACGAGAGATCGAGGAGCACGAGGCCCGGACGGGGAACCCCCTCCGCGCCCCACGCGATTTCGCGCGCCCCGAGGGCTACTGGTCGCGCGGCGAGGACGGCCGATACGCGCCCGAGGTCGATCCCCGGACTCCGGTCGCCGCCGTGACGTGGGGAGACGCCACTGCCTACGCGGGCTGGAAGAGTCGGCGCGCCGCGGAGCGCGGCGAGCCCTGGGTCTTCGCTCTGCCGCGGGAGGAGGAGTGGGAGAAAGCCGCGCGCGGCGTCGACGGTCGCGCCTATCCATGGGGGAATCGGTTCGACTGGGGCTACTGCGAGGGAGGACTGTCGAGACGCGAGGGGCCGCGGCTCGGACCGGCAGGGGAATTCCCGCGTGACGAGTCCCCCTACGGCGTGCGCGCGATGTCCGGCGGCGTCAGCGAGTGGTGCGAGGAGTGGGCCACCGAGGGCGCCACGCGGGTCCTGCGGGGCGGATCGTTCGAGCTCGCCTCCCCCGCCTTCTTCCGCGCGGCCTACCGAAGCACGTCCTACCCTGAGGTCCTCCTCGTCCAGCCGGGGATTCGGCTGATCGCGCGACGGGCGAGCGACCGGTGAGCCTCGCGGCACTCGCGCTCGTCGCGGCTGCGTTCTCCCTCCAGGAGCTGCAGGGCACGGCGGTGGAGCAGGCGAGGAGCCTTCTCGAGGCCGGGCGCGCGGAGGAGGCCCTCGAGGTTCTGGAGCAGGCGGCGCATCGGCCCCCGGCTTCCGCCCCGCCGGGGTGGGACGCCGAGATCCGGTGGTGGGCCGGCTGGATCCATTACCGCTCGGGGCGCTGGGACTTCGCTCGCGAGGCCTTCCTCCGGTCGCTCGAGGGGAATCCCGCCTACACGAACGCGCTTTACCACGCCGGGCGCGCCTCGATTGCGCTCGAGGACTCCGCGGGGGCCGAGGATCTCTTCCTCCGGCTCGCGCGCGACGCGGGCGAAGGGCTCCTTCCCCTCGTCCTCGCGGCGGAAGGCGACGCCGGCCCCTTCTCGTGGGAGGTGTTCCTCCTCGCGGATCGCGCCTTTCGCGAGGGGCGGCTCGGACGCGCGGGAGATCTTTCCGAGATCCGGACGGCGCTGGCTCCCGCCGACGTCGACGCGTGGAACAACCTCGCCTTCCTCCGACGCCAGGACGGCCGTTACCGCGAGGCGTGGGAGGCGTACGTCCGGGCCGCCGCGCTCCGCCGCGGCGATCCGCGGCTCTGGAACGACGCGGCCCTGATCCAGCACTACTACCTGCAAGAAGACCTCCCGCTCGCGCGGGCGATGTACGAGCGCGCGATCGAGTGCGCGGGGGCCCTCCTGCTCGAGTCGCGCACCTCCGCCCCCAGCCGGGCCGCCGCGAAGTCTGCGCTCAAGGACGCGCAGGAGAACCTCCGCCGCCTCCTCGAGGGGCGCCGCGGGCCGGCGCCGTTGCGCTGAACCTCTCGCCGCGCCGGATCCGACGCGTGACCACCGGGCGAGGTCCGCGTCCATTGCACCGGACACCGGACCCTCGTGGAGGTGAAGAATGACCAAGAGTCGTTGGCGGATTTCCGTCCTGTCCTGTGCGCTCCTCGCCGGTGCATTGCCCGGCAGGGCGCTACCCCAGAACCCCGGCGTGATGCAGACGACGTGGACGTCGCCCAAGGCGACCGAATCTCCGGCTCCGGGCGACGCCTGCGCCTGGGAATGGCACCACAAGCAAGACGCCTTCGGCTCCGACGTCTGCGGCCCCACGTCCGACTGGCTCGGGCTCTCCGAGGCCTACGCGAAGGCGCGAGCCTGGGGGATGCAGATCGACGCCCTGGGACGCGCCTGGGACGCGGGCGGACTCTGGTGGACCTCCTGCTCGGCGGCCAAGAGCGGCGCCGGAAGCCTCACGCTGACCTTCTTCGGACCGGCGGACCCGCCGTGCGCGCCGAGGATCGAGGTGAACTGGCATCCCCGATGGCGCTGGTATCTCTACCTCGATCCGCCGGGCCACGTCGTCGTCGCCGGACAGATGAAGGGGAACGCCCAGTGCCCCGGAGTCGTCGTCGACGCGACGGCCGCGCCGGCCCTGGCCTCGACCTCGTCCGCACCCGTCCAGGTCTGCGTCGGCGCGGTCTGCTTCACCGTCTCGCTTCAAGGAGGCGGAGGCCGGCTCGCCGGCGAGGCCGCCGACGGGGACGGAGGGATCGCCCTGTGCGAGCTGGGGCACCTCTCCTGGTTCGGGGCCGTAGCGGTCGACGCGCGGGCGGAGTTCGGCCTTCTCAACTGGACCTCCTTCGCGTGGGGAGGCGTCGGCGCGAGCGATCCCGGGCTCGAGGTCCGCGCGGACTGCATCGCCCCCTACTGCCCCGGCACGACGGTGATCGAGTACCGCAACTAGAGCGATGACTCGCCGACCGATTCCGAGGACCGCTCTCCTCCTCGCCGCCGGACTCGGCGCCGCGATCGCGGGAAGCCTCCTCGTCCGCTCCGGAGCCGCGAGGCGATCGCCTCCCCCGACCCATGCCGAGGCGCCCGCGCGGGAGACGGCGCCGGATGTCCCGGACGCGGCCGGCGGGGCCGAGCGCACGGCCCTCGACGGCGACACGATCCGCGTGCTGGGCCGTGGGCCGGGCGGGGTCCGTCCGGTCGCGGGGGCCATGGTCTCCCTCGATCGCGTCCCCTTGACCGCCGAAGGGCGCGTCGCGCACCGGGCGGAGACGGATCGCGAGGGGGTGGCCGCACTCGCGACCGTTCCCGCGGGACGCTGGGTCGCGCGCGTGATGGCACGGGGCTTCCTCGGCGAGACGGCGCCGATCGAGATCGCGGAGGGAGAACATGCGTCTCCGCTCCTCGAGATCGTCCTCGACGAGCTGGCGCGCGTGCGCGGCTCCGTCGTCGACGGCTCCGGCCGCCCGATGCCCGGAACGCACCTCCACCTGAGGTTCGACGAGGGGAGGTTCTCCATTCGAACTCCCCTCCATCCGCTCGACTCGCCGCAGGGGCTCGAGCCCGTCGCGGGGCCCGACGGAAGGTTCGCGTTCGGCGCGCCGCCCGACACGTCGATCGTCCTGGAGGCGCTCCACCCGACGGCGGGTCGCGTCGAGAACGCCGTGGATCCGCTCTCTCCCGGGGAGACGCGGGACGTGAGGCTCGTTCTCCGGCGGCCGACGAACGTCGTCGGGAGGGCGGTCCCGTTTCTCCCCGTCGCGGGCGCGGGAACGGTCACGCTCTGCCGCGTCGTGGAGAACCGCTCCGGCCTCGTCGACGAGCGGAGCGCAGCGCCCCTCGCCGACGGCACCTTCCGGTTCGGGAACGTGACCCCGGGCGACAAAGTCCTCCTCTACTCGAGGTCGGCGCCCGAGGGGATCGAGATCGGGATGATCGAGGCCACGGCGGTCGAGGAGGAGACGACGGACGTCGGGGATCTCCGCGTCGCCCCCTCCGTCCTCGACGTCCTCGCCCACTCCCGAGACCTCCCCGACATCCGCCGCACGGTCGACCTCAACGGGGCCGTCCTCCCGGCCGGGCGCGCGCGCGGCAGCTATCCCGTCCACGCGAGGCTCGAGAGCGGTGCCCAATTCCGGATCGCCGGGCTGCCGGCGGGGCGCCTGCGTCTCGTCGCCTCCCTCCTCGACGAAGGAGGCGCCGGGCCCGACCCCGCATTTCGGGAGGCGAACTGGGGGGCCGAGTACGACGGCGTCGCGGGCGAGGCGGTCTTCGTGTTCGAGCGCCGGGCGCCGACGGGGAAGATCCGGGTGCGCGTCTCCCCCCCTCCTGGGATCGCGCCGGAGGACCTCGCCGCGCGCGTCGCGCTCATCCGGGGAGGGCGGATCGCGGCGGCCTACGGATCGGTCCGGCCCGGTCGCGAGGAGTTCTCGTTCGAGGCGGAGGCGGGGAACGCGGAGATCCTCGCGGCGGCGAACGGGTTCGTCTCGGGGCCGATCCCCCTCGAGGTCCGAGCGGACGAGAACGTCGAGATCTCGATCGCCGAGTGGAGGGAGGGACGTGCGGTGCTCGGAACGGTCCTCGACGACGCCGGCCGACCCGTCGCGGGCGCCATCGTGCGGGTCGTCGCGGGGGCCGGCCCGCCGCAGGGCACCGATTCCCCTCTCGTGCTCGAGCGCGCGGACGGACGAGGGCGGTTCCGCATCGAGGCGCTGCCTCCGCTCTCCGATCTCCACCTCTACGCGTCCTCGGGCTCCCGCCTCTCGCGCCCCGTCCCGGTCGACCCGAAAGGCGGTGGCCTGGAGCTCGAGCTCGTCCTCGACGGGCGCCGCTGATCCCGCGGGAATCCTCCGTACACTCCGGGGCGTGAGGCTGTCCCCGCTCGCCGTCGCCCTCGGTCTCGCCTCCTGCGCCTCCCCCGTCGCGCCCGGCGATCCCCTCGAGCGGCTCGGCGACGAGATCTCCGTCTGCGGGCGGCTCTTCCACACGGGAACGCCCGTCGTGCTGTGGAACGATCCCGGGGGATACGACGCGTACCGGATCGATCGGCGGTTCCCGGAAGAGCTCTCCGCCGCGCGGCGCGAGGAGAGCGGGATCGGCCCGCGCTACGGGCCCGTCCGGGGAGGGCTCGGCGCGGAGATGGCGGAACGCGTCCACGCGGGCGGGTGGAGCCTCGGGGACCTCCGCGAGGTCGTCGATCAATTCGTCGTCCACTACGACGTGTGCGGCACGTCTCGGCAGTGCTTCAAGGTCCTCCAGGACGTCCGCCGCCTGTCCGTCCACTTCCTCCTCGACGTCGACGGCACGATCTACCAGACCCTCGATCTCAAGGAGCGGGCCTGGCACGCGACGGTGGCGAACGACCGATCGGTCGGAGTGGAGATCGCCCACATCGGGGCGTATCCCTCTCCCGATCATCCCGTCTTCCGGACCTGGTACGGGCTCGACGATGCCGGGCTCCGCCTCGTGTTCCCGGAGTGGATGACGCAGACGGGGATCCGCACCGCGGGGTTCACGCCCCGTCCTCGCCGCGAGGCGCGGATCGCCGGGACGGTCCACGGGCAACCCTACTGGCAGCACGACTTCACCGAGGAGCAGTACGTCGCCCTCGCGCGCCTCGCCGCCGCTCTCGCGAAGGTCCTCCCGAGGATCCGCCTCGACGCACCGCGCGACGAGGACGGCCGCGTCCGGACGGACGCGCTCACCGCGGAGGAGCTCGCCGCCTACTCGGGGATCCTCGGACACCACCACGTCACGACCCGGAAGACGGACCCGGGGCCCGCCTTCGACTGGGAGCGCTTGCTGCGCGACGCGAAGCGCCTCCGGTGAACGGGTCGAAAGCGCTTTACGCCGCCTGAGGCCGCGGGAATCCTCTCTCACCATGAAGCCCGCGGCCCCTCGCGAGATCTTTCCCCTCGCCTTGGTTCTCGTCTCCTGCGCGGCGGCTCCCGTCGTGCTGCGCCAGGAGCCGGCGGCGCCCGTCGAGGCCGGCGCGCCCGACCGGATCCTCTTCCCGCGCACGCCCGCGCTCTCGCCGGACGGCTCGCGGATCTGTTTCTCCTGGCAGGGGGATCTCTGGATCGTGCCCCGCGAGGGAGGCGTCGCGCGGCGCCTGACCGTCCATCCCGCCTACGACTCCCGCCCGCTCTGGTCTCCGGACGGGACGCGGATCGCCTACACCTCGGATCGCCACGGGAACGAGGACGTCTTCGTCCTCGACGCTCGCGGCGGCGAGCCGGTCCGCCTCACCTTCCACTCCGCGGCGGACGGCGCGCGCGCCTGGCTCCGCGACGGGTCCGGGATCGTCTTCGCGAGCACGAGGCTTCCGGGGGAGGGTCGACATCCGGGCCTCCATCTCGCCTCGCTCGAAGGGGGACTCCCGAAGCCGTTCGGGGCGATCCGCGGCGCCGACGTCGCGATCGACTCCGACGGGAAGATCGCGCTCGTGCGAGGCGGGTCCCCCTGGTGGCGGCGGGGCTACCGCGGATCGGGAAACTCCGATCTCTGGCTCCTCGAGGGCCCCGACGCGCCGGCGACCCGGCTCACGACCTTCGAAGGGGACGACTTCCACCCGATGTGGGGGGAGGGCGGCGCGCTCTACCATCTCCGCGACGTCGACGGAGACAAGCGCCTCCATCGCATGGATCCCGGGGCGCGCGAGTCGCGCCCCGTCGAGGGACCGCCGGGATCGCTGCGGTTCCCCTCGATCTCCGCGGACGGGCGCTCCATCGTCGCGGAGCACGGCGACGGGCTCGTCGTCCTCGACCTCGCTGCAGGCACGTTCCGGGAGATCGAGATCCGGGGAGGGGCCGACGTGCGGGCAAACGCCACGGCGTCGCGGGTCGTCACGTCCGGCGCCGTCGACTACGAGGTCTCCCCCGACGGCGAGGAGATCGCCCTCGTCGCCGAGGGGGAGATCTTCGTCGTGCGCCGGGAGGAGAAGCGCGAGCGCGCGCGGAACGTGACGGAGCACCCGGCGCGCGAGGGAAGCCCGGCGTGGTCGTCCGATTCGAAAGCGATCGTCTTCGTTTCCGACCGCGAGGGGGGGCGCGACCTCTACCGGGTCGAGAGCGCCGATCCCGACGAGCCTCGTCTCTCCCGCGCGCTCTCCATGCGCGTCACCCGCCTCACGGAGACGCCGGAGGAGGAGGGGAGCCCGCGATTCTCCCCGAAGGGGGATCGCCTCGCCTTCGTCCGGGGGCTCGGAGACCTCGTCGTCGCGAAGCCCGACGCCACGGAGCCGCAGGTCCTCGTCTCGGGATGGGATGCCCCGTCCGACTTCCGCTGGTCGCCCGACGGAAAGTGGATCGCCTTCTCGCGCGACGACGACGAGTTCAACACGGAGGTCTGGATCGTCGCCTCGGAAGGGGGAGAGCCGTTCAACGTGACCCGCCATCCCGACCGCGACTTCGGCCCCGCGTGGTCGGAGGACGGGCGGATGCTCGCCTTCCAGGGGAGGCGCGGCGTCGAGCCGAACACGGACCTCTACTTCGTGTGGCTGCGCAAGGCGGACGACGAGAAGACGGCGGAGGAGATCGAGGACGAGCGGAAGGCGGCAAAGAAGAAGAAGGAGAAGAAAGGCGGGGCGACGAAGAAGGAGTCGGGCGCGGAGGCCGGCGCCGAGACGAGGCCGGCGGAGGAGCCGAAGGACGCCGACGAGAAGAAAGACGAGGACGAGAAGAAGGAGCCCGACGTCGAGGTCCGGATCGACTTCGAGGGGATGGCGCACCGGATCCGGCGCATCCTCGCGCTGCCGGGCGATCAGGCGGGCATCGTCGTCGCGCCCGAGGGAGAGCGGTTCGTGTTCGCCTCCGACCACGAGGGGCGGCGCGATCTCTACTCCGTGAAGTGGACGGGCGAGGACGTCGAGTCGCTCACGAGCGGCGGCGCCTCGCCGAGCGATCTGCGCGTCGCGGACGGCCTCGTCCACTTCCTGCGCTCCGGCGGCCGGATCGAGGCGATCTCCCCCGACGGGAAGACGAAGAAGTCCTACCCCTTCCGGGGGCGGCGCATCGAGAATCGCATCCAGGAGCGAGCCGTCGTCTTCGACGAGGCGTGGCGGACGATGCGGGACCGCTTCTACGACCCCGGATACCACGGCGCGGACTGGGAGGCGGCACGGGCGAAGTGGGCACCCTACGCCGCGATCGCTTCCGATCCCGAGGACTTCCAGGACGTCGTCCTCCTAATGCTGGGCGAGCTGAACTCGAGCCACACAGGCTACTTCCTCCGACGAGGCGGATCCGAGGACCTCTCCGACGCGACGGGCGAGCTCGGCGTGATCTGGGATCCGGCGCACGCCGGGCCCGGGCTCCGCGTGGCGGAGGTCGTCCCGCGCTCGCCGGCCGACCGCGAGGCTTCGAAGCTCTCGCCGGGCGACGTGATCGTCGCGATCGACGGAGTCGAGGTGGGTTCCGAGCGCAACCCGTACCCGCTCCTCAATCGAACGGCCGGTGAGGAGGTGCTCCTGACCGTGCGAGGTCCCGCCGACGAGGAGCGCCGC
>Ga0187892_10006999_pt1 | contig 16347 bp, 19 predicted proteins | sample MA1701073metaG_FD_139345 | JGI IMG/M metagenome (GOLD analysis project Ga0187892, IMG submission 139345) | Bio-ooze microbial communities from a basaltic lava cave in the Kipuka Kanohina Cave System on the Island of Hawaii, USA - MA170107-3 metaG ... | reverse complement strand
ACCAGCCAAAGTGGTGATCGTCGCCTGTATGCGGAAACTGCTGACTATCATGAATGCGATGGTAAAAAATAATGCTCAATGGAGTGCAAAAACCGCTTGACTTTGAACACGGTTGCTCTCCCGCAAGGGGCGAGGGAGAAAAGCGGAGCGCCGCCCAAGGCTTGGAACCCTCTCCACCCAGCGGGGGGAGAGGGGAGGGTGAGGGGGGCGGAGTAGAAAAGCGCGCAGCGATTTTCATCGGCCCCGAGTTCGGTACCGTCACTCGCCCCGACCTGGTGGCCGCCGCGCGTGAGGCCGGTGATGCCGACTTCGACGTGCTGATCGCCTGCGCCTTCAACTACGAGGCGCACGCCACCGAATTCAACAAACTCGGCCGCATCCCCGTGCTCAAGGCGCGCATGAACGCCGACCTGCACATGGCCGAGGACCTCAAGAACACCGGCAAAGGCAACCTGTTTGTCGTCTTTGGCGAACCGGATATTACAGTAGAACATCGAAATGGCCTTTCGTTTACGGCGCTCCAGGAAGCATTCAGTACCGTGGACTTCGGGTATTATTTAAAGGGGCCAATTTCCCATGGGACTTTTGGCTTCAAACTTACAACCGATGGTCAGCAGCCGCAGACGACAGCAGATGCCACACAAATAGGACTGCGATTACACTCGTCGGATGAAAAATACGTCGCACAATGCCGGCTCGCAGGATTTACATTGAGCCGTCTGCAGCCGTATGAGGCGTGGCCGATGTTGGTTCAGGAAACGAAACGTATCTGGTCGGTTTACACGGACCGATTGGCTCCATTACGCGTGACTCGTGTAGCTACCCGCTTTATTAACAATCTACAACTTCCATTGGAGCGCGGGGCGTCATTTCAGACGTATTTACAGAAATTCGCGGACGTTCCAGATGAAGCGCCACAGGCGGTTGCTTCGTTTTTTCAGCGCTTTCAATTAGTAGATGTTCCCAGCAATGCCTTTGTAAACTTGACGTTAGCGCTAGAATCAATCCCAGCAGGTGGACCAGCTCCGGTAATTCTCGATGTTGATGCGTTCAGTGTTACGGACTTGGACCCGATGGACGATAAACTTTGGGTGATTCTTGAGTACCTGAGGACGCTGAAGAACAAGAGTTTTTTTGGCAGCTTAACTGAACAAGCGGCGGAGTTGTACGAATGAGTTCAGCCATTGCAATTCGTGGTTCGCGTCTGGCTTGGGAGTTTGACTATGAACCCATTACAGACAGTAGTCGCAAGATTCAGCGGGCGTGGGCGCAGAAAAGAAATTACCTGCAAGGAAGCGCGTCAGATTGGTTTCCGACTACAGAAGCAGCGCTTGGTAACATTAAAAAAGAGTGTGGCAGGACAGACTGGGACGGCAGTGGCGCGATTCCAGTGAGTGATCAAATGATCGATCTTGCGGCGAAAATTGCGGAATCGTTGTTTACGATGCTGCCCAGAGGCACACCGGCGCCTGATCTCATACCGGAAACTGACGGGGAAATTTGCCTCAGCTGGTCGGTCGATTCCGGCCGGTTATTTTCATTGAGCGTTGGCGCGCACGACAAGATCAATTTCGCTGGTCAGTTCGGCAAGGAGGGCGGTATTCATGCCTGGCAACCGATTGATGCGACGAGTCGCAGCAGTCTTGAAAAATCTCTTCAAGACGCTGCTCGGTACATTGGGCGTCTCTACGCGCCGGCTACCATTAACCGTAAGTCCTGACGAGAAAATAAGTAGCTTTGTGTTTCGTTCTGATCAAGTGGTCAGGAAGAGCCAGACGATCCATTATTCGCGTCTAATGCCACGGCCCAATCGCGAGACTGGTCGGCTGGAAACGTCAGTATGCCGCTCGCAGTATCTGACAGAGGCCCAGGTCTGGGAGATTTGCTCGTTGCACTTTGATTCCCGCGCGCCAAAGCCTGCGACAGGTCGTGGCGTCGGCCCCGCTGGAGCCGTGTTTCAGGTCGATTTGCATTTTGACGCCGACCGTAAACCGTATCGGGAGCACGCTAACATAATTGGGTGGCGTGACTCGGCGAATACTCCGTATGACGAACAGGAGCATTTTTGGATGGACCAGGCCCAACGAATGGCGCCCCACTTTTCCTACGTGCCGCGCTTCAGGTCTGATTGATTTCCGCGTCGCCGACAGCTTGACTGAACTCATCGGTGGGGGTCAGAAGGCGGTCAAGACCTTGCTGTTCGATTTGCAAATGGAACGCGCCAATTTAGGCGCGATCCTTACATTTAGCCGGACCATAAGGTTTCATTCGGCCGATTGCGCGACCTTCTCAAAACATGCCTGACTTCCGCATCGCCGACACCTTCACCGACAGCCTCGCCAAACTGACCGGCGAGGAGCAGAAGGCCGTCAAGACCACAGCCTTTGATCTGCAACTGAATCCGGCGAGTCCAGGCATGCAGTTTCACAAGCTTGATGAGGCCAAGGACAGGAACTTCTGGTCTCTCCGCGTGAGCAGCGATATTCGTTTGATCGTCCCAAGACGGCTGCCAGTCTGCTCCTGTGTTATGTCGATCACCATGACAAGGCTTACGACTGGGCCAAACGCCGCAAGCTCGAAACGCATCCCAAGACTGGAGCGGCGCAGTGGGTGGAGATCCGCGAACGGGCTGAGGAGATTGCAGTCCCAAAATATATCGAGGTTGCGCGATCTCCGCCGGCCAAGCCGCTGCTGTTCGCGCATCGCTCTGACGATGATCTGCTGAGCTATGGGGTGCCGGCCGCCACATGATCGTAGCGCGGGTTCTGGAAGGACGTGGCCCAGGGCTAGGCGTGCAACCGCTCGAAGTCCAGCCCACTGAAGCGCTCAAAGTCCCGATCGAACGACGCCAACGTCGCACCATGTTCGATCGCCAGCGCGGCCAGATGCGCATCGGTGGTGAGGTTGCCGGCGGAGCCTGCGGCGATCAACAGGCGGCCCAGCAGTTGCTCATGGCGTTCTGTTGGGTGAAGCACGCGCGCGCCGGGCTCGGACAACCACACATTGAGGAAACGCAAGGCGGTTTCAATCGACATCGGTTCGGATAAAATGCCTCGCCGCGTTCCCACGCGCACGAAACCCAGCAAGGCGACCCAGGCAAAGCCCACTCCGCTCGGGTTCTCGAATGCGGCCTCCAGCCAGGCGCTAGCCGCGGGCTGCAGCGGGCTATCGGCGTTGGCGGCGTAAAGCAGTACGTTGACGTCCGGCAGCTTCATCGGCCTTGGCGCATCTTGGCGATGATGGCCTCGTCCTCCAATTCCGCGGCCAGGGCCAGCGCCTTGGTTAAATCCACAAGCGGTTTCCCCATGTGGACTGTCGGCTGCTTGAATGGTTTGCGTCGTTTCGGCGGCGCGCTCCGAAGGCCAGCGCGGATCGCGGTGTTTAGCACCTGCTTGAAGGGCTCGCCTCGCTCGCGCATCGCCTTGCGCAGAAGCGATTCCACGTCGGGATCGAGGGTAACGGTGGTTCTCATAGCATCAAGACAGCAAAGAATTTGCTGTCATGATGTACCAGACCAGATGGCAAGTCAAGATTTCGTGGCGCTCGCTAGCGCGGAGAAAAACGAATGGCCAAGACACGGACTACCAAAGTCGATGAGACGCTCAAGGACGACGAAGCGACGCGCAGGAACATCCCGCCCGCCGAATATCAGTCGGTGATGCAGAAGGGGGAGCAAAGCGCCGCCGCGTCGCGTACGAGCGCGGCGCAGTTGGTGGAAATCCGCGAACGGGTTGAAGAACACGTCGTCCCGAAATACATCGAGGTCGCGAAAAGCGCGCCTCGCTCGCCTATCTACCTGATATGTCGGCGCCTCGCTCCGCGGCTTCGCGCATCTGGGCTTGCTCGCGACACTTGTGCAGAGCGTCCCTAACAGCGGATCACGATCATTGGGCGGCTTCCCAGGCGGCATAACCGCCCGCCAGCGAAACCACATTGGTGTAGCCCATGCGCTGCAGGGTTTGAGCTGCCAGGGCGGAGCGCCCGCCGCTTTGGCAATAGACCAAGGTCGCGGTCGCTGGGTCTTGTAGTTGCGGTAGCGAGCCGATCCTGAATTCCAGTAAACCCCGAGGAACATTGATCGCGCCCGGAATGGCACCGCGCTGAAACTCTTCCGGTTCGCGTACATCGAGAATGACGGTATTCGCGGGTTGCAGCAATTCACCCGCGCTTTCGAGACCGACTTCGCGGATCTCTTGTTTAGCCGCTTGCACAAGCATCTGAGCGGTGACCGACATGGCGTGCCTCCGTAGAAAAAGTCTTAAGCCTTAACCCAACGCCGTCGTATCCGATCGTGCATCGGGGCTCGGACATCATGGTACGCGGACGCTCGGGAAAAGGGTATCGCTGACGGCGGCTGCCGGCCGCTGGCAGCGCTGAGCTATCTAAATTGACTCCTAAGAAAGTGGTTTAAGTACGTCTTAATAATGATTTATATCAAATTGATATAGGTCTTATTTAAAGTTACTTACTCTATCGAAAATCGCTGTACCGATCCGCTCATATTTTGTATCTTTAGGTACCAATGAAGATTAGCCACATCAAGCTCTCCGGATTCAAGTCTTTCGTCGATCCGACCACGCTGCATCTGTCCAACAATCTTACCGGTGTCGTCGGTCCCAACGGTTGCGGTAAATCGAATATCGTCGATGCGGTGCTTTGGGTGATGGGCGAGATCTCCGCCAAACACTTACGCGGCGACTCGATGGCGGATGTCATCTTCAATGGTTCCAATAGTCGCAAACCCGTCGGCCAGGCCACGGTCGAACTTGTGTTCGATAACTCGGAAGGGGGCTTTTTCGGCCAATACGCGGGGTACGCGGAGATCGCCATCAAACGGCAGGTCACCCGCGATGGCGGATCGGATTATTTTCTCAATGGCGTACGTTGTCGGCGGAAAGACATTACGGATCTGTTTCTAGGCACGGGGCTCGGCTCGCGCAGCTATGCCGTCATCGAGCAGGGCATGATCTCCCGGGTTGCGGAAGCCAAACCAGAGGAGTTGCGAGTGTTCATGGAAGAGGCGGCCGGCATCTCCAGATACAAGGAACGCCGGAAAGAGACCGAGGCTCGGATCCGCGACGCTAAGGGCAATATTGCCCGCCTCACCGATATCCGCGACGAGTTGGAAAAGCAGATCTCCAAGCTCCAGCAGCAAGCGCGCGCCGCCGAGAAGTTTCAGCGCTTGAGAGACGAGGAACGGCGGTTGCGGGCGGAATCGATAGCACTTACCTACCGCCAACTTGAGCGCGAAGGCAACGAACACCGCTTGGTGACTCAAGCGCGGACTCTGGCCGTGGACACCGCGATGGCGCAACTTCGTGAGATCGAGCTCGGGACAGAGCAGACCCGTCAGGCCAGAGCTGCAGCGAATGACGGTTTTAATCAGGTGCAAGCGCGATATTACAGCAGCGGAGCTGAAATTGCGCGCTTGGAGCAAGCGATCCAGCACTCCAAGGATCGCCAGCAGGCCTTGGAACAGGAACTGGAACGCCTCGGACAAGACCTCACGCGGGCGGAGGGGCAAACGGTTGCGGACGAGCAGGCGTGTGTAAGCTTGAAAACGGAGATCGAACACCTTATCCCGCAGCATGGGCGCGCATCAGCGGAAGAGCGGGAAGCCGCAGCGCGGCTGCTTGCGCAAGAGGCCCAGTTGCAAACACTGCAAACGGCGTTGGATACGCAGGGCGCGGAGGCGACGCAGCTCTCCCGCGCCGAGAGCGCGGACGGCGCGCACGTTCAACACTTAAGCCAAAGCCTCGGAGCGACTCGCGAGCGGTTGCGGGGGTTACGGTCTGACCTCAGCGCCTTGGCGTTGCGGGAAGAGGTTTCGTCCCTGCACTCGCTGAGCCGCGATCTCGCCGGCCTCGAATTGTCCTACCAGGACTTACAAGCCCGAAAAGCCGAGTTTCAGGCCTCGATCCGAGAGTTGCGCGAGCGGCGCGATTGCCTCGGCAGTGAATTAAATGATTTGCACACTAAGTTGCAAGCCGCGATCGGACGGCGGGCGTCGTTGGAAGCGTTGCGCGACGGTCAGGCGGGCGTTGATCTCGGCGCGGCGCGTGCCTGGCTGGAATCCCAAGGGGTCGTGAACCCCGGGCGTGTGGTCCAGGAGCTTGCCGTCGATCCGGGCTGGGAGCTGGCCCTGGAGATGGTCCTGGGTGACTTTATTAATGCTTTTGTGTTTAAAACAATTGATAGTATTTTTAATAAGTTCGATACCTATGGGCAAGGGCTGCTCTGTGCCTTCGAACCGGCGAATGTCCAGTGCAAAGATCCAGGCCCGGAACCTCTTGCCGCGGAGTTATTGCTGAGCCGGGTAGGAGGACTGCACCCCATCACCTGTCTTCTGGGGGGCGTGTATCTCGCCGAAGATGTGCCGGCGGCGCTGTCCTTACGGCCGCGCTTGCGTTCCGGGGAGTCGGTTGTGACCCGTAGCGGCGTGTGGCTCGGCTGCAACTGGATGAAATTAAAGCGCGCGGAGGGCGAAGACGGCAGTGCCCTGCGCGTGCAAAAGGACCTCAATGCCGCCTTGGAATGCGAGCATGGTTTCGCGGACCAAGCCGATGGGTGCACGGCGCGCATGGCCGGCACGCGGCAGGCGCTGGCCGAAGCGGAGGAAGAACTCCGATCCCTGGAAGAACATCTCATCGATGCGCAAGGGCGGATCGGGCGTGCAAGGGAAGAGATCGCGGTGCGTCAGGCGGAACATGAGCACATTCGGATGCGGAACGAAACCCTGGGCGCGGAGTTGCGTGAGCTCGAAAGACGCGATCGAGCCGGCACCGCCGAGCTCGAGGAAGCAGCGGTTCGCTTGGAATTGATACGCCGGGACCTGGACGCGCTCGAAAACCGGCGGCTCGAGGCTACAACAAGCCGGGAGCAACAAAAAGCGCTGTTGCAAGGCGCGAAGGACCAGTGGCAAGGCGCTCGCGAACGCATGCACGAGATGGCGCTGCGGCTGGAGTCGATGCGCGCGCGTTGCAGATCCCTAGAGCAAAGCTTTAACCGCAATCGCCTCCAAGTCAGCCAAATGAGCGTGCGCCGCGAGGAGTTAATGGCCGCGCTCGGCCAGGCCGCGCAGCCCCGCGATGATCTCACGAAGGCGTTGCAGCAAGCCTTGGAAGAGCGGCTAGGGGTGGAAGCGCAACTGGCTCAAGCGCGCGCGGACCTGCAGGCGCTCGATGCCCATCTGCGTGAAGGCGCGGAGCGTCGCGCCGAGACTGAACGCGGCCTTCAGGGCCTGCGCGACGCGCTCGAGCAAGCAAGGGTGCACGAGGAAAGCTTGCGGGTGCGGATGCGGACCCAGCACGACTTGCTCGCTCCGACCGGTCATACAATGGAGCAATTGCTGCCTGGCCTCCCCGCCGAGGCCGATCCAGCCGCTTGGCAAGAGCGTCTAAGTCACATCGAGAGCCGCATCGAGCGGCTCGGTCCCATCAACCTGGCGGCAGTGAACGAGTTCCAGCAACTGAGCGAGCGCAAGAAGTACCTCGACGATCAACACGCCGATCTTAGCGAAGCGCTGGCGACCTTGGACGACGCCATACGGCGGATGGATCGGGAGACGCGCGGGCGGTTTAAAGAGGTATTCGAGGCGGTCAATTTGCGCTTACAGTCGATGTTCCCGCGGCTCTTCGGCGGCGGGCAGGCCTATTTGGAGCTGACCGACGATGATCTCTTGGCAACGGGAATCACGTTGATGGCGCGCCCTCCGGGCAAACGCAACACGACGGTGCATCTGCTCTCGGGCGGTGAGAAGGCATTAACGGCGCTCGCATTAATGTTTGCGATCTTCGAGCTCAACCCGGCGCCGTTCTGTCTCCTCGACGAGGTGGACGCGCCCCTCGACGACGCCAATGCCGTGCATCTTTGCGACATGCTACGCGCGATGTCGGAGAGCGTGCAGTTCCTATTCGTGACCCACAATAAAACCACCATGGAGATCGCTGAACGCCTCATCGGGATCACCATGCAGGAAGCGGGTGTCTCACGGCTCGTGGCCGTGGATATCGACGCAGCGGTGCGGCTCGCCGCAACGGCGTGATATGAACGGCCTGCGCCTGAGCTTGCTGCTGATCGGGCTCATCATTCTCGCGGCAATCTATTGGTGGGGCACGGCGTCGCAGAAGGGCAACCGCTGGAAGCGATTCACCCGGCGGCGCCGGCGAGAGCAACCGCCGCCCGAGGCGCCGCCGTTGTCGCTCGAACGAGAAGAGGGCGTTGATTACACCCGGACACTCGCCGATCTCAATGAGCTGATGGTGGAAAGGCGTGACGGACGTAAGTCTCAGTCCCCGATCGGTCGAGTGCTACGGCGTGGCCGCGAACGCTTCACCCAGTCCGCAACCGACGCCGCCCCGCCAGATCCCAAAGCGGACAAAGCGCCGGAACCGGAGAAGATACTGACGCTGTTTCTTACCGCTCCCGCGGGCGAGAGTTATCGCGGCGTCGCGGTTCGGGATGCCGCCGAGGCGGTCGGGCTACGCTATGGCGACATGGGGGTGTTTCATCATTACGGCCTCGCAGGTATGCCGTCACAGCAAAGTCTTTTTTGTCTTGCCAATATGCTTGAACCGGGTAGTTTCGATCTCGAGAAAATTCACACTCACGAGACCGCGGGCCTGGTCATGTTCATGCGTCTTCCGGTGCCGATCGACGGCAGCGTGGCATTCGAGCTTATGCTCAACACGGCGCAACGCCTGCAAGAGCGGCTTGGAGGTGAGCTGCGCGATGGCGAACACCGGCCGCTCGCACGCGCGGCCATCGATCGGATGCGGAAGCTGGCGGCGGATGCCCGCGGATAGCCGAACCGCGGCACGCGTTCGCGAGCTCCGCGAACTGATTGATACCCATAATTACCGCTACCACGTGCTCGATGATCCGGCGATCGGCGATGCCGAGTTCGACGGTTTCATGCGTGAATTGGAAGCGCTGGAAGCGCAGCATCCGGATCTTGTCGTAGTTGGATCGCCAACGCAGCGCGTGGGCGCCGAGCCGCTAGCGGAATTCGGCGAGATCGTGCATGAGGTCCCGATGCTGTCGCTCGCCAACGCGTTTACCCCCGCCGATCTCGTGGCCTTCGATCGGCGGATGCGCGAAGCCTTGGACGTGGAGGAAGTGGAATACAGCGCTGAGCCCAAGCTCGACGGCCTTGCCGTCAGCCTTCTGTATATAGAGGGCGTGCTTGTTCAAGCCGCGACCCGTGGCGACGGGACGCGCGGCGAAGAGGTGACGCGGAACGTGCGCACGATTCCGAGCATCCCCTTACGCCTGCTTGGCGCCGGATATCCGCGAGTCCTCGAAGTCCGCGGTGAAGTGCATATGACGAGACAAGGATTCCAAGCGCTGAACGAACATCAGCGAGCGGCCGGCGCCAAGGTATTTTCAAACCCGCGCAATGCGGCCGCGGGCGGCCTGCGGCAACTCGATCCACGCATCACCGCCCGCCGCCCCTTGACGATTTTTTGCTATGGCGCGGGCAAGGTCGATGGCGGGGAGATCCCGGCTAGGCACGATCTCATCTTGCGTCAATTCAAAGCCTGGGGTTTGCGGGTCTCCGGCGAAGCCGCGGTCGTTCGGGGGGTGCAGGGGTGTATGGGCTATTTCGAGGCGATGGAGCGCCAACGCGCGCACCTCCCCTACGACATGGACGGTGTGGTCTACAAGGTCAATGATCTGCGTCAGCAAGAAGCGCTCGGGTTTCTCGCGCGGGCGCCGCGCTGGGCGCTTGCTTTTAAGTTTGCGCCCGAGGAGCAAACCACCCGGGTCCTCGCCATCGAGGTACAGGTCGGGCGTACCGGGGCGCTCACGCCAGTCGCGCGGCTCGATCCTGTTGTTGTCGGCGGCGCGACGGTGACCAATGCGACCTTGCACAATCAGGATGAGATCGATCGCAAGGATGTGCGCATCGGCGACACCGTGATAGTGCGCAGGGCGGGAGATGTGATTCCCGAGATTGTGCGCATCCTGCCGGAGCACCGTCCGCCCGGCGCGCAGCCCTTTCGGATCCCGGATCGCTGCCCGGTGTGCGCTGCGCCCGCCGTGCGTAAAGCGGGGGAAGCGGTGTCGCGGTGCACCGGCTCACTGCGTTGCCCGGCGCAGCGCGTTCAGGCCATCTTGCACTTCGCCTCGCGGCGCGCCCTCGACATCCAGGGTTTGGGCGATAAGTTAGTCGAGCGATTGGTGACGGTAGGGAAGGTCGAGGACGTCGCGGATCTTTATAAGCTCAATGAAGCGGAGATCGCGGATCTCGATCGCATGGGTTCAAAATCCGCAAAAAACCTGGTCGCCGCCCTGGAGAAGAGCAAGAGCACAAGCTTGGCGCGGTTCCTCTACGCCCTCGGCATCACGGATGTGGGCGAAGCCACGGCCCGGACCCTCGCGGCGCATTTCGGCTCGCTCGATGCCATCCGCGCGGCGAGCGTCGCGGAGCTCGAAGCCGTGGCGGATATCGGTCCGGTCATCGCGAACCACATCGCGGAATTTTTTAGCAACCCTACGAACCTCGACATCATCGCGCGTTTGCAGCAAGTGGGAATGCGGTGGCAAGAACAGGCCCTTGCCACCGGCCGGCCTTTGGAAGGTTTGACCTTTGTCCTCACCGGCACCCTCGCATCGATGAGCCGCGATCAGGCGAGCGAGCGCCTCCTCGCTCTTGGCGCCAAGGTCAGCGCGAGCGTATCGCGCCAGACGAGCTTCGTCGTCGCGGGAACCGATCCCGGGACCAAAGCCGTGCGAGCCCGCGAGCTCGGCGTACCGGTTCTTTCCGAGGAGGAGTTATTGGCTAAACTCGCTCAGTAAGGCGTCTTCGCCGAGACAGTCTTTCCAATATCTGAGTCCGAAAGGTAGCGTTCGGGTCGATCATGGCAGCCGTGTGATCGACATGAACGAAACGCGACGTCGCTCGCTGGAGCGGCTCAAGGCTTTTCTGGACGGTACGGCAGGGCTCCAGTTCCCACCGTTCGCTCTCGGCATCTTAGAGACGTTCCGGAATGTCGCACACCCGGGCAGGGAGGAAGCATTGCGGCGATGTTAGCACGCCGCTACCCTCGTACCGAACGCCGCGGTCCCTCTGGCTACAGTTTCCCGCTCGCCCGTAGATAACCATCGACCGAAGTACCGGCAGAGGCACGCCGCGAATTTCACTCAAAAGGAGATTGATGGTGCGTAACGCTCGGTTCGGCAACACCCTCGGCTTGCTTTTTTCTCTGGTAGGTACCCTCAGCGCGGTCGATACCGCGGGGGCCTGCTCACTGCAATTTACCTCGCCCGCGCGCGGGAGTACGGTCATGAGCGCGACGGTGGGGGTCTCCGGCACCGGCTCGGGCACCGCGAACCCTCGGGATGTCGGGCAGGTGACCGCCACCTTGAACGGCCGGGTGTTCTTCCAGCGAAGCGGCGTCTTCACGAGCCTTATCCAGTTCCTGGGCTCCGGCTCGGCCTCCGTTACGCTGGATCCCGGCGCAAACATCTTCACCGTGCAAGGCAGCGCCGGGTCCTGCAGTGCTTCCGACAGCATGGTGGTCTACTACACCCCGCCGCCCCCGCCGGAAAAGAAAGGCTCCGGCCCTCCGCGGGAGTGCAACGGCAGCAATCCCATCTGCGGTGGCACCGGCGACAAGTACCAGCGCGAGATCGATTATGTGGGGGCCGGGGTCTTTCCGTTGCGCTTCGAGCGGCACTACAACAGCGCCTGGCCCGAAGAGCGGGCGCTTGGGGCGCAGTGGCGGAGCCATTACGATCGCCAGCTAGCGACGACCGCCACCCAAGCCGCGATCACACGCCCCGAGGGTCAGGCGTTCCTGTTCAATCTCGTCGGCGGGGGTGTGGACACCCGAGGTCGATGTGACCGAACGCCTCGAGCGTCTCACCGATGCGGCCGGGCTCCTGATCGGCTGGCGCTACACCACGAACACCGATGAGACCGAGCGCTACGACGCACACGGCCGGCTCGTCTCCCTCACCAACCGCCGGGGATTCACCCAGACGCTCGCCTATGATGCGGAGGGGAGACTCACTACCGTCACCGATCCCGCCGGGCGGACACTCGGCTTCGCCTACGATGAGACGCAGCATCTGCAAACGCTGACCGATCCCGCCGGAGAGGTCCATTCCTACCGCTACGATGGGAACGGCAATCTCGCGAGCGTCGGCTATCCCGACGCCACCCCCGCCGATCAGAACGACGATCCTATCCGGGTGTACCACTACGAAGATCCGCGCTTTCCCCATCACCTGAGCGGCCTCACCGACGAGAACGGCAGCCGCTTTGCCACCTGGGCCTACGATACAGCCGGCCGGGGGGTCTTATCGGAGCATGCGGGCGGCGCCGAGCGTGTCACCTTCACCTATCATCCCGATGGCACCACCACGGCCGGCCAGGCGCGGACTTATGCCTTCGACACGCTTGATGGTGTAAAGAAGCTCACCGCAGTCGCGGGCGCTCACTGCCCGCAGTGCGGCGACCAGGCCAAGGGCGCCACCTACGATGCCCGCGGCTTCGTCGCCTCGCGCACCGATTTCAACGGCCACACCACCCGCTACAGCCACGATGCGCGGGGACTCGAGGCGTCCCGTACCGAAGCGGCCGGGACCGCGGAAGAACGGACCGTCACGACCACCTGGCATCCGAGCCTGCGGCTACCGATCTCCATCACCGAGCCCGGCAAGGAGATCACCTTCTCCTACGATGCGGCCGGGCGCTTGCTGGGGCGCGCCGAGACCGATCCGGCGACCGGCGCCACCCGCGCCACGAGCTATACCTACAACAGCCTCGGTTTCTTGGAGAGCGTGGACGGGCCCGCACCGATGTCGGCGACCTCACCCGCTACGCCTACGATGCGGCGGGCGATCTGGTCTCCGTCACCGACGCCCTGGGCCACCCGACCCAGATCACCGCCCGCGACGCCCATGGCCGGGCGCTCGCGATCCGCGATCCCAACGGCACCCTGACCGAGCTCACCTATGACGCCCGCGGGCGGCTCATCTCGCGCACGGTCGATGGGCAGGCCACCTCCTTCGACTACGATGCAGCGGGCAATCTCCTCCGCACGACGCTGCCGAATGGCGCGTCCTTGCGCTACACCTACGACGCCGCGCATCGGCCGATTGCCTTGGAGGACAATCTCGGCAATCGCATTGACTATACCCTGGATCCCCTCGGCAATCGCATCCGCGAAGACGTGAAGGATCCCGGCGGGGCCTTGAGCCGTACCCGGTCCCGGGTCTACGACGAGATGAACCGCCTCGTGCAGACTATCGGCGGCGAGGACCAGACCACGCGCTATGCCTACGACGCGAACGGCAACCGGGTCTCGACGACCGATCCGAACGGCAATGCGACCACCCAGGCCTTCGATGCCCTGAACCGCCAAATCGAGACCACGGATGCGATGAACGGCACGACCACCATCACCTACGATGCGGCGGGACAACGCGACCGCGGTGACCGATCCGCGCGGGCTGACGACCACCTACACCTACGATGGCCTGGACGATCTCATTCAAGAGACAAGTCCCGACACCGGGACCACGACCTACGCCTATGATGCCGCTGGAAACCGGACAAGCCGGACGGATGCTCGGGGCGTGATCGTGCACTATACCTACGATACCTTGAACCGACTCAAGACCATCGACTACCCTGACGACGGCCTGGATATGACCCTGACCCATGATCGCTGCCCGAACGGCATCGGCCGGCTCTGCGAGATGCGGGATGGGTCCGGTACGACCGCTTACGCCTACGACCCACGCGGGAACCTCACTACCCAGACCGTCACGGTGGGTGGGATGACGCAAACCCTCGGTTATGCCTACGACGGCGCCGACCAGTTGATCCGCATCACCTATCCTTCCGGCAGAACGGTGGAGTACTCGCGCGACATCGCGGGCCGGATAGCCTCGGTGACCACCCCCTTGGGCGGAGTCACCCAGGCGCTCGCCGGAGACATCGAGTACCAGCCTTTCGGACCGATTCAAGGCCGTGGCCGATGCGACGTCGGCCGAGGGCGAGGCGCTCCGGATGCAGGCCCAGGCGCTACGTGATGCCGCAGCGGTCGAGGAACAGCAGGCACAGGCCCGCGAGGCGGAGGCCACAGCGCATCTGGCCGAAGCGACGGAGGCCCGAGAGGAGGCCGCAGCTCCGCGCACGGAGACAGAAACACTCATCGCCCGAGCCCAAGCCGCGGAAGCCCTGGCGGCCGACTACCGGGCGCTGGCAAGCAATCCGCCCTCGGCGCGGGTCGTGACCCATTATCGGTATGATCAAGAAGGGCGCTTACTCGGTGAGTATGATGAGGAAGGCCACGTCCAGCGCGAATACGTCTATCTCGAGGGGATGCCCTTGGCGCTCATCACCCCCACCGGGATCTATTACTATCACACCGACCACCTCGGTACCCCGTAGTCTCTGACGAACAGTGACCAGACGGTGGTCTGGCAGGCCCATAATGACCCCTTCGGGCGGGCCAGCGTGACGACCCCGACGGTGGTGAATAACCTGCGATTCCCAGGGCAGTACTTTGACGCCGAGACGGGATTGCACTACAACTACTTCAGAGACTACGATCCGAGCCTCGGGAGGTATATACAGAGCGACCCGATCGGGCTGGCGGGAGGATTAAACACGTATATCTACGTCGAAGCGAATCCGATCAATAAGGTTGATCCGAAAGGGCTGACTGGCACGATCATTCTTTCTCGACCGATAGTTATTCCTCGGCCTGTTCCGATTCCTGCACAACCGATTGATCCTGTTATTCCAGTTCCTGTTCCAGACGATGCGGTCCCAGACGATGACGTCAAGGGCTACTGCACAAGGCTATATGTAAGGTGCGTACAGGAAGGTTGGGGTGGTGACTGGTCTTGTGGGCAATGCCACTTCTTTTGCACCGGCATCAATGAGGTGTGGCCGTTCGAGCATTGCTCGCCAGACTTCCAGGCTTGCAGACAGTGAGTGACTGAGATGTCGGCACAGACGCACGATTTTGATTCTCTGAATCTCTGGGCTACATGGGCAGACTCTGAGATTGATAAAATCATCTCCAAAGAGTCAATCACGATAATGCAGCGGGTTGTTCGCCTTCTCGCGGACGAATCTGAGAGCAAGAAAATAGTTGTGAACAGCGAGACCTTTGTGCCGCTCGTGCGCGAGATGAGAGATCTCTACAAAATTGGTTCTCGGTCTCTTGGAGAAACCATCTTGGAAGCCTCGGAATATGTTGATAACCAGGAAGTCGAGAAGGCGAAGGAAGTATACGAACGCTTCCTGTCGTCATGTGTGTCCAAGTTTTATAAAGACATAGTAATATACCAGCTAAGCAAATTGCCTTAACCTGCCCAAGCCCCGCTTCGCGGGGCTCGTAACTTATACGATGTCCCGCCGGCCGATGCGGGGATGCATGCTTCGGATCTCGAGCTAGTGAAACCAGAAGGGGCGGCGACGGCGCTATTCCCCGCCTTCGTTGCTCCCGGCGCCTTCGCTATCTTGCCTATCGGAGACGTCGTCGGCTGGATGCGATTCTCCTAACCCATCTCCTGCCTCTGCATCGTTGATCATCCAGTGGCAAATCGAGGCGCCGATCACCGGCAGCAGCCAGATCATGATCAATTGTATGAGGCGTTGATCGTCCGAGTAGATACGGTTGCGCGACACGCGGCGCGAGACGTAAATCTGATAGGCGACCGCCAGCGCAGCAAGTACTGCGGCGAGAATTAGAAAGCCACTCATCTCACCGTCCCACCTGACTCAGCACGCCTTCCAGCATCTCCGTCACAAACTTCTGCTTCGCCTTCGACAGCCGGCTTAGTCGTTCGATCTGTTGCTAAAGCCGCGGCGCCGGCCCGCGCTTGCCCGTGCCGTTCTTGCGCCCGAGCAGATCATCGACGCTCACCCCGAAGAACTGCGCGATCTCCGGCAACATCGAAACCGGCATGCGAATGCGTCGGACCTCGTAGCCCGCGTAGTCAGCTATAACAAAGAGGCGAGAATCCTCAGAATATGGGATGGTAATAGCCAGCAACCCATAACGCAGGAGGTATTCTCGCCATGAAGAAGCGTAACTATCGTGCTCAGAAAGTCAACGAGATTCGGCGGGAAGAGATGGCCGATCGGGTCAAGGAGCGGACGGTGGTGTGGGCCATTGATGTCGCCAAGGTCGAGCAGTATGGGGTATTGATGGACAGCGAGCGGGAAGTGGTGGTCACAGTGAAGTGGGCGCACCCGGCGGAGACACCGGCGCTGCTTGAGCGGCTGCGGGACTTAGCCTGTGAGTCGCTCACGGCGGTGATGGAATCCACCGGGGTCTATGGGGACACGCTGCGTAGGCAACTGCGCGAGGCGGGGTT
>Ga0187892_10006996_pt1 | contig 16353 bp, 12 predicted proteins | sample MA1701073metaG_FD_139345 | JGI IMG/M metagenome (GOLD analysis project Ga0187892, IMG submission 139345) | Bio-ooze microbial communities from a basaltic lava cave in the Kipuka Kanohina Cave System on the Island of Hawaii, USA - MA170107-3 metaG ... | reverse complement strand
GACAATCAAGCCAGTTTTTCTTCCGGTGCAACCGTGGTTTTATCTCGCCTGATCGAAGGGCATTTTCCCAATTTTGAACAAGTAATTCCCAAATCTCATGAAATTCAGTTAAGTTTAAAACGGTTGGCGTTTCATTCCTCTGTTATGCGGGCTGCGGTGGGAACGTTGGAACGCGGGGGTTCAATCCGATTTATTTTGGCCAAAGGAACTCTTCGCATTGTGGCCTCAGCACAAGGGCGCGTTGAAGTGGAATCCGAGATGGCGGTAAATTACGAAGGCGCGAATTTTGAAATTGCATTTAATCCTCTTTATGTGATGGATGTATTAAAAGCGCTAGATGAAGAGGAAGTTCTTTTGGAATTAACATCTCCCCTTAATCCCGGAGTGATTCGGCCTGCCGCCGAGGACAGCTATCGGTATATCATGATGCCGATGAAAGTCTGATGTATCTTGATACACTCCTTCTTCGTCAATTTCGAAGCTACAACGAGCTCTTCCTTAAAGTCCACCCTGGCGTTAACCTTTTTTTGGGTTTAAACGCCTCAGGGAAAACCAATTTGCTTGAAGCCATCGCAGTTTTGACAACGGGGATGAGCCCCCGCGGCGCAGAAACGGAAAGTTTGATTCAGTGGAGCGAAAAAGGATTTTATATACGGGGCACATTTCAAGATCAGGCACAAGAGCGGGATGAACTTACGTTGGAAATGAAATTTGAAGTGGGATCCTCTCGTGTTATTCGAGAAAATGGGAAGGCGCTGGTGCGCCTTAAAGACTTGATTGGACGCATTCCTATCGTGAGTTTTGTGCCAGAGGATTTGGCCATGATCAAAGGAGAGCCTGATTTGCGTCGCCGGGCCCTGAACTTGATTCTCATGCAAGTGGATAGAGTCTACGTTTCTGCGCTCAAAAAATATCACGAGGCATTGCGCTCTCGGAATGCCGCCTTGAGGCAGGTGCGCGAAGGCGATGTGGAGTCGGAAGCATTAGACCCATGGGACCAAGCTGTGGTGGAATTGGGATTAAGCCTATGCCAGAAGCGAAACGAATTCATTAGCGATTTTTCAGAGAGAGTTTCAACTGTTCACGAACGCATCAGTGGTGGAAAAGAGAAATTGACGTTGGTTTATCGGCCTTCTTTTTCTGGACCTTGGGATAAAGAGGCGGCTTCTCGTCGCTGGCATGAAAAAATGATGGCCTTGCGGTCTCAGGAAGTGGCTTTGGGACTTACCATGGTGGGACCGCACCGCGACGACGTCGAATTTCTGATCAATGGCCGGATGGCGCGGCATTATGCTTCTGAAGGTCAAAGACGAACAAGTGCGCTGGCGTTTAAATTAGCGGAACTGCCCTATATTCAAGAAAAAAGAGGAGTCCGCCCTTTGTGTTTGTTGGACGATGTACTATCAGAATTGGATATGGAACGGGCAACACATTTGCTAAACGAGTTGTCCCAAACAGGCCAATGTTTTGTGACATTAACGGGCCTCGAGTCGTGGCCCAAAGACCAGGCCCTTCCCGCCACCATTTTTCAGGTGGATGAGAAAGGTGTTTTGGCGCGAGATAATGAGACAGTCCTTTCGCGGTCTTAAAAAGAAACCTGAAAATACGTCGGCGAAAAAGGCTCTTGACTCTCTTCTAGAGAAAGTGGGTTTTGATCCGAGCAAATACGCCATTTTTGAGATTTGGGACCGAGAGAGCCAACGCGTAATACAAGGATGCAACGCCGTGGCTCTTCAAGGCAGCAAGTTGTGCGTATCCGTTCCTTCCGTTATTCATCGACAAGAGCTGCTCTATTCTAAGGACCGGGTTATAAAACGAATTAACCAGGCTATGGGGCAGAAATTGATCACGGACATTCGATTTGAATTAAAAGAGTAACTTTTGGCTAACGACATGTTAAACGAAACCAAGTATGACGCATCAAAGATAACCGTATTAGAAGGATTGGAAGCGGTCCGCAAAAGACCCGCCATGTATATTGGGTCAACCTCATCTCAGGGCCTTCACCATTTGGTCTATGAAGTGGTGGACAATTGTATCGATGAGGTTCTGGCTGGGCATGCCAAAAATGTGGACGTGATAATCGAAGAAGAGGGCACGGTATCTGTGGAAGACGACGGTCGCGGCATCCCGGTTGATGAAATTAAAGATGTCAAAGACCCGAAGTTAAAAGGAAAGTCGGCCCTGGAAGTGGTGTTAACGGTTCTCCACGCTGGCGGAAAGTTCGACCGGGCGTCCTATCGGGTTTCAGGAGGGCTCCATGGGGTTGGTGTTTCCGTTGTCAATGCCTTATCCGAATGGCTTACCGTTGAAGTGTATCGTGACGGAAAAATTTATTCTCAAAGTTACAAAATAGGTAAGCCTGACGGTCCTGTTAAGGTAGTAGGGAAAACAGACAAACGCGGAACCAAAGTTACTTTCTATCCGGATAAAACGATTTTTCCCTCCATCGAGTTTTCCTTCGATATTCTGTCCAAACGGTTAAGAGAACTCGCGTTCTTAAATGCTGGCGTGAACATTCGTATTGTGGACGAACGAGACGGGAAGAAACACAGCTTCCATTATGAAGGCGGTATTAGCGAATTTGTGAAGTTTTTAAACGCGCACAAAAAGCCCCTTCATCCCGAACCGGTTTATTTCACTAAAGAGAAGGACGGTTGCGTGGTAGACGTCTCCATCCAATACAATGATTCTTATGCCGAGCAGACCCATACCTTTGTGAATAACATTAATACGACAGAGGGCGGCACACATTTGGCTGGTTTTCGATCGGCGCTCACCCGCGTTGTTAACGACTACATAAAGAAGCGAGAACTGGCCAAAGGCCATGAAATTGGTGTTACGGGTGATGATGTCAGAGAAGGGCTTACCCTGGTTCTTTCTTTAAAAATTCCTCATCCTCAATTCGAGGGCCAGACCAAAACAAAACTGGGAAACGCAGAAATCGAAGGACTTGTGAAATCTGTGGTTGGAGATCAGCTCTCTATTTTTTTTGAAGAAAATCCGGCCACCGCCAACAAGATTTGCGAAAAAGTGGTGGTGGCAACCGAAGCCAGAGAAGCCGCCCGAAAAGCTAGAGAGCTGACGCGTCGCAAAGGCGCTTTGGATTCTTCTTCTCTTCCAGGAAAGTTGGCCGATTGTCAAGAGCGAGACCCAGCCAAGTCAGAACTTTTTATCGTCGAAGGCGACTCCGCCGGCGGCTCCGCCAAACAGGGACGAGACAGGGCCTTTCAAGCGATTCTTCCCCTTCGCGGGAAAATTATCAATGTAGAGAAGTCGCGGATTGCCAAAGTTCTGGCAAATGAAGAAATTCGAACCCTGATTACCGCCATTGGCACAGGAATTGGAACAGGTGGAAGTAATTCCGACGGTTTTAGTGTTGAAAAATTACGTTATCACAAGGTCATTATCATGACGGACGCGGACGTAGACGGGGCCCATATTCGGACCCTCATTCTCACGTTTTTTTACCGGCAGATGAAGGAGTTGATAGAGCTCGGACATATTTATATTGCTCAACCCCCACTTTATAAAGTGACCAGAAACAAAGCTGAATTTTACGTCGATACAGTGGAAGAGATGGAGAAATGGCTTCTTGACCGGGCTCTCGAATCCACGAACGTGCTTCCGCTTAAAGGCGATAAAGAAGGCAAGCCCATTGAAAAGGCCAAGTTGAAAGCGTTTGTCAACGATTTATCGGAATTGGCTTCTTTTCGGGAACGGATTCGAAAAAAGGGCCTTGCGTGGGAATTGTTTTTGAAGGGGTACAAAGAAAACAAATTGCCGCTCTATGCTATTGATGATGAGCGCGGCGGAACGCAGTTTGTGTATTCGGAAAAAGAGTGGAAACAAATTAAGCCCGAATACATTAAACGACGCCGTGTCGTCTTGCAAGAGCGATCCAAGGAGCTGGGTGAAGATCCTGATGAAGCGACAGAAGAAGAACTCCTTTCAGACGTAAGAGAATTTATTGAAATTCCCAAAACAAAAGTGCTCTTGAAAAAGTTTGAAGATTTGGGATTTGATGCCACCCATGAATTAACAGAATCTTTTGATCCGACGCCCCTATACCGCATCAAAATCAAAGACCAAAACAGCGACGTGAAAACATTGGAAGAGCTCCTGGAAGGCATCAAAGAGTCGGGAAAAGAAGGGGCCGCCATTCAACGCTATAAAGGCTTGGGAGAAATGAACCCAGAACAGCTGTGGGAAACCACCATGAATCCCACCCACCGCCGTTTGTTGCAGGTGCGTTTGGATGATGCGGTGGAAGCCGAAAAAATATTTACCACATTGATGGGAGACAAGGTCGAACCACGGCGGGCCTTTATTGAAAATAACGCCCTCGAAGTGCAAAATCTAGACATCTAAGGAGCCATCGTGGCAAAGCCATCGGGCGAGAACCCGGAACAATTGGAACTCAAGGTTAATCCGCGCAATATCGAAGACGAGATGAGAATCTCCTATCTCGATTACGCCATGAGCGTGATCGTAGGACGTGCCATCCCGGACGTGCGGGATGGTTTAAAACCCGTGCACCGGCGCATTCTCTATACCATGGATGAAATGGGCTTGGCCGCCACCAAATCCTATAAGAAAGCGGCTCGTGTGGTGGGTGATGTGCTCGGCAAGTATCATCCTCACGGGGATATGGCGGTCTACGAAGCGTTGGTACGCATGGTACAGGAATTTTCACTACGGTATCCTCTGGTGGACGGGCAAGGGAATTTCGGATCCGTGGACGGAGATGCCGCCGCAGCTATGCGTTACACCGAAGTCCGTTTGGATCGTATTGCCGAGGAAATGTTGGCTGACATTGATAAAGACACCGTTGACTTCGTTCCCAACTATGACGGGTCTCTCAATGAACCAGCCCTTCTTCCCGCCAAGGTCCCCAATTTATTGGTGAACGGTTCCTCCGGCATTGCCGTGGGCATGGCCACCAATATTCCCCCTCACAATTTAACGGAAATTTGCGATGCGGCCATGACGGTCATCGAAAATCCTACCATAGACAACAAATCTCTTTACAAAATCGTCAAAGGGCCGGATTTTCCCACGGGCGGCATTATTCTTGGTAAGCAAGGCCTTCAACAATACTTTGAAACGGGCCGCGGCAGCGTCCGCATCCGTGCGGTCACAGAAATTGAGGAAATCCGAGGCGGCCGGCAAGCCATCATTGTCAAAGAATTGCCCTATCAAGTGAATAAGGCGCTTCTCCTCGAAAGCATTGCCGGCTTGGTGCGCGACAAACGAATCATTGACATATCGGATTTACGAGACGAGTCAGATCGTGAAGGAATTCGGGTTGTTATTGAAATCAAGCGAGACGGCAATGCCCAAATTGTTTTAAATCAGCTCTTTAAAATGACTCAGCTTGAAACTTCCTTTGGTGTGATCATGCTCGCGTTGGCCAACGACAAACCCAAAGTGCTCTCTCTGCGGGACTCGCTGGATCAATTCATTAATTATAGACGAGAAGTAGTGGTTCGGCGCACCAAGTTTGAGTTGACCAAAGCCGAGGCGCGGGCCCATATATTGGAAGGGCTTAGAACCGCTATTGACAATTTGGATGCGGTGATCAAAATCATCCGCAGTTCAAAAGACACCCCCACGGCACGCTTGAGACTCATTGAACGCTTCGGCTTCTCACAGGTTCAAGCCCAGGCCATCTTAGACATGCGGTTACATCAGTTGACCAATTTGGAAAGAGAAGCCCTTGAGAACGAGTACAAAGAAGTCATCAAAACCATTGAACGATTGAAAGGCATTTTGTCTGACTCCAAAAAGGTGTTGGCCGTCATTAAGGAAGAATTAGAAGAGATTAAAACCAAGTATGGCGACAAAAGGCGCACGCAGATCCAAGCCTCCTATGAAGAATTCGATGTAGAAGATTTGATTGCCGATGAAGACGTGACGGTGACCTTTTCGCATCAAGGCTATGTAAAACGCATTGCGGCCGACACCTATCGCGCCCAGGGCCGAGGCGGCCGGGGTTTAACCGGCATGACAACCAAAGAAGAAGATTTTGTGGAACAGCTTTTTATCACCAGTACATTATCCCACCTTCTTCTTTTTACAAGCCGCGGGCGAGTGTATGGAATTCGGGTCTTTGAAATACCCGATTCCACGCGCACCGCTAAAGGCAAATCAGTTGTTAATTTTATTCCCATTGATCCCAATGAAAAGATCACGGCCGCCATTCCCATCCGTTCTTTTGATGAAGAAGACAAAGGATATCTTGTTATGTGCACTCGTAAAGGTCAGATTAAGAAATGTGCGATAAGTGAATTTGACAGCATTCGAAAATCTGGCATCATTGCGATCACCCTGGCAGAAGGCGATGTTCTCATTGGAGCCAAATACACCACTGGCCAGCATGATGTGGTTTTGGCCACCAAAAGTGGGATGTCCATTCGTTTCCCAGAAGAGGAAGTGCGGCCCATGGGGCGCGGAGCAGGAGGCGTTCGCGGTATAAGGCTCGATGAAGACGACCAGGTGGTGGGGTTAGAGGTGGTTGAACACTCAGAAGAATCAAAATTAACCCTTTTAACAGTGTGCGAAAATGGCTTTGGAAAACGAACGCTTTTAAGCGAGTACCGAGATCAATCCCGCGGGGGGAAAGGCATCATCACCATCAAAGCCACGGAGCGAAATGGCGCTGTGGTGGGGATTCGCCTGGCCCATGATGAACATTATGTGATGCTCATGACCGAACAAGGGATTGCCATTCGCATTAAATGCAAGGATCTCTCTGTTATCTCCAGAAACACCCAAGGAGTGCGCCTGGTTCGCCTGGAGGAAGGCGACAGGGTCGCTGCTGTAGCCTCTGTTATATCAGAAGAAATAGAGACCTCCAACTCTACTCCGTCATCTTAGCACGTCAAACGTGCTGAGTTTTAATTACATTTTTATAGAGTATCTCCTAAATCCATTCTTTTTGTCATATCTTTGGCCAAGTTTTGTCATCAGATTGACATCATATCCCAGTATCCTTTATTTATCTATGAGTGGACGAGACCGTCGCCAATATCCCCGATTGGAAGGCCATTTTCAAGTGGACATTCTTAACTTAGGAGATGATGTCCATTATTCTCCGTTTGAGGCAGTTGTGGAAGCCGAAGCATTGGATGTATCCAAAAAAGGCATGCGCCTGCGTTCTTCTTATGATGCGGCCGTCGGATCCAACTTAAGTGTCATTATCTACTTTAAAGGGCACGAGTCCATTTGTTTATCCAAAGTTGTTTGGAAAAGCGCTGACGGAGATTCTTACTTTTACGGGATTTATTTTGATAGGTGGTCAACGCTGGATCCGGATTTAGCTCAAAAGTTATCTGCCATGGAAGAAAATCACTCTGATCTCAACGCTTCTGCCGCAGACAGGCGTGAAGCCTTTATGGCCGGATAAAGGCCAAATATCCCACCCATTAAGACCGCGCTCACCATTGAAATCAAAGCAAAAACAGGATTAAGTTGAGGCCCCACCTGAAACACTTTGTGAAAAAGGACTGGCAAAGCCCGAGCGGTGCTGGCTCCTAGAAATATTCCCAAAAATCCCCCAATCCCGCTTAATACCGAACTTTCAATTAAAAACTGAATTAAGATATCTTTTTTCCTCGCCCCCACGGCTCGCCGAATGCCAATTTCTCTGGTGCGCTCTGCAACGGAAGTAAGCATGACATTCATCATGCCAATTCCCCCCACAAGAAGAGAGATACTTGCCACAATGGTCATTATGAGAGACAAAATACGGTCAATTTCTAAACGTTTTTGGATGTATTCTTGTTGATCCCACACAGAATATAGGCCTTTTCGCTTTGGATCCTGCCCTTCCATTACCGCCAGCATCTCTTCTTTCACATTGCCCTTAAAATCAGGATTTACATGGACTTCCAAACTTTGAAAATCAACTTCCTTTTCCGTTCTTAGAAGGGTTTCTAAAGGAACCAAAATTTCCATCTCTTGGGTCGAACGCTTATTGCGCGTGCGGCGGGCTTCTTCTTGATTATAGAGACCAATGATGTCCCAACGGTTCCCAGAAAAAAAAAGCGACTGCCCCAATGGGTCGGATTCTGGGAAAAATGTTTCGGCCAATTTTCGGCTGACCAGGCACACTGTGGCTCGCCTCTCTATTTCCACGGGAGAGACATTGCGGCCCTCTACGACAGTTAGATTTTTGGCTTTAAAATAACTGGGATCAATGCCTACTATATTTCCCATCAAGGTTTTATGACGGCTTCTTATTTCTTTAAAGAAATTTAATTTCGGGAAAGCCGTAACCACAAAATGAAGCTGTTTTAAATTCTGAATATCTTGAAAATCAAGCTCCCCTGAACGGAAAGATTTCTCATCATATTCCGAAAAAACTTGATACAAGCTGAGACCCAGTGCATTAACTTTCTTTATGACGTCGGCGCGAGCCCCGGCGGTCATCGCTAAGATGGTCACCACAGACGCAATACCTATCACCACGCCCAAGATGGATAAAAAAGACCGTGTCTTGTTAGCCAGAAGATTCACAATGGCGATATGGAGACCGTCTTTTAATTTATCCATGATCTGTTTGAATCTGGCCATCCACAATTTCAATCAGTCGATGGGCGCGGGCGGCAATATGGGAATCATGCGTCACCAAGATAATGGTTTTTCCTTGACGATGAAACTGTTCTAGAAGATCCAGAATCATTTGTCCGTTTTGTTGATCCAAGGAGCCCGTGGGTTCGTCTGCGAGCAACACTTCAGGGTTGTTGATCATGGCGCGCGCGATGGCGACCCGTTGCTTTTCTCCCCCTGATAAGGTGTTTGGTTTGTGATGAAGACGATGGCCAAGCCCTAAGTCTTTGAGCAATTGAAGCGCTCTCTCACGCCCCTGTGGCAACCCCCGATAGGTCGACGCGAGGGACACATTTGAGACCGCATCATAGCTCGGCAACAAGTGGAAGCTTTGAAAAACAAAGCCAATGGTTCGACAGCGTAAAGAGGCCAATTGATCATCTGACAATGCCAGCACGTCGTGTTCACCAATACGGAGGACTCCTGAAGACGGGATATCCAGACACCCCAACAGCTGCATCAAGGTCGATTTGCCCGATCCGGATGGGCCAACAATAGAGACAAACTCTCCTTTTTTTATTTGGAGATCAATATTTTTTAGAACGGGGACAGCACGATCGCCCAAGGAATATTCTTTTGAAACTTGGGCGAGCTCATAAAGGAACACGGCTTAACTTCCTTTTTCTCGGGAAAGGGGAATCCCAACAGATTGGCCGACTTTGAGACCGGAGATGACCTCGATTTTTTCTCCTGCCACGCGGCCCAAGACCACTTCTCTTTCACAGATGAAATTAAAAACGTTTCGGGTGATGACCCATCCCCTTTCCTTTATTTTTTTCTGAATCGCTTTAATCGGAACGCCCAGGCCACCTTCAATAGTTTCGGTTAAAATATACACTTGGCCGGAGAGATTGTGTTTGAGACGGGCACCACCCGCGTCTTTGATGTCAATGACCACCTCGATTTTGGCAAACCCCTCTCGGTCGGCTTGGCTGGCAATGGATTTCACAGATCCTTTGATGTCCATATCCGGATAGGCATCAACAACGATATCCACGTCTTGTCCCTCGTGAATTTGGCGGATATCGAGTTCATCAACTTTGGTGCGAACCACAAATCGGCTCGTGTCTCCCACAACAATAAGTTCTTGATTAGATGTCACAGGGGCTCCCACGAACAACGCGTCTTTTAGGACGACCCCGTCCATGGGAGAGCGGACAATGGTGTTGTCCCACTTCCTTTTGACAATGGCGAATTCTTGACGGGCAATATCCAAACTCGCTTTGGCACGACCGGTAGCTCGTTTGGCTTCTTCCACTTGGGACTCCGGGACCGCGTTATTGCGAAAAAGTTTTACTTGGATCCGGTGTTCTCTTACCGCCCGTTCGTAATTGGATTGGGCTTCGTTTAAAGCGTTTTTTTTCTGGTCATATTCGAGTTTGACATGAACGCGGCTCAACTCCATCAAGACCTGATCTTTTTTTACCACATCCCCTTCTCTAACAGATTTGCTTAAAACCCGCTCTTGCACCTCTGACATTATTTTTTCAACACGGCTGGCCTCAATGACCCCCGGGCTCTTTACGCTGCAATGAAGTGTTTCTTTTTCTGTTTTGACCCATTCCCATTCATGAGAAAGATCGCGCAAATCTCGTCTTAAATTTAGACCGAGAAGAAGGATACTGGTTAACGCCATCGACCCGATTATTTTTTGTTCTTTCTTCATTGTCCTTTTCCTTCCATCTTAGAAATGGCTTCTCCGGTGAGAAGACTGAGGCGGTCGCGGGCGGTGTTAAAATCCACAAGGAGACGAAGATATTCCAGATCAATGTCTCGTAACTGATTTTCTGCATCAAAGACATCAGTCAAGCGCGCTAAGCCGTTGCGGTATTGAAGCCGGATGGCCACCAAACTTTGCGTGGCGCTTTCCCGATGAAGTCCAAAATTGACAATTTGATCTTCGATCCTTTTGATATCCAAATAGAGATTTTCGATGTTCACCCTTAATTGCCGCTCTTCAGTTTCCAGCGCGCGCGCGGTGTTTCGGTAGGATATTTCACTTTGTTGGCTTTGTAGATAGGTTTGAGTGGCATCAAAAAAGGGCCATGTTAAATTTAACCCCGCAGACCAGGAGTAGGGATTCGACGGATCGGACAAATCCGAGCGGTCATAGGTCTTGCCGTAGGTGCCGTTTACATTTACATCAGGGTTGTTTCCTTCTTTCGTTTGTTGAAGGGAGAGCCGAGCCAACTCCAACTGTCGCCGCGCGATATTTAAGGGAGGATTTTTTTTAACAGCCACATCAATCAATGTGTCCAAGGGAACCGTGAACGGCGTGTAGCGGAGCTGTGAAGACAAGCGAACCGGCGTATCGATCGGGTAGAGAATCAAGTCTTTGGCTTGATTCAGCTCTTTGTCAAAATTGATTTCCGTGTTTTGAATGCGCCGTTCATCTGTTTTGGCGCGAATATCAGATCTGAGCAATTCCACTTTGGCCAATTTGCCTGCCTTAACCAAGGCCGTGGTCATATTGTGAACCAATCTGGCAGATTCGTATTTTTTCCGCTCCACTTCCAGTGATTGTTGATTTAAGAGAAGCGTGTAATAACGGCTTCGCGCATCAAATTCAATACTAAGAATGCTGTTTCTAAACGTGTCTTGAGCATTTTCCAAACTAAGGCGCGCTTCTTTTCGGGATCGTAAGGCGTCATTTCTTTGGAACACATAGAGTGGCTGAGTTAACGACGCTTGCACGTCGGGCCGCTGGCGCGTGCGCGATTCGGATAGGGCACCCAAGGTGTCTGTTTCAGTTTCGCTTTCAGTCCAATTTCCTGAAAGTGACAATTTGGCTCCGCTTAAAAAAGGCTGATTCAAAGACAATTGGGCATTGCGCACCTCTTTGTCTGTTTCTGTTCCCTCGTCATTATCTGTGAAGGAAGACTCTTGCGCTGCGGCAAGATTGAGCGTCGGCCACGTGAGAGTCCGATTTGTGGCCATCCAGCTGTAACGGGAAGACAGGAAGCTTTCTTTGGCGCTTTGGCTTTCCAGGCTCTTTTCTAAAGCGAGCTCCACATATTTTTCTATAGAAAGCAGGATAGGCTTTGGCCGCTCAACGGCGGCTTCCACCAGCCAATTCAAATAGGAAACGATAAGGATTAATGAGAGGATGTGTTTTTTCATAACGCTTCAATAAGGAGTCAACGCTCCAAAAATCAGACTGACCAAACCAACAAAGAGAATAAGTTTTTTGGCGGTTTGGTTTCTTTCCTTGCAGAAAAGCAACAAGGCCGTTAACAAGATCCAAGAGGACCACAAGTCAAAAAGACCGACCCGGCTAAAAAAATTAATCCAATCAACTGAAGGAATACCAGGGATTAAGTTAATTCCCGCCGAAAATTCAATTTCCCGTGTTCCGAGACCACTTGGTAAGAGAAGAGAGTAAAGAAAGCTCAATAACCCCCCAACGGCTCGTGGCGATGCGCTTAAACCGGATAAGATAAGGGCGCTTTTTGTAGAAAGAGTCTGATCAAAGAAGGGAAAGACAAGCTGAAGAATTCCCGCAATCGCAAACCACGTCACCCCACTTTTTGCCAGACCCAGAGAAAGAGCACTTAGCCACGAATCAAAACTGCTGTCTATGCCAGTCACTTTGGAAAGGCTCGCAATGGTAGGGGTTAAAAATATGATAAGAAGAGAGAGGAAAAAATCATGGTGACTTTCAATGTTTTCGAGAGCGACTCTTGGATTTATAAGGATATCACCAAGGCGCTTAAATAACGAAAGGGTTCTTTGAACGCGTCCTTCTGGCGAGATGTCCATGGCGGGCCTGTTCCTTCGCGTAAGAGCATCTTCTCCCTCATCAAGAGTGGCTAAGACCGAAGGGGGTGGGAGGGGCGGAGGGTCTGGTTGAACAACCGATTTAATTTGCTGCAGCAGATCCAGCGGAGGATGAACGCGAGAACGCCTTAAGATCGCCTGAATTCGCGCCAAGAGTTCGGACATTTCAAAAGGCCGAATCAAAAAATCATCCACTCCTGACTTAAACCCCTTTAGTTTGTCTTCCGTGCTAATATTATTTGCTGTGCAAAGAATAATGGGAATATAGCGAGTGCTGGGTTGACTGCGCAGTTGCACACATAATTCGGTTCCTGCCATATCAGGCAGAAACAGATCCAAGACCAAAAGGTCGGGATGATCATTGATCACACATTCCATCCCTTCGGTGGCATTATGAGCGACCATCACCTCAAAGCCGTTTTCATTAAGATAATCGGCTATGACAGAGGCGTTGGCCGACTCGTCATCCACAATCAAAATACGCTGTTTGTTGTTCACTGGAATTCCATCCCAAGGGTAGTGGGAAACGTATGATTTTTCAATATGATTTGATTTTTAGGAGGCCCGCGTGAACTTAGATGAAATTTTCTCTGTGTCCACTTCCAAAGTGGCGAGCTTAAAAGAGCGCATTGCCAGGCTAGGCATTAACTTAGCTGACGTGGAAGAAACCTTTGTAAAGGGGGGCGGCAAAGGAGGCCAAAAAATAAACAAAACTGCCAACGCGGTGGTGTTGCGCTATCCCTCTTTGAAGTTGGTAGTGAAAGTTCAGCGCGACAGACAACGGAACATCAATCGTTTTTTGGCTCTTCGAGAGCTCGTTGACAAAATTGAGATGCAGATTTCGCCCGGGACTTCAGCGCGTTTAAGAGATTGGGCTCGGATGCGCAAACAGAAAGACCGTCGAAGGAGAAGGGGGCAAGTCTCGAGTAATGGGTAATCGACCTCTTGTATCGCCCTTAGAAATTACTGGAGACTTGACCCCTTCTCCTTCTCCATTAAAATATAATGGGGCTCTGCTAAATTGACAATGGGGAAATTTAAGGAGCATACATTGGAACAACTTGAGGCAAATTGCTGGTGCCAACAATCGGAAAACGCGTTTGATACGCGTTTTGCCTTAAAGGGAACGCGCCCTCACTATTCGCCTGATCGAACTTTTGACACTGAGCATATTAAACTCGACTTGCGAATAGATCTGAAAAATCAGGTTCTGGAAGGCTGTGCTCAAACCACCATTCGTGCAATTGTGAATAATGTAAACGCCATGACCTTTAACGCGGTCAATTTCCAAATTCAGAAAGTGCTCTTAAACAATAAGAAAGTGCCTTATGAGTACAAGGAAGGAAAACTGGAATTGCGGTTTCCCAAGACGTTTAAGGAAAGAGAAAAGGCGCTTGTCGAAATTCATTATGTCGTGAAACAGCCCGTGATGGGCCTTTTTTTCTTAAAGCCTGATCGGCATTATCCGCAAAGACCATGGCAAGCTTGGACTCAAGGAGAAGATGAATATGCGCGCTACTGGTTTCCTTGCGTAGATATTCCTCGTCAACGGACCACGACGGAGCTGGTGGCCACAGTCCCGAAGGGATTTATAGCCATATCCAATGGGAAGCTCTTAAAAAGCACCGAAAACCGTAAAAAGAAAACCAGCACCTTTCATTGGCTCCAATCCATTCCCCATGCGCCTTACTTGGTCACGCTGGTTGTGGGGCGGTTTAGTGTCATCAAAGACAAATGGAATAAGATTCCTGTGCTTTATTATTGCCAAAAAGGCCGGGAAGAGGACACGCAGCGGACCTTTGGCAAGACGCCCAAAATGTTGGACTTCTTTTCCAAAAAAATTGGCGTCTCTTATCCCTATCCGAAATACGCCCAAGTGGCTGTGAGTGATTTTATCTACGGTGGCATGGAAAACACGTCTGCGACCACACAGACCGATTTGGCTTTGCTGGATAAACGAGCGAGTCTGGACTATACCAGCGATGGGCTGGTGGCCCATGAGTTGGCACACCAATGGTTTGGGGACTATTTGACTTGCAAAGACTGGTCTCACGCCTGGCTGAATGAAAGCTTTGCCACCTATTTTGATGCTCTCTTTAAACGGCACGATAAAGGCGAAGATGAATATCTTCTAACGATCCATGAAAACAGCAGAGAATATTTTAATGAGGAAAGAGAGCGTTATCGCCGCCCGATTGTCACTAACGTCTATAAAAGCCCGACGGATTTGTTTGACCGACATCTATATGAGAAAGGATCCGTGGTCTTGTATATGCTTCACAAACTTTTAGGTGAAGAACTCTTCTGGAAATCCATTCATGCCTATGTAGAAAGACACAGAGGAAAGACCGTTGAAACAGCGGACTTGATCAATGCCTTTGAAGACACCACCGGCCGATCTTTAAGGCAATTTTTTGATCAATGGGTCTATCAAGCCGGCCATCCGACCTATAAGATTCGGAGCTGGTGGGACCGAAAAAAGAAAGAAATCCATTTTCGTGTGGTACAGTCCAACAGCAATGACGCTGAGAAGGGGCTGTTCAATATCAAAACGAGCTTTCTAATCAAAAGTAAAGAAGGCGAAAAATCATTTCCGGTGACGATTGATGCAAAATCGCACCATTTTCAGTTTAGTTTAAAATCAGAGCCTCTGACCGTGATCTTTGATCCGGATCACCGCATTTTAAAAAAGGTGGATTTTCCGAGAAAAGAGGCTTATTTGGTCTACCAGGTTCAGTATGATCAGCATCCCATCGGTCGCATAGAAGCCCTTCAGCAGTTGGGGCGACTTGGCGGAGAAAAAGCACTTTTGGCTATCCGTGAGGCACTTCTTAAAGATCAGTTTTGGGCCGTGCAGGCCGAAGCCGCGGCCGCCCTGGGTGCGTTTCGATCAGAAAATGCAGCCCAGATTCTTTTAAACACACTCGATGTCATTGAGAACCCAAAAGTCAGGCGCGCCATTTACACGGCTCTTAAGTCTTTTAAAAGTCGGGCCTTTGCTTTGGCAGTTGAAAAGCAATTTAAAAAAGAGCCCAGTTATTTTGCGCAAACCAATGGCCTGAGGGCTTTGGCGGCCATGGGCCATCCCAACGCGGAAAACATTTTAAAAGAGCATCTTAAAACAAACTCATGGAATCAAATTATTCGCATCGCGGCCTTAGAGGGATTCGCTGAGTTAAAAAGCCCCTCAACGTTGGCTGTTCTTTTGGAGCACACCAAAAAAGGTCAGCACCAGCGAGTGCGTATATCCGCCATCCGCTGTTTGGGAGAGATGGGCGTGGGACATACTGAGATTCAGGGCCGCCTCTTGGAGCTCACGGGCGACGATTTTCTGCTTGTGCGGCTTGCGGCGGTACGGGCCCTTCACCAAAGCGGAGATGAACGGGCTGTACCAACCTTAAAAAAGCTAACAGAAGGGAATTGGGATGGCCGACTCAAACGGTTAGCCCAAGAAGCCGTTGACAAGATTACCAAAGGCTTTGAATAGTTCTTAGCGATTCTGAGCGACCGGTAAAATAAAGGGATGTTGTCCGGCAGAAAGTTCAAATTGATAAAAATTAACTCCATGTAGCTGTTCTAAAAATTTCCATTTTTTTATTTTGGGGAAGATCGAAGATAGATCTTGATCACGAGCCTTTTCACCGTGAATACCAAAAATGACATCAACGGGTTGTGACGTTTTTAGATAAGCGTCGTTCATTTGGGGTAAAGAGCTGGCGGGAATTCCCTCATGGGTCGCATAGCCAATAAGAAACCAACAAACCCAATGCGAACCGTAGTCAATATACACAAGGGGTTTTTGACCTTTCTTAAGGCGGGCTTCTTTAAAAAATTCTTCCCACACTTCTCGGTTCACCTTGCAGTTTAAGGGGAGGTAAGATGAGTTTATTTTTACTTGATAGAACTGAACCAATTGACTCATTCCATTTAAGCTTGTCACCAGAAAAATAACTAAAAGTATTT
>Ga0187892_10006995_pt1 | contig 16355 bp, 28 predicted proteins | sample MA1701073metaG_FD_139345 | JGI IMG/M metagenome (GOLD analysis project Ga0187892, IMG submission 139345) | Bio-ooze microbial communities from a basaltic lava cave in the Kipuka Kanohina Cave System on the Island of Hawaii, USA - MA170107-3 metaG ... | reverse complement strand
GCCGCCAAATCGGATCTGGATCGATTTATACGAGGCATGGGGTTTGGCGTTACCAAAGCCCTTGGCGGGATCCCGCAGCTCTTTGGATATAATCAGCCACTGCCTGATCCCGGAGATATTTCAGGCGTGGGGCAAATTGGAAAGCTTGCGGGTCAACTGGCCCCTACCTTTGCAACGCCTGCGGCGACTCTTCCTCGAATGATTGCGATGGGTGCAGGTACAGGACTCGCTCAAAGACGCGAAGAAGATCCAGCCCCGCCCCCAGAGGTTCCGGGGCTTACAGCGGCGATGGGACCCGACTTGCCTGGGGTTACTCCCGAAGCGGTAAAATCAGCAGCGCTAGGAGGTGCCGCGTCCGGGATAGTGGGAGGGCTTACCCGCGGTACCTCCACTTTGCTCGGGAAGCTAATGAATAAGATCCGAAATGCAGAGCCCTTAAACGAGGCCGAACGAAAGCTTGCTCAAGTGGCGGCGGAGAAATACGGGATCCCGCTAACCCCTGGAATGCAAACACGCTCAGAGTTCGCAAAGCGGATGGAGTCTCAATTTCATAAAGTCCCAGGTTCAGGGAAACTAGCAAGAAAGCGCAGCGAGGCTGCTCAGCGGGGTTACACTGTTGCGATCGCAAAAGAGATGGGAGAAACAAAGGCCAGCTCGCTCGATGATACCGTAAGAAGAGAAGCCCGAGCACGGATCGGCGGGGAGTTTGATCGACTCATTCCACAAGCGCATGTTGAAGCGGGCTCGCCAGGGGAAGCGGCGTTAACAAAAGGACTCGATGCCGCTCTACAGGAATATGAGGCGCTGATTACCCCGCTTCAAAGCGGGAATATTAAGGGAATCATCCAAGGCATAAAGACTCAAGCTGCCTCACCTGAGGGGTTGAGTGGCGAGACCATTGCAGCCACCCGATCGAAGTTAACTAAAATTGGATCGCGGGCTAAGGGAGTCAACTCAGAATATGGGCGTGCTGCGCTACAGATACGGGATGCACTGGATGAAGCGGCCAAGCTCTCTTCGCCCTCAGAGGTTGCAAAAGGGTTAGAGACCGCCCAAAGACAATGGGCGATTCTTAAAACCATTGAGCCGCTTGCTCGTAAAAGCCCCGAAGGCCTGTTATCTGGCCCTCAAGTGCATTCTGCCTTAACAAGAAGGTTTGATGATCTACAAAAGGCGGGCAATATGGGAGAGCTGGCGAATATTGGCCGTTCCTTCTTGCAGATCCCTTCGACTTCAGGCACCGCTGAGAACATGCTTACTCACAGCCTCATTACAGGATATGGAGTGGGCCAGATCCTTGAGCCTGCGACCGCCGCATCGCTTTTACTTCTCCCTAAGATTGGGGCACATGCCTGGTATCAAACGCCTGCCTGGGAGCGAATCCGTCGTTCTGGAAGAGGATTGGAAGCGTTAGGGGTAAGAGGTGCCGCGACAGCAACCCCAGAGATTGCGAGAGAATAACATGCCTTCGGTCAATGTGTTTGAGAATGTCTCTATCAATCCCGCAAGCCCCCTTCCTCATGAAGCCGCGGCGGGCAAGAATATCATCGATGATGAAGATATTGGTAGAAAGATCACCAAGTGGTATATGGAATCGCAAGACGCCTCACGCGACTGGCGTGATGAGGCGATGGAGCTCTACGATCTTTACTCAGGACATCAGTTTACCGAGGACGAGTGGGCGTATATGCGTGATCGGCCTAATCCCATTACCCCGATTCAAATGAACCGGGTTCTTCCCTTCATTGATATGGTGATTGGGCATCAGATTATGAATCGTCAGGAGGTTCGATACCTCCCGAGAGAGATGGGCGATGTTCATATTAACGAGATCATTACCGAGGCCGTGAAGTGGGCAGATGAGGAATGCGATGCTCAGGAGGCCATCACAGAGGCTTTCCAGGATATGTGTATCTGTGGGATGGGCTGGATTGAGGTTTACATGGACTACTCAAAAGAGACTCAGGGAAAGATTATATCGGCAGAAAGGATCAGCCCCCTTCAGATGTATTGGGACAGCGAGGCCTCTAAAAGGAATATCCTGGATGCCCAATATCTGATGCGAGCGAAGTGGTACTCGCGCGAAGAAGCGGAGGACATGTTTCCGGAGATAAAGGACTTTGTCACTATGGATGGGAGCTTTGACAGCACGATTCCCTCTAAGTCACAAACCTTTGCTACCGATTATGGGGAATACGGAGAAGGGCCGAGAGCCCGGATGTGGTATCGCCGCGGTCGTAATGAAGTGCTTATTCTTCAGACGCAGTATTACAAGACCGAGACGGTTTATCTTGATGATGAGGGCAGAGAGATCCCGAGAGATCAACTTCGGGCGATTGAGGAAGTCGCGAGAGACTTTAAGAATATTCTCCCCATTGAACGGCCTCATACGACCCGTAAGAAAGTCAAACGCGCAAGACAAGTCTTCTCCTATGGGCCGCATATTCTTGAGCATACCCGAGCGCCTGCAGACTCTCCTACGCTTCTTTGTATGACAGCCAAGCGTGATCTGACCCGAAAGTATTGGTTTGGCCTCTGTCGTCAGATGAAGGACCCACAAAAATGGGCCAATAAGTTCTTTACTGACATCCAATATATTATCTCGACCAATCGTAAAGGCGGAGCGTTTGTTGAACAAGATGCCTTTGTGAACGTAAGAGAGGCAGAAGAGAATTGGGCCAACCCCGATGGCATTATCTATGTTCGCCCAGGGGGGCTGACTAAGATTCAGGAACGCCAGGGGATTCAATATCCCACGGGGCTGGACCGGCTATTTGAGTTTGCGATTAATAGTCTTCCTCATGTGACGGGAATTAATCCGGAGATGATGGGGATGGTCAATCGGCAGCAAGCGGGGGTGCTTGAAGAGTCAAGAAAACAAAGTGGTTTTACGATCTTAGCCCCGCTTTTTGATAGTCTGAGGTTATTTAACCGAGAGCGTGGGAGGCTTTTGTTACAATTCATTCAGCAGTATCTATCGGACGGAAGGCTTGTGCGTGTGGTGGGGAGCAGTGGCGATATCCGTTATTTGCCTCTATTAAGAGATCAAACCTTGGGAGAATATGATGTGATTGTGGACGAGGCGCCTACCTCGCCTCACTTCAAAGAACGGGTGCTGTCTGTCTTGGTTCATCTTCTTCCTACCCTGCAGCAGGTCGGCATCCCACTGACCCAAGATCTTCTTGATTTCTTGCCACTTCCTTCCACGATTATTGCTCGATGGAAGGAGACGATTAATGAGCAGACACAAGCCGCAAGCCAAGCCGCTCAATCCGATCCCGACAGACAGAAGAAACAGGCGGAAACCGCTAAGACAATGGCGGAGGCCGAAGGCAAACAGATGGAAAATCAGATGCAACCTATTCTTGGGATGATGAAGGCCTCTATTGGGCCGACAATCTCAGGGAAGGGAGAATCCGTGAGAGGTCAATAATGGCAGAAGAAAACCAACCGCAGAGTGGCTCTGTTGAGGAGCCTCAGAAGCAGATATCTGGCATCATCAAGGATCTGCAAGAGGAACGCCGAAGTCGGCAAGCCTTAGAGAAAGAACTTGAAGAGCACCGCGCTCAAATAGGTCAGTACGCCGATCTACGAGAAGAGCTTTCTCAGTGGCGTAAAGAGAGAAAGAGCAGTCAAGAGGCTGTTCAAGACGATGGCTACTCGAGTGACCCGATCGGCTATCTCAAGCGAGAGATTGATACTCACCGTACCATTATCCAGCAAGAGATGACCCGTAGAGAAGAGGAAGCCAAGCGTAAAGAGGAGGAAACGAAGCTCTCACGAGATGCCTCTCAACAGGTAGACGACTATCGACGCGCGCATCCTGAATACGATCATGCGTTGAAGTATGTTGTGGATCAATGGTCAAGAGAGTTTCAAGCCATGGGGCTGAGCCAGTATGAGATTCAATCCGCACTCGATAATCAAGCAAGAAGCGTGATGAACTATGCCCGATCACGTCACATGAATCCGGCTCAGTTGGTTCATAACATTGCGACCTCGCGCGGCTTCTCAGCGCCGGACTCTACTGATTCCTTCGGCCAATATCCTTCTGAGCGACGTCTGGATCGCGGATCAGACTCACTTCCCGATCGTCTTCGCTCGATCTCCGAGATGTCAGATGATGAGTTTGATAAGCTCTGGGCCAGAATGGAAGAAGAGGATAAGAAAGCACAGGGCCGAGGTCGGTAAGATTGACTCTCTACACGCCTTAAACTACAATCGTTTTACCAGGCGAGTTTAGCTGTCAAACTCCCCAACTCCTCTGTGCTATCCCAAACTCGCCTGGGTCCCCTCATCCTTCAAGGCCATGAAGGTTCCAGCCTGAGAGCCGCTGAGTGACCGCCCTCAAACACATTCATCGATGATCTTAAGGAGCTTGCAATGGCTTTAACTCAATATGGTGTGAATGACCCGCAGACCGTAAAACTGTGGTCGCGGAAGCTTTCACGTGAATTTCTAAAAGAGACCCTGGTCGGCATGCTCGTTGGCGAGTCCTCGGATGCAGGTATTGTGATCCGCGATGAGACCCAGAAATCCGAAGGCGATCGGGTTCGTATTATTCTCCGAATGCTATTAGGCGGTAAAGGCATTATTGGGGATAGCACCCTGAAAGGTAATGAAGAGGCGCTTGCTACCTTCACGGATGATGTCCTCATTAATCAGTTACGCCATGCCTTTAAGGTGGGCGGGCGAATGACCCAGCAGCGAGTTCCCTTCTCCATCCGTGAAGAAGGTCGAGCGGCTCTTCAAGAATGGGCCGCTAACCGGGTAGATACCTGGGCAGCCTATCAACTCTCTAGCTTTACCACTGATTCTGCTGGAGCTTCAACCGATCTGGCCGACACAGGCTTAAATGCGGCTATCTCGGCCGACAGCCGCCATCAGATCTACTCCGGTATTCAGAATGGCAACATTAGCCTTGAGACCCAGCTCTCTAGTGCTGCAACGACAGAGCAGTCGCTTACCTTTAATCTCCGATCCATTGATCGCGCTGTGGTGCGAGCCCGAACCCTCACCCCAGTCATCCGTCCTATGAAGAAGGGAGGCAACGCATATTATTTCTGCGCAATCACCCCGGAGCAACATTTTGATCTTAGGCGAAACTCAACGACGCTGGAATATGCGGATCTTCAACGTGCGCTTCTTGAAGGCAGCCAGCCCATTGTAGAGAACCGGTTGTTTGCCGGAGGCACCTTTGTGGGCATGTATAACAACACGGTGATGTATGAGTGGTTTAGGCTTCCCGCGCCTGGGTTCTTAGGAGGAGGCAATAACAGTGCCGCTGCCCGAGCCGTTTTCTGCGGAGCCGGTGCGGCATGTCTTGCCTTCGGGAGAGGATACTCAGGCATTGATGCTGAGCGATTTACTTGGGTTGAAGAATACGATGATTATGAAAATCAGCTTGGCATTGCGACCGGTGTGATTGCAGGGATGAAGAAGACGGTATTTAACGGTAGGGACTATGCAACGCTTCGAATATCGACCGCTACGACGCTAGAAGCGCGTAATGCAGCCGCAAGAGGTTGAGGGAGGCAAATATGAGTAATCGAATTGGAACCGCCGTCACAAATGCCGCGACGATTATGCCGGAGTGGATCACGGGAATTAACTTCTTCAAAGCAAGGCACGCATCAGACGATATGCTCGCTTCTGCTTCGCAAAGTGTTGCGATTATGAGGATGCCAGGGGGCTCGAGGATAGTCGATATCACACTTCAAAGCAGGGTAGAGGACGTAAGCGCTGCCACAGAGTTTGTCTTGGCTCGGGTATGGGATTCTCTGAATGGCGAGACGAGGCCCTATCTTTCAACAGCCACCGCAATTGGCGATGGCAATGCTGCCGCAGGATTTCAAGCACAGACCATCCGGGCAAACCGAGTTGAGAACCTGGGGCAACGGATTACAGGATCAGCTAATCTGATTGTGGGCTATAGTTCTCCCACAGGATTTACCGCGAGCTCGTCCTTGACAGTCGATCTCGCAGTATGGTATACAAGAGATATCGAGAGAAGTAGTACTTAGGTTCTTTGCCTACTATACTTCTGCTTGTGCTTGAACGTTGGGTTTACGCAAAGTCTTTTGAGCCAGACATCTGTCTGGCTCTTTTTTTAACACACACAGGATGAGCACACGATCGAGACCCACTAAAAAATCGGTCAAAAAGGCAATGAGAGAGGTCTTCTCTAAAGAGCCATCGACCGTAAGCCGAGCGAATGTAAGCGCTGAGCGCAAACACAAGATGAAGGTCGCCATTGGACTCACCAAAGCAAGAGCGGCCACAGCTAGGCGAAAGAAAGGTTAATCTTCGCGAGCTCTTTGCCTTCTTCGGTATCGACGCACCGCAAGCCGATTACGCTCTCGTCTGATTTCCTCTGACTTAATCTCGCCTAATCGGCAAAAGACATTGTAAAAGCCAATATTATTGGCCCCTAGATAATACAAGACAGAAGGAAAGGGTGCCGACTCTTTAAGCTCACCGAACCTTAACCTTCCTCGAATATACAGGCGTGTATAGCCAGCGAGCTTCTGAGCCCACTGAGTGTCGGTTCGAGAAGGTAGCAGAAGCAGAATATCGCATCCTCGCTTGTGCTCATGAATACATTTGTCCACCCACCGATTGACGTCCCGTCCATAAGGAGGATTCACATAGACGTTGCCAAACCAAGGAAGCGTCAATCCATCCATCGCTTTGGTATAGTGCACAGAAGCGATGACGTTGGGAGAAATCAAGCGCTCAGAGCACGGGTCAAGGTCGATAATCCCGAAGAACTCAGCGACCTTCGCAATAAGCCGAAGTGGCGTGTAGTGCTCACTTGATTGTGACGACATTAAAGCCTTTCCAACCATACAATAAAATCCTCTAATAACATGACATCCATAAGCCGTCCTCCGACCTGAGCCGCTGCCCATGTCTTGGCTCCTTTTCCCCATCCCGGCCCGCAGATGATCAAGATCGTATCGACACTATGACATTGCTTTATCTGCTCGACAGCAAACACAATCTTCTGATCGGTTGTCCCTGTGACTCGCTGATACTTGGCTTCAATCACCAATTCTTTTCCGGCATAATCGGCAATGAGGAAGTCATAGCGGATTTTGTTTCCGAATAATCCAATATCCGAACTCTTAAAATGAGGATCCACGCTGGCAAACTTCGTCTCTAAGATCGCTTTCATAACTTGTTCAAAGTGATTCATGATCATGACTCTTTGTGGATTAACAGAATGTTATATTAAATAAATAAACGAAACAAGCATTAACACATGACCTATATTCCTAAACCCATTCCTTGGGAACTGTGGCTTGAGAAGCTTTACCCTAACCAGCCTCGTCACACGTTCTTTGCCCCATGGCAACAAGAGTTATTTAGCCAATACGACACCGTCAGTCGAATTGCGGTTCGAGCTGCTCGCGGGGTGGGCAAAACCGCCTGGCTCTCACTTGTGATTCTCTATCACATCATGACCCGATTCCCGACCCGGGTTCTCTGCACGGCGCCCACACAGAATCAATTAAGAGATGTCTTGGTCACCGAGCTTGGGCTTTGGATTTCTCGGATGCCTAAGGCTCATCGCGAGCTCTTTAGTCTCGATACCCAGCATCTACAGTTTGTGCCTGCCCCACAGCTTTCATTTGCGACCTTCCGGACAAGCCGTCCAGAGAAACCGGAAACCTTGCAGGGGATTCATGGAGAAAATGTATTGATCGTATGTGACGAAGCCTCGGGGATCGAGGACGCGATCTTTACCGCAGGACAAGGGAGTCTTTCGACGCCAGGAAGTAAGGTAGTGTTGTGTAGTAACCCGACACGTACCTCGGGCTTCTTTTACCGGGCATGCCAAAAGGAGGGCGATTGGAGACACATTCATGTCTCTTTCTTTGATGTCATCGATTTGCCTTGGTGTGACAGGGGGTTCCCAGAGACAATTAAAAAGGAATACGGGGAGGATAGTGATGTATATCGTGTACAGGTATTGGGAGAGTTTCCTCGGGGCGATGCGTATACGCTTATCCCGCTCGAGGCGCTTGAAGCGGCTATGACACGGGAGGTTACCGAAAGCCATGAGAGCCCTACGTATTGGGGGCTGGATGTGGCTCGGTTTGGATCTTGTAGAACTGCCCTCGCCAAGCGTTCCTCATCAAAATTATTACAGAGTATAAAAACAGCCCCGTGGGGATTGGATACAGTAGAGGTGGCAGATTGGGTATCAGAAGAGTTTGAAGCGACCCCGCATAGATCGAGACCGCATTATGTGATTGTGGATGCAATTGGGGTTGGAGCTGGAGTAGCGGATGTCCTATGGCGAAGAGGTATCCCCACCATAGGGCTGAATGTAGGGGAAGCCCCATCGAAGCTGAGGCTTCAAACAAAAGGCTTTGTGAATCTGAGGGCAGAATTGTGGTGGCGAGCGGCCAAATGGTTTGAATCACGAACCGTCTCTATTTGCGATCGATCGTTAATGAATCAACTTGCGACAGTCGAATATCATTACACACGCAATGACAAGCTTCAGATTGAGTCTAAAACCGACAGAATGGGCCGTGGGCTGCCCAGTCCTGATTTCGCTGATGCGTTTGTTCTCACGTTTTATTGCGATACACCAAGATATGTTGAGCAGCCCACGGGGTTCAAATCGAACAGCTCAATGAGAGAAAAACCGCCGCTATGGTGTAGTTGATTTCTCCCATACCGCCTTCATTGATAGTGAAGACATTTGCCTCAAGAGATCACAGAAAGTACACGATAGCACGGTGGGATCTCGCAGACTATGCATATCCCAGTTGAGATGATCCTCTTCCAAGTGCCTTTCCCAGACAAAGATGATCGCCTCAATGACTTTCCATAATCTTGCTCTTTCATCTGCTTTCAAAAGCATCTCCATTGTCTTTCTCCGGAGAATTATGGGTGTAAGGGGCGGTGAATGGCACGATCGCGCAACACATCGATTCTCCTTTGGGTCTCTTGCTCCGCCTCATCGCAAGCACGGTGTTGACGATGGATTGCATCACATAACCGAACAACCTCCCGAGCGTTATAGCGCTCATAGGGGGTCGTGGTATAGCAACCGGTTAAAAGTAAAAGTGCGCCTAGTATTAAACGTGGGTTAATATTCATGATCTTTACCTGCATTGATCCACTGAAGCTCCCCGCTTCCTCGATGAAGATAGACGACCGGATCGCCCCAATGGTCTTGAATCCAAACATCCGCATCGAGGTACGCGGAAGCAAGATAGGCATAAACAATCGCCTGATTAAGATCCTCATAAGACTTATCATTTCCCTTATAATGACAAACGGTATACGTCTTCATTTAATTTAAAATAAGACCCAGTAGAACCATGATAAACATGAGAGTCGCCAGATAAAACATGAGTCTAAAGGCGATCTCTTTCATAGTGGCTCCTCCGCCTCACCATTGTCATGCTCCCAAAGATCGATAAGCACAGTGAGTTCATGAAAGTCTTTACGCAGCCGGGTAATTTCCCGACAGTTCTCCGTTAACTTTTCCTCGAGTGAAGCAATACGGATCGCCGCACTATCCACATTTGCTTTAATAAGATTAAGCCGGGTTTCCAGCTTCTCAGTCCGGTCTTCACTCGATCCCTGTCTAAAGATTTCTCTAAAGTTCATCACGGCTCTCCAGAATTTTATAGCCATCCTCGACTCCAAAAATAAAGCCACACTTTATGGGCCAGTGTCTTACGAGCACCACCCTGAGCTGTGGATTTCCCCGGGCGATACATCGGATCATATTTACCGGTATATACCAGCCGGTCAATACAGGTCCTCGCATAAATAATCGCAGCATCGCCACTTAAATCATCGGCTGAGCGTGCACAATAGATTCTCGCCTCATCAATCGTCCAAGCGTCATCAGAGAAGCGAGTAGAGATAAAAAGGCCTAGGCCAAAGATAATAATGCCTAGGCCAAGCATGACAGCCCACCGACTAGCAGCAACCCTGTACAGCATGTTAATTTTCTCCCATTTCCAGAATGCGGGGTGATTCGCTAACATCTTAATCCTCTCCAACCATTAGAAGTTGTACCCCGAGCACCTTTATTCCGAACTTACGTTTAAAGAACTCAATCACCCCTTCCTTTGAATGCACAATATTCGTCCTGAATATCTGAAACTCAGTCTCATCCTGAAATCCTGGGTGCTCCTCATGCTCTTTTTCTTTGTGATAGAAGCTCATCAACCACTTAGGACTTCGGCTCCCAGGAACCTCTACTCTCCACACATGATTCATAACGCCTCCTTATAGTAAATAACCTATTATCTGTTAACCACACTAAGACTCGCAAGCTCATAAACGGCCCTTGAGAAATGTCTGCACTCATCACACAGCTCAATCATCTCATCCGTATTCTCGAGAATACGAGAGTCAGGATGCGTCTCGTTAATATGCTCACACCAGAGCAATGCTAGGATGTCTAAAACAGAGTCAATATCCTTTTCTCTTTCCATAGCGCCTCCTTCACTTTTAAGAGCCCTTTTCTTAGAAAAAGGAATTACACGACCCATTGCTCTGCTCCTTCTGAGAAACTCAAACACCACAATGCGTGAACCGCTTTCGAGAAGTATCTACAGTCATCACACGACTTTACCATTTTACTAATATCACTCTTAGATATCCCCTCTATCTCAGGCGCGGCTGAGAATCGATCGACCCACACCCGCGCCACGTCTTGAGGTTGAGTTGCAAAATGCGCCTTATTGATATGTTCACGCCAAAGCAATGATAAAAGCTCTAAAGCAGAGTCAATATTTCTGCCTTTATTCATAGAACCTCCTTCTCCCTCATGAGAGCCGACTGCAGATGCCTCCTTCCTCAATAAGCTTGGCCTGGATTCCTTTAAGGCCAAGCGTCTTGAGCTCCTCGTCGATAAGATTCGCAGCTTGAGACATGTCCATCCCCGCATAGTAGATACAGTCAAAGAATCGCTCCAATAGAGCAATGGGATAGACATGCCACGACCCGAACCAGCCCTTCGATCGTGATCGGGTGCATAGATTGTGCCGCTCACATACCGCTGTCAATGCTTTGCCGGCCGCAATCTTATCGCCTAACGATACCTCAAATCCTTCGGGGTGAATAAAGAACTGACAATACTGGTTTACCCCCAGATAGATGCTTTCTAGCCTATCCAGACGTTTTGAGGCAGTTTCTTTAAACGCTAGAAGCTCAGCATGCCCCGCCTCAAGCGCAGCGAACCTAGAATTATTCTCTTTCAACATCGCAAGTACTGCATTGAGTTCGTCGCGTGTGACATAGTTGTTCATGTTAATCTCCTCTAAGTTGTTGGATTTACGCTTTTCAAAGAATTAAACAACACAAGATCCCAAGCATTCCGCCAAAAAGTATCCAAATGAACGATCCATAAAACGCGCCATCTTTATAACCGGCGTTGAATGCTTCCCAAAACCGCTTTTCAATCTCCTCGGGTCTCATTTCGGCACAACTGCTCAAGTTCCCCTTTTAACTTCTCCAGATCCTCTAAGATCTCTTTTAACAGCGTCTCTAGCCGAACTCTTTCAGCCTCCGATTTTACCAGTGCCTGAATGAGCATCTGGCGATTGAATCGGATGTAGCGGTAAGGATCATGGCGAGCTGTCATGACGATTTCATGCAAAAAAAAGACCGTGCATCGATCGTACCAAAACTCAATGCACGGTCAAGTTTGATGAGGGCGGCTAGGGCCAAGGAGGACGCCCGGCTAGCTCCCTAGCCGCTGCCAACGTCTAGCCGGAAGGCAAAATATTCTCTGGCTTCTTGTAGTGCCCAATCAATTCTCGGTGGGTGCCGTCATGACTTCTAATCCAGACGGGCCTACCACGCCGAGCACTTGATTCGCGCGCATACAATCGCGCCTCTTCAAGATCCTCAAACTTAATATTGAGTGGGCCGGCCATATAGTAATGTTCAGTAGCTTTCTTGAAAGTAGGGTTCATGTCAAGGTCCTCTTAAGGGGTTAATCGGTGCTTTCATAAAAAGAAGCTCGGCGCCGACAGTAGCGCAGGCTACCGCAAGAAAACACCCGCACACCTGAGACAAAAGGCAGCCAAACCAACACATTTGCCAGCCGTTTCGCCCATATATACGTATTGACTCGCATCACAAGATATCGGCGATAACGACGAAAGATTGAGAATTTAAGTATGTACACAATACAACCTCCTTTTGGCATTCTCATCAGTGCAAGCCTGCCAAGCCTGCAGACCGCTGCGACGGCTGCCCAGCGGTTTCGAATTAAACAAGCTACCAGCAATTGGTATCAATCGTATTGCCCCACATCCATGATGTGCAGTGCCGCGGAGACTCAATGGCATTCGCAACATTAGCCCCAGCCTCTTGAATTGAGAGGCCCGTATACACCGCACCAAGCGCTTGTACCATTGTCTGACTCTTCTGAGCTCTCAAACGCTCCTCATGCATCCTGGCTTCCATTCCTAACTGAACACAAGACGAGAAGACAGGGTCTTGCATGGCATGCGCAATCGATGCCATTGATAACGTCGTTGCTTTAAGTTGCTCAATCTCCTCAGATCGCTCTGAGAGCGTCTGAGCCTTAAGCTGAAGACCGTTACACTCCATGGCGACTTGCTGCACCGAGCTCAGTGTTGAACAGCCACTCATCAAAACAAGCGATATTATAACCAAGCGTTTCATTTTATGTCTCCCTTTAACATTGTTGGCATTCTCATCAGTACCGCCTTGCCAGAACGGTAGACCCTTAACAAGGGTTTCGAGTACAGCGCTTTGAATTGTTCTTTTTTAGCACCTGAGGATCGAAGTTATGGTTATTTGGAAGCGGATAGCGAGCCGCCTCATCAAGAATTCGCTGCATCCCCTCACTATAGTCTCTGAGGGCTTCCCGCATCAGATAAATATCTTCTTGTGAGCAAGCATGCACATTTTGTGCACACATCGACGCGAGAGCGAACATAGAGGCCAAGATTAATCGTTTCATGATAACCTCCCAGGCATTCTCATCAGTACTGCCCTGCCAAGGCAGTAGACGCTCGGCAAAACCGAGCGTTTCGAACATTATTGACCCAACTGAAGCCGCTCAAGCGTCTCAGGACTCAACATCTCCTGAATCGCCAGTGCGCGTGCTTCCTCCTTCGTTGCAGAAGACGGAGAGCCCTCGCTCAGATGCACACCAAGCGCATTCTGAATCTCTTCGACATGCGCTTTAAGAGAGGCCATGATCACATCGGCCCCTTCTTCTTGACAAGCATGCACGCTGCGCACAGACAAGACAAGCGCCATTAAGGCAGTAAAAGCAAGCGTGATTAATAAGCGCTTATCCATTGGACTTCTCCTGCATAACCGTTCTGAACACAAGAGGGCGCATTGCCGACCACATACGCTGCCTTAACCGGCGATGCGTTGGCGCTCGCCATAACAGCGGTTCGGCTGTCATTATTAAACGCACCGAACAGATAGAAGTCATTCCAGCTACCGGTCGGCGATACATAGAGATAAGCTGCCCCAGGATGATTGGTTGCAACCGCTAACACCGTTCCACCCACCGCGCAAGTCGCCTGCGCAGTTAAAGAAGAAAGAGATAACACAACAGCTATAATTAAACGTTTCATGAAAGTCTCCTCGTGAATCATTGGCGTTCTCATCAGTACCGTCTTGCCAGAACGGTAGACGCCCGATACTCAGGGCGTTTCGAGTCCTAAATACGCGTCAAACTGCTCAACCGTATAGCCTTCAACGATGGCCTGTTGATAAAGATGGCTCAGACCATCACGAATCGTCTGGGGAGATCCCCCCGCACTTTGTGCCCATGCAACCAAGTCTCTTAGACATTGCCTGCGGGCAGGCTCAGTGGAGAGCTCCATACAGGTTGGGCCACTGTGTCCTGAAAGCCCAAGATATTCATCGATTTCCTCAATCGAATAGCCGTCGGCCATTGCTTTAACATACTTATCTTTCAGGTGCATCCGAATCTCTTCAGAAGAATATCCGGCATCTAAGGCATTCTGAACCTTATCTTTAAGGCTTTCTGCATTTACAGGGCTTGAGACGATGAACACTATGACTATAAAAGTTTTTATAAAGGTTAACATTTTAATCGCTCCTTTGTTTTGGCATCTCATCAGTACAAGCTTGCCAGGCTTGTAGACCGACGGCGAGGGGCCGGCGGTTTCGATTTGGGTTAAACTTCATCGGTCTCTAAAAGAAACAACAGATCCTGTTGTGCTTTCTTTAGTGCGTTCAGCTCTTTAGAGCTAAGCGCTGACTCATCAAGCGAGATCGATAAGACTTTCTGATGACGCTGATTGATTTCAGTCAGCGCATCCAGTCTTGCTCCAAGAAACTCGATAAAATTTCGATAGAGTCTTAACTTATTTAGATAAGTTTGGCTTTCCATTTAAAGGTCCTCGCTCTGAAGGCAGGCGACATCGGCTTCATCCTGTGCTCTAGTTGAAGCTGATTTCATCTCAATCAGATACGCCTTCGTCACAAACCACACCCCGTTAATCTTGTTGCGATTTGCAACGACGTTCGAAGGAACGAAGGCCGTCCCCGGTATTCCATAACTCTCAATTAAGATATCAATCTCAACCGGTGCTCCGCCGGTTAGCATCTTCAGCGTTCTTGGATACTCAAGATCCCACACATACCCTTGAGTAATCAGCTTTCTGAGGTTCACGGCGGTCTTGGTACTGACAAGAATATCGATGTCTTGGGTATGTCTCTCGCAGTTATAGGGCCACAACGCAATCCCTCCACAAATGGCATACTCCACGCCACTGCGCTCAAGATCCCGATGAAGCGTTGGAAGATAGTGTTTGACGTCCATAGGCATTAACCCTTCGATTCAGCGTTGTCTGCCTTCGTGTCGGCTGGGCCACATTTCCAGGTGTATTCATACATCCCCCAACGTCCCCCATCAAGTACAGAGGTCACCCACTGAATAGGGACATCTTTTAGATCCACGTTCATATACCGAGCCATCGAGAGAATCGCTGACTCTGGTCGTGGGCCACTTATTTTTAGCCACCGTATATATTCTTCCGTTGACATTAAAGGTCTCCTCGTATTTAATAATTAAAGAATACTTAACACTGGGTCGGTGAAAACCCAGCATCAAGCGATTGGCGCTTGTCTAATCGCTTGAGGCCGGGTTTTGTGCCCGGACTGACTTCCTTATCCCTTCCTTCTCCATTGTCTAGGCAGGTCTCCTTTCCCTTCGCCTCCGCCAACAAGCCTGATCCGCTTCAGGCTAGAAGGAACTGTAGCCGTCCTTCCCATACAGCCCTCAAACCCCCCGCAGAATGATTCAGCTGCATTCACTGCCCTTTCATATTTAACATTAAACCATTCCCCATATCTTCTAGAGCTAGCCAGAGATAAGAAAATTCCATTCTCTATACGTTCCGCTACTTCCCTTACAAGGCGGCCACTTCTCCATACCCGAAGATTCTCAAATCCACACTGACATCTAATCTGAGCCAGCCGATTTCTCATATTTCCGGTAATTCCTATCTTGATAAGCCCGCTTTCTGATTCAATCACATATACATACATCGTCTTTCTCCTCAGTTCGTTAGAAACCCCATCATCAAGCGATTGGCCGGCCGTTACAGAGCGCCCTCCCGAAGGGGCAAGCTCGACGCGGGCATCTATATGCGTAGCGATTGTTACGCTTGCCGAATCGCTTGAGGATAGGTTTTCTTTTTTTTCCTTCCCGCTTGCCTTTGGACGATCCTTCTAGCTCCAGACCGGACATTTTTGAGGGCTACTCCCGTCCACCATCGGTTTCTCCCCTAGGCAAGCTCTCCTTCCTTTGACTCCCCGCGCTTCCGTTCGCGGTTACTTTATATATTGCTATTTCCGTGCCAACTTACTACTTATTCCTTTCTGTTACTCTTTCCTCATCCTCCTTGACAACCACACTCCATACTTCCTATTATATATAGGTTAGCGGCAATGTCAATAAAAACTTTAATCTTTTTTAAACATTTTTTAAATATTTTTACTTATAGAGGAAAATCCAATGAAAAAGCCACGACGCGAGCGTTCAAGCCTCACGTTACGTAGAGACTTACTTGAGATTCTGCATCGGCTTGCAGAGGAGGATAATCGAAATGCAGCTAATTATGTGGAGAATTGGCTTATCCTAACAGCCAAGGCCCGCGGGTGGATCATCGAAGGGGGGCCTTCTGACCCAGAGAACAATGAACTATAATCGGTTCAAAATGGACCGATCGTCCAAAATGACCCGTTCATGATGGTCTCCCGGGAAAGCTCGGGAGACCGCTTATAGAGGCGCACACCATGTCATTTGAGTTCGATACCGACGGAAGGCTGCTGGTTCGTTCAAGCCAGGG
>Ga0187892_10006993_pt1 | contig 16359 bp, 9 predicted proteins | sample MA1701073metaG_FD_139345 | JGI IMG/M metagenome (GOLD analysis project Ga0187892, IMG submission 139345) | Bio-ooze microbial communities from a basaltic lava cave in the Kipuka Kanohina Cave System on the Island of Hawaii, USA - MA170107-3 metaG ... | reverse complement strand
GACCTTTCCGCTGGTCGCCGATCGCGTCGATCCGTCCAAGGTGCGCGACTTTATGGCCATCAGCTACGCGGAAGAGTTGCCGGCCCCGGAAGTCTTTCTGGGTGAACTACTGGAGAACGCCGATGCCCGCGAGCAAGTCGTCGGCGACTGGTGCGAAAAGCAGTCCATCGCCTTCCTGAGCCTTACCGCCGTCCTGCGCACCGCCGCTCTCGCCGGCACGCAGGTCTACTACACCTACGACCAGCACTGGACCCCCGCCGGCCACGAAATCGTCGCCGCCGCCCTCCAACAACTCCTCGCCCAGCGCGATCAAACGTAGCAGCCTTCTCCCGGTGAATCGAGCCCGCGGCTTTAGAGCATCGCCGATCAGGTGTAGCGGCGGGGCTTGTCCCCGGCGCACACAGGACGCGGCTCGCAGTCTACAGCCTCTGTCCCTTTCCCTCCGTCGCGGTCCGTCTACGGGGCCACGAAGACGTGCTCAAGCAGGTAGAAGTCGGCCAGGTCCATGTCGCCGTCGTGGTCGGGGTCGAGTAGTTCGAAGCACGGGTGTGGCACTGCTGTGTCAGCAGTGGGACCGGTAAGCGCGGCCCGGAAAGCGGTGAAGTCGGATAGCGTGGTGAGGCCGTCGCCGTTTACGTCCGCGCGGTATTCGCACTCGTCGGGCACATCGTTGGCGTTGCAGTCGCGGCTGCGCGCTTCCTTGATATCCGCGGCGTCGTCGATCTCGTTGGCGTTGCAGTCCCAGGGACCGATGCGCAGGAAGTAAATGTCCTGCTCGCCGTTGAACGTGGCGGCATAAGCCACGTTAACGCCCAAGTTGTCCGAGAGCATGTGGTAGTAGTCGCCGATCTTGAGGTTTCTTCCCGGCGTCGGGCCCGGCCACCCGAGGTGGGTATCGAACACGGGGCTCACCGGCACGTTTTTCGACCACGTGACGCCCGCATCGACAGAGTAGGCATAATAGAGTTCCGAAAGCCGGCCGCTGGGCGCGTCAACAAAGTTGCGCGTGTCGTTCCAGACGGCATCGATCCGCCCATTAGCGGCTACGGAAATCATGCCGAACCACTGCCAGGCGCCACTTTCGTGGGCATCGTCATGGATACGCACAGGCTGACTCCAAGTCTGTCCCAGGTCGGTGCTTCGCGAGACGGCAAAATCGAGTTCGAGCACGTCGGGTTTCGGTTGACGTCCCCCGGCGACGTAGAGATTACCACGTGTTCCGCCGGTAGAGTGATCCACGACAATCCAGGATTGTGCATGCAGCCCATCTGGGTTAGGACAACAATCGCTTCGAATATAGAAGCTTGTGTATCCCAGGTTACCCAGGTATTCGAAGGACGGAATGTCGGCTGAGTGCATCGCGTCCCATGATACGAATACGGACCCACTTTCTTCGGCGACATAAACGGTTCCGTCCGGCGCGACAGAAATCGTCGGGGACGGAGCGCCGAGATCATGAGCCTGCTCGGCGAAACTCTCGCCGCCGTCGACCGAACGAGCAAAAAAGTAGTTGGCTGCGATGTAGATATTACCACGACCAGCGCCTGGTGTCTGATCAACGACTATCCATGGCTTGTCGATGAAACCGGAACTGACTTCACTCCATCGCGCCCAACTGACGCCGCTGTCGAACGAATGGAACAACCGCATCTCGGCGCTGTTGATCGACAGGTAATACGTTTCTCCCCCAGGTCCCGACGCCAGCACCGGGTCGCTCCCGAACACGCCGGGATCGAGCGAGCCGCGGAACACCCAGCTGTGCCCGCCGTCCTGGCTGTAAGCCCATCCCGGCTCGCGGAAATCCGACTGCATTGAATTGAACTGCCGCCACCCAATGACGATCTTGCGAGGATCTGTCGGGCTCACGGCAATCGACGGCTCGTTGGCCGCATCGCCGAGGATGTTGCACCCGCGTGAGTCCACGTTGACCTGGATGCTCCGGAATTGATCGCGGATGACGTGACTTTGGCAGCTCGCACCGGCCGCTGCGGGCGGGCGCGGCGCGCGAATCCAGGGATCGATGGGGCCTCGCTCATGCGGCTCGGCCACTTGGCCTCCCGCCCGCCCACACAAGACCCACGGCAGATACACCGAAACTCCCAGCCAAAGCGCTAGTCTGCTTTTCCCCATCGTAGATTCGCTATTCCGCCAAAACTTATGCTGATTCTTGGGGCAATAGGCACACACAGTGAAATCCTTGCAGTGTTTCAGAAAAACTAGACATCACGAAACCCCTATGACCGTATACATGGGTGAGCGCTAGGTCAAGCGCGAGTTACAATGTTTCAGGGACGCCGGCCGCGCGCCGACGGTTCTCGAAAGGAGCTTCTAGTCTCTGAAAGCGAAGAGCAAGGCAGGTCTGATGATCCTCGGGTTTCTTCTGGGAGGGACGGGGCACGCCGTCTGGGCGGCTTGCCCGAGCGGCACGTGCTACGTGGACGACAACTGTTCCCCGCCCACGGATGGAACTTCGGCCGACCCCGACTGCACGATTACCGAGGGCATCAACCGTGCGGCAACCGGTGACACCGTGCTCGTCCGGGCCGGCACCTACACGGAAGAAATCGTATTCAACGGCTCGAAGGCAATCACGGTGAAACGGGAGACGACGTCGATCCTTCCCAAGATCACCAACACCACCGGCACGGCGAAAGTCCGGTTCGACACCAGTGGCGGCACGGCGAACTCGGTGCTCGATGGCTTTGAAATCACCGGCGTCAACACCAGAGGAGTCGATGTGAGCGCCTGAGCTTCAGCAGCCCGATTTGCGCAAGCAGCGTGAGCGCGTCGAACGTCATCAAGTGCGGGCATGATGTGAACAATCAGCCGGTGGACCTGAGCGGGATCACCGTGACCACAACAGTCCTTTCCGGGAACACGGGCGTGGATATCAACTTCTCGCCGGCGCTGCCGAATTATGCCCGGTACCGCGTACGCCTCAACAGCGTGACGGACGCAGACTGCAATGCCATCTCCAGCAACAACGAGCGCATCTTCACCTCGCTCACCGGCGACGCCTCCGGCGACCGACGCGTGAACGTCACGGATATCGGCGGCGTGCGTTCGCTGGAGGGCAAGGGACCACCCCTCGATCCCAATGATCCGGATGGCACGGGAACCCAACAGGTGCGTTCCGACGCAGACAGCGACGACGACGTGGACACGTCGGACACGGCCCTGGTGACCTCCAAGGCGGGAAACGACGCACGGTTCATCACCGATCCGACCTGCCCGTAGTCCGCCCATGCGCGGGCCAGGCTGCGATTAGGCAAAAACAACTAACTCCGGCGGCGCAGGTCTAGGGACCCTTCGCCGCCGGAGGCTTTTGTCTGCGAGGACGTTCCCTTCGCGCCTCGGCAAGTCTTCCAATCGTCAAATTGCCAATGGGCATTTCCCTTTGTGGCTTCGTCCCTTCCCTTCGTGCCTTTGTGCCTTCGTGCCTCGTGCCTTTGTGCCTTCTAAGAATCACGCCGGTTGCGGCATGTAGCTCGGCCCGCGCAGGTGCCGGGCCATCATCGCCCCGCAGACCAGCACGATCAGCCCCGCCAGCACCCAGCCCATCGTCGTCACGCCCGCCACGGCGAAGGCCACGGCGATGCCGGCCAGGGCCACCAGCACCAACGCCACGTTGGTCAGCAAGTTGGGGTGATAGACCAGCGGCACGGCGATGGCGATCGTGCTGTACGTCCCCGCCAGCGTGCCCACCAGCATGGCGAACGCAAACCCGTGGATGCCTTCGCCTCCGAACAGATAAAGCGTGATCACCGTCAACGTCACCAGAGTCGCGGTGAGAATCGTCCGCGACATCGTCTGGTTGATGCTCTCGTTGATCATCGCCTTGGACAGCGTCCCCGTGCGCCCGCGGTTTTCGCGGATGCGGTCGAACACCACAATCGTGTCGTTGAGCTGATATCCGATGATGGTCAGCACCGCCGCCAGCATGGTCAGGTCGAACTTGAAGTCCTCGATCAGCAGGGCCCGCCCGATGAACGTGGGATACAGCCAGTGGCTCGCCGCGATCAGCCCCAGCACCAGGCACACGTCGTGGACCATCGTCACCAGGATGGCCAGCCCGAAGTCCCGCGTCCCGAAGCGCATCCACACGTACGCCCCGATCCCCATCATCGCCAGCACGATCGCGAACAACGCCCGGTTCCGCGTCTGTCCGGCGATCTGCGCCGCGAACTGCACCACCTTGCTGAAGGACTTCTCGCTCCCCAGCCCCGCGGTCACTAATGCCAGCTCCGTCCTCGCCACCGACTCTGTCCACAGGTTGGGGTCGTCGTCGTAGCTCAGCGACTCGTCCACCGACGCCACCGCGAATTCTTTGTAGGCCGCGCCGGCGGGCGTCGTCGTCGCCGGTCCCAGCCCGAACACCGCCCACTCCCGGGCGCGAAACTGCTCGAACTCCGGCTGCAAGCCCACTTCGCGCAGCCGCCGCTCGAACTCGGCGACGGGGATCGGCTTCTCGTTGGCGTCCAGCGCGGCCTTGATGGCTACCCCGCCGCGATAGGGTCGAACGTCGAAGCGGGCATCGCCGCCGATGACATCGGAGAGGTACTGATCGTCGGCCTCGATGACGAAGAACGGCTCCTTGGTCAGGTCTTCGTCACGCTCGGCGCGGAAACGGATGGCCCGCTGGATCGACAGCCGATCGCCGATCACCGCCAGGATCGCTGTTTGCATGACCGCCCGATTGGTCTCCACGGTGACGATCTCATAGGAGAGTCCCGCTGCGGCGGCGCCTTCCGCCTCGCCCACGCTTTGCACCCGCGCGGAGCGGAGGCGATCGGCCGCGGTGCGGGCCTGCTCCGCCGCTTCCCCGGTCTTGCTCTTGAATCCTTCGAGGCTCAGCGAACCCGGCTTGCAGTCGAAAGTCGCTGTGTCGCCGGCCGACGAAATGCCGTCGCGCTCCAGCACCGGATCGAGGGGTCTCCGCATCAGGGCCGCCAACTGCTCGCCGGACAGGGCCTTCGACGTCAAGGTGAACCGCCCCGGCGTGTCCCCTTCAGCCGTCTTCGCAGCCGCCAGCTCGTCCGCCGCCCGTCTGAGCCACTGCACTGCCGATGTCCCCTCGCCCTCCGTGGCAGTGATGACTTTCCGCACCTGCTCGTCGCTCATGGAAAACTCGGGCTTCAGATCGACTTGCAGGCTCGTGCCGCCCAGGAACTCGATGTCGAAAAACGACTCCGTCCGCGCGGTGCTCAGCCAAAAGAAGAGGCCCAGCCCGCCGACTACCGCGGCCGTGGACGCGGGCCAGAAAAACCTACGCAGCCCGATCCAGTCGATGCTCGGCACGCCGATCAGCTTCCGCATTGAGAAGTCGTGCAGCACGCCCTTGGCCACCAGCGTCGTGTGGATCAGCCGCGTTACCGTCAGGGCCGTAAACATGCTCGTGGCGATGCCGATGCCCAGCGTGATCGCGAACCCCTTGATCTCCTCGCTGCCCACGAAACCCAGGATGATGCACGTGATCATGGTGGTGAGGTTGCCGTCCAGAATGGCGGAGAACGCCTTGTCGTAGCCCAAGAGCAGCGCCTTCTTGAAGGCGATGCCGCGAGCGCGTTCCTCCCGGATGCGCTCGAAGATGAGCACGTTGGCGTCGATGGCCATACCGATGGACAGCAACAAGCCCGCGATGCCCGGCAGCGTGAAGGTCGCCTGCATCATGGACATGATCGCGAGGGTGATCAGCAGGTTCAGCGAAAGGGCGATCGTCGTGACCCCGCCGCCTGCAAAGCCGTAGTAGAACACCACAAACACCACCACAAGGCCCGCTCCCCATAGCGACGCCGTAAGGCCGTTGCGGCGGTTCGTCTCTCCCAGGCTCGGGCCGATGGTCTGTTCCGAAAGCGGCGTTTCCTTCAGCCTCGCCGGCAGCGACCCCGCGTCCAGCGTGCTCACCAGATATTGAACCTGCTCGGGTCGGAACCCCCCGCCCCCGCCGCTGATCAGGCACCGTTCGGTGATCCTCGACTTGATGTTGGCGTGGGAAACGGCTGTGCTGTCCAGCACGATGCACAGTTCTCGCTCGACGTTGGGCCCCGTTAGTTCTCCGAACAACCGTCCTCCTCGAGGGTCCAGCGTGAACGAAACCACGTTGTGACCGGTCATCGGGTCGCGGTCGATGTAGGCGCTCTTCAGTTGCCAGGACCGCCCCGTCCCTTGGAGCATTGCGTAATCCGGGTCGTTGTGCGCCAGGACGTAATAGCGTCCTGCGTATTCCTCGATCACCGGCTGCTGGGGGAGGCTCTTCTTCGCCGTGAACGCCTCCATGTTGTTCGAGTCCGTGAACTTGAGAACGTCCTCGATGGGCAGCCATCGAAAGCGATCGCCGGTCTTGGGCTTGGGGCCGAACTTGGCGAGCTGGTCGGTAAAACGCTTGATGGGCTGCTTGAGCTGCGGGTTCGGGTCGGTGGTGTTCTCCGGCGAGCTCGGATCGCGGTCCGCAAGGATGCGAAACTCCAGCACGCCCGCCCCGCGCAGCCGGCGCTTGAGGTCCGACGGGTCTTCGAGATCGGCCTTGTTCGACGCCCACGCGTCGTAGGCCGCGGCCGCCTTGGTCAGCAGCTTTCCGTTCGGATCGCTCTCCTCGCCGGCGTCGTACGATGGGAACTCGCTGTGGAGCTTTTGCATCTCCGCGTCGCGCTTCTCGTCGTCCGCCAGCGACAGCACGTCGTTGGCCCGCGTCACGGGCATGCTCGTGGTCAGCAGATCGGACATCGCCTTCTCGTACGCCGTGGAGGCCGCCGTGATCGCGCCCGTATCTCCGCCGGCTTGAGCCGTCGTGTATTGGTCGTGCGCCGCCCCCACCGCCTTGAGCAGCGGCTCTCGCTCCTTCACGCCCCGCTGCAGCCGCGACAGGGCGGACTCACGCTGCTCCGCGGGAGTGCTCAGTGCTTCTTCCACCTCGCGGCGCTTGAGGTTGAGCGAGGTCAGCCGCTCCAGCGCCTGGTTGTATTCCTCGCGACGCTTGAGCGCCTCGGCCGGCGGACGAGGCATGCGGACCTCCAAGCGCGTATTGCCCACCGGGCGCCATTCGAGGTTCATCTGCCCCTTGGGATCCACGCGCTGTTTCAGGATGCCCATCACCTTGGTCGACAAACCCCGCTGCTCGTCGGCCCTCAAGCCCGCGGTGTCGAGTTCGTAGAGCAGGCTCGTCCCGCCCACGAGGTCGATGCCGCCTTTCAACTTGCTTGCCGGCGGATACAGAACCGCCAGGCACAAGACAACCAGAGCGATGATGGCTAGCCATTTGATGAGTCGATTCGGATCGTGCATTAGAAGACTCCATCGCGGCAAACGACTCGCCGCGGCGTTGGGTGATTCGGTTCTCTTTTTTAGGTCACGCCAATGACCGGCCACGTGTCGGCCGGGGGTTACGATACTGCCATAAACCGGGACGGGTAGTCAGGCGAGGTTGGGCGGGCCGTGGCGGCAAATTGGCTGCGCGGACCCCACGCTGGGACCATGAACGACCAGCGATGGCGGCGCGATCGCGGCGCGCTGCTCCGCGTCCGTTGAGGATATCGCCGCCGCGTACTCCGACGACCTTGCCGGCCCCGGTCGCCAGGCGGGAGCCTTGGTCGAGGGCTGGCCCGGCTTGGCCCCTTCCGGCGTCGAAATGGAAACCAACCGACTCGGAACCGGGGGTTTTTCCTCCTCGGATTGGCCCGGCTCGACCGGAGAGGTCCCCGAGCCGTCCACCGACGGCGTCGCCGGAGCGACCGTTGACTCTTTAGGTATTGAATTGAAACGGAAAAGTGGCAGCGAGGCCACCATCACCAGCAAGGCCGCAGAGAATGAGGAAACGGGCCGACTCATACGCCTGCGATTATACGGTCGCCATCCCCAGCGCCAACCATAACGCCCGACCAAACGACCGAGTCTGGCCTGTGAAATTAGGGAATTGGTGGGGGGTGCGGAAGGCGAGGAAGTAGCGCCGGCATCCTTCCACTGGGGATTCGTATCCTATGCGGGCAGCGTAGGTTACACGCCGAATTCACGCCTTTTGCAGGAAATCCCCAAGTCCGGAAAGAAATTCATGGAATTGACATCCGTGGCCCGTATAATGCCTACGACGGGGTTTTTCGGAACCAGGGTGCATGAGGGACCAAGTGGAACGAGGACAGACGAAGCAGCGGGTAGAGGAACTCCTTTTCTGCCTATATCAGCGACCGATCCACCCTGAGCTGTTCCACATCCACCGGGTCAAGCGACTCCGTCAGAGCCGCTACCAGGCGGAGATCTGGATCACGGGGTTGTCCCATGTCGTCACGGTGCAGGTGGGCAGCCAGATCCTCACGGAGCTGGTGGGGGAGGAGAACGAACTCCTGCCCAAGGCCGGCCTGGCCACGTCGTTTCGCTTCCGAGGCGAGCGCGACCACGCCCAGTCCTTCGACGCCGGGCTCAAGTACATCGTCTCCACCCAGGTGGAGCGGATGACGCCCCAGCTCTTTCCCGCGACCCATCGCGACTACGTCCACTACGCCCAGAACAAGGGCCTGCTGGTCACGTTCGACGACTGGACGCACGACGGGCTGGCGCCGTTCTCCTTCGTCGATTACGACGCCCGCGACCATGAGCTCCACATCCACGCCTTCCACGCGTTCCCCGAAGAGCTCACCCTCCTCAAGACGCAGTCCATCTTCGAGATCGGTAAGCCGACCATCCCGATTCCGTAGGCGCCGGCACTCGGACGACCGAGCGATCCAGACTAGACGAAGTCCGTCGGCGGCGGACGCTTATTCGGGTCCGCCGGGAACGATGTCGAAGTATTCGTAGGCGCCCATGTCCACGGCCGGTCCGGAGGCGCGCTCGTGGAGGGCGAGGTCCAAGGGGATCGGCTCGCTGGTGTCCAAGTCCCAATCGAGATTACCGATGTCGGGGGGAAGCGCGGCGTTCTCGCCGGTTTCCTTGCACGGGGAACCGGACTGAAGGGTGTAGTATCCCTGCGTGATATCGCCGGTGAACATTGGATCAGCATTGATGATATTCGTGCCCGGCCAGCCGGCTTGGATATCGCAGTAGCGGGCGAGTGACCTGCCGCCGCCCCCGGCGCCGATCTGGTCGGCCTCACCGACCCCCCGTGTGGTGGTGTTGTTCCAAAGGATGCAGTTCTTGAGCGTGGCCTGTCCGTTGGGATCGTAAATGGCCCCGCCGCGACCAATCTTGGCTTGATTGTTGACGAAGGTGCAGTTGATGAAGGTGGGATTGCCGAAGTAAACGAGGGCCACACCCCCTTCGCCGGCCTTGTTGCCGTTGAACAGGCAGTTGACGAAGGTGGGCGACCCGCGATAGGCGTACAGAACACCACCGCCGAGAGGGTCATTGCCGGTGGCCTCGCCGTTACCCTCGAAGATGCAGTTGATGAACTGAGGGGAGCCGGTCCCGCGGACGGACACGGCTCCGCCGAAGTTCGCGGCTTTGTTGTTGACGAACGTACACTGTACGATGACGGCGCTGCTGTTTTCCAGAACCATGCCCCCACCGCCGTCGCTGCCGCCGTCCCAGCCGTTTTGGATGGTGAACCCGCGCAGCACAGTCGAAGCCGCGTTGTCCGAGCCGGTGACGCACTGGGTCGTGCCGCCGCCGTTGATCACCGTGGCATTGGCGGCGGGGTTGCTCTGCGAAGCGGCCCCCTCTGTGCCCGCGAACCCGCCATAGACCTTGACGCCGTTCTTGAGGGAAACGGGGGCGTACGTGCCGGACTTGACCCACAGCTCATCGCCGGTCTGGGCGCCGCCGAGGCCGGAAGCCAACGTGCAGGCGTTGGCCCAACTGGTGCAGTCGCCGGTGCCCGAGGCGGTGGGCTTGACGTAGCGAACGGCGGCGGAAGCGGGCACGGACACAAACGTACAGACAACAAATAGCGCCATGTAGGATGATCGTGAGCGAAACATCGATTGTGCCTCCTGATTCTTCAAGCGCTCCTCCGCCCCGTTGGGGCGGGTGAATCCTTCTTTTCTGTGATCCACGGGTTGCGCTGCGCTTCACCCGCGGCTACAATCCTGCGCCCCTATCGGGGCGATCAACGCCTTAGCTCGGGAGAAAGCTCCGTCGCTGCGTGGCTATGTGGCTTCGTCGCTATCAATTGCACCTTCCGCAGCGGTCGCGGCAGAAACCCGATCCGCATACGCCGGTTTCACAAAGGGGTCCTGCACAGTGTTCAACACTGTTCTCACACGGATAACCGGCGCGCGGTCCGGTTGTGCATTTTCCGCACTGCTTATTGTTGTTACACGGCTGTCCAATCCTCGGGCCCGATGTGCATGTTTGTACGCAGAAGAATCCTCCCGGTACTTGGTTGCACTGCGATTGGCTGCTGCACGGGGTGACTCCGCAAGTTACTTGGGAAGGGCAGCGGCACGGCCCGCCGTAGGGGTATGCAAAACCTTTGAAGGCATTGACGGTCTCGGCGATATCGAGCGCGTCTGCGTCGGCGTTGAGGTTGGGGACGTTGGGCTGCAGTTGGGCGAACGCCTTCTGGATGGCGCCTGGTAGGTTCTTGAATTTGTTGACCAGTGCGTTCACGTCCACGGCGTCGGGCTGAGTTTCCGTCGACGGCGGATTGAACGGCGTGGTGGCGTCGCCGTAACGGCGGGTGGTGAAAGCTACCGCCGCGGACACGTAGGGGTAGGTGCAGGCGGCTTCATTCCCTATGCAATTGTTTGCGAAGTGCACCACCTCATAGGTCGAGCTTGGGATGATTTCAGCGCCGATGACGTGGACGAGCCCTTCGGGTCCCCACTCCTGATAATGGGGGGTACATTGGAGTCTGGCGGCCTTGAAGACAACCGGCGAGGGGCTGTCCTGGGATTCGAGAAACAAAGCCGGCAGGCCGACCCATCGGGCGCAGTCGTTGGCCTCTCCGGTGGAGACGCATGGTGGTACGTTGGTCCCACAGGTGGAGCCGGCTTCCCAGCAGCCAAAGGCCGGCGGGGGGAATTGGGGGGCGTTTGGTGGGGCCGGATTCTGCAAGTCGATCGGAGTCACACGGATGGCGCTGAAGATCGGCCCGGCTGTCTGCGGGGTGGGTTGGGGAATAGTAATGGCGAGGGAGCGAGTGGTCTGGATGTTGGAGTCGAACAACGGATCAGTGAGCTGTTCGCAGGCGTCGGCCACTTCGTCGGGAGGATCGTCTTCGTCAAGGACGGACGCGATGCCCAACTTGGTCACCGCTACGGCAAGGTTGGGAAATGGACCTATTGGCCTGGTGTTTCTGGTCGCGGCGCCCTGCTCCTTGCCCGTGGCGATCAGCAAGTCGCGCATCTCGTGTGGGGTCTTTAACGAGATTCGATAGAGGTCGTTGTTGTCGTCGAAATGATCCTTACACGCACTGTCGTTGCCGCACCGAAGGGACTGTAGGGCGGCGACGGCGCCGGCCACCATCGGCGCGGCCGAGCTGGTAGCGTTGAAGCCTGTGGTATAGAGCTGTTTGCCCTCGGGTACCTCGCCGGGATCGAGATCAATGCAGTTTGGATTCGTGCGGCCGAGATGACAGCCGGACGTGAATACGTTCTCCCCCCAACCCTGCACGTTCACCCGCGAGCCATGGCATCGCCCGGTTTCATCGTGGGAAACATCCGGGCTCCCCGCGCCCACAAGAATAGCCCCGCTGTCCAAGCCCTTGACGGAGCCGGTGGCCTTCAGGGCTCCATCGTAGTAGACCTTGACCTTCGCGCCCATTTCGATGCGCACCCTGACGTGTGTGGCGGGCGGTGTAGGAAGCGGGCTTGCAGCGCTGACCCTGGTTCCGCGCATCCAAATGCCGGCCAGCGCCGTATCGTCGGAGGTCGTAACCGCGAGCGTGGGGTCGTCGCACGGGCCGGGATCCTCACAGAGCTGCGGGTCATCGCCGTTGCGGGCGACTTCGGTGTCTATGTAATCCTCAGGCACGATGAGAACGGAGGCGTTGCGGTTGGCGCTTCCGGTCAGGCTCAGGAAATCTACTTCGAAAACGGTAGGGTGGCCTATGTCGATGTCATAGGATTGGTCGTGCTTGAGCCAGCGCACGGGCGTTGGACCGGTCGCGGAGCGCTCGGCGCGGACGCGCAGGCGATTGCTCTGGATGGTAGCGCTTCCCGCATCGGTCGAAGAACCGCTGCCCGTCCAGATCGAGCCTGGGGTACTGTCGTCGGTGCCCGTAAAGCCGTCGACGAGCTGGGCGTCGACCTTGTAGTTGTCGAACAAAGCATCGGACTGGTCGCCGATGGCGTTCCCCCCTTCAGCGCGGAACCAAAGACGCACGTCATGGCCCCATTTGCGCCAAGTAGTTAGATCTTGTCCTTCGGGTGCGGGCAATACCGCGTCCAGGGAAACGCCGGCGTTTCCCGCTCCAGCCACAACGACGATGCCCTCGTCGGTGGCGGCGCTGACTTGATCCCAGATCGGTTTGTCAAGCTCCATCGGGACGGGGTTCGCGCCTGTGATGTCGGTTCCTACTTCGATCACGATCACGTCGCCCCGGCGGAGGGCAAGCCGCGCGTTGACCAAGGCGTTCTCTCTATCGTCTGCGTCATCTAAGCAGGTGGTCTGGTCGCGTATGGAATAGAAGTACGCGCGGGCCTCGGGCACCAGCCCGGTGATGCCGTAGCCGTTATCCAAACCCACGAGCATGCCCAAGGAAGCCGTGCCATGGTCCTCGTTCACCTGGGGCTGTCCCTGCAGCGAGTAAACGCAGTTCCAGGGCGGATCGCCGGGATCCGTCCCACCTTGCCCGCGGATGAGGCAGGGCAGGTCCTCGTGCTCCGGGCGGTAGGATTGCTCGATAGCAGCGATACGAATTCCCTTTCCCTTTCCCCATTGCAACTCGGAAAAGAAATGCCAAGCGCAGCCCATGTACACACCGGGGTTGGGACCGTGATAGCGCTGCTTACCGAGGTTGAAGTAGTTAGCCGTGGGGTAGTCGCCGGGCACGCTCGGGTTGTCAGCGTCCATGTCGCACAGCGAGGAGGCGCTACGACTGATGAACTGCACGTACTCCACCTCGTCGAGGGCCAGCAGCGCATTGGCGGCGTGCTCCAGGTCGGCGCTGCGTCCGGTGACGATCATGCTCCCCCCGATGTCGGCCTGGGCCCGTCCGCTGCGTCGCGTCGCCCGAGCTTCGAGAAAGTCCAGCTTCTCCTGGGGGAGCTTGACGGAGCGCTCGAAGGTGAGTCCGTAGCGCTGCTGGACGGCGCGAACGGGGTCAGCGTTCTTGCCGGCGCGGGAGACGACGCGCCCGCTCTCGGCTTTGACCTTCAGATCGTCAGGAACTTGACCCAGAGTTGGCTTTCGAACTCCGGACGGGTGACGCGTAGCGGTTTCTTTGGAAGGGAGCGGGCTTTGGGAGCTCTTTCGGCATGTGCGGTTGGTGAAAGACAAAGAAAGAGGACCGATATAAGCGTGATAACACGGGGGACTTTCATGGGCGACCTCCACTCGTCGAACGGCGGGACGGAATTCGTTCGTGCGTCGCCCACAAGTGGCGACGCTACAAGTTTGCGCCACGCACGAGGCGTGGCGCTACATTGCTATCCGCTTCCTTACGGGTCGCGGCTCGGATCAGCCCGGCTCGGATCGACCGCGTCCGAAGCGGAGCTTTGCGCCAATCAGCAACGACAAGGCCAAAACCGCGAGACCCCAGCTACTGACCGCGGGGATGGAGTCTCGCGGGCATTCGATCTCCCCGCACGAGCCGTTCGGCGTCCACTGGCAATCCGGACAGGTGCATTGTGCCGCGGCTACGCCGTCCATGCAACCGTGGAAGGGGTCATGGTCGCAGCAGGCGCCGGTACAGGGCCCATCGCAGTCGTCGGGGAGGCCGTCGAGGTCGCAGTCGAGCTCGCAGCCGTCGGGCACGGCGTTGCCATTGCAGTCCGAGCAAACGGGATCGCCGGCGCAGCCCTCGATATCGCACTCGTCGGGGACACGATTGCGGGTGCAGTCGAAGCTGGTTTCGCGGTTGAGGTCGCAGACGTCGGCCACGCCGTTGGCGTTGCAGTCGATGCAGGTCGAGTCGCCCGCGCAGGGTGCGTCGCACTCGTCCGGGACATCGTTCTCGTTGCAGTCCGCGCTGGTTCCCTCGACGAGGTCGCATTCGTCGGGCACGGCGTTGGTGTTGCAGTCCTCGCTTGCGCCATGGGTGATTTCGCACTCATCAAGGATCCCCGTTTCATTGCAATCTTGGCTGGTCCCCGCGCTGAGCTCCGATTCGTCATCGATCCCGTTGCCGTTGCAATCCGGAACCAGGTATACGTAAGCTGCGCCGGAGCCGCACGTGGGATCGCCAGGGCAGGCGTCGTCGTCACCCACCATCCCGACGATGGCACGGGCGCCCTGCATGGCGAGCAGCCCGGCGAGAACCTCACCGTCGGACCGCAGCAGGGTTCGAATCGGTTCCCAGGTGCCATGTCTCTTTTGATAAAGATCGGTGCCATTGCCCCCCGTGATCAGCGCCAAACCTGAACTAAGCGCCACCGCGAAACCGAAGTTCGTGTACTGGTTGGGGTTGTCGGGAAGGAACGTTTGCATCCGAATCCAGCTCGTACCGTTGTGGCGGAACGCGAACGCCGCACCCGCTCCAAACACCGGAGCGGAGGTGTAGCGCGCTCCAACGAAAAGATCAGCGCCCTCCACGGCCACTGCGTCGCCAAATCTGTCGCCGTCGGGGACGCTGAGCGTCTGCTCCTGAACCCACCGTTCCGAGGCGGGATTCCAGCGGAACACGTAGGCGTGCCCGCCAGGGCTCTCCGGTGCTCCGCCTACGATCACGTCTCCGCTCACGGTGACCGATAGACCGAATCGCCGGTATGTTCCGAGAGGGAGCGGGACAAGCTTCTGCTCTTCGATCCAAGCGCCGCCTATGCGGCGGAAGACGTAAACTGCCCCGTCATCGGGCGTGCCCGCCATAGAATCGCCGATCTGTCCGATGGCGGCCACGTCGCCATCGATGGCCACGGACGTTCCGAATTTCCAAAACGGAATGGCGTCAGAGGCCAAGAGCTTTTGTCGCTCGACCCAAGCGCCGCCATGGTGTTCGAAAACGTAGACAGCGCCATCGTCTGGCCAGACGGTGTCCGCCCCCAGGGCGGTCACCATCACTGTGTCGCCGCTGACACCCACACTCCAGCCAAAATGGTCCCTCTCGTACTCGTCGAACGCCCTGAGCTTTTGCTCCTCGATCCAGCCGGCGCCAACTCGCCGGAAAACGTAAGCCGAGCCGGAGTCGCAATAGGGATAGAGGTGATAATCTTCAGGACAGGCGTCGTCGTCGAAGGCGGCACCGACGACGGCGATATTAGCGTCAATGTCCACCGCGCCGCCGAAGTGATCCCCCCTCGCGGCATCATTGGCGGTGAGCTTGACTTCGCCGGACTGGGCCCGGACAGAAGGCGCGCCGACCGCGCAAAGGGCCAGCATCGCGCCGATAGCGCGCGTACCCAAGTTCGGCTGATGATCCGAATGGCGCTTCATAGCCCCCTCTCGACGAGCCCGTTGTTTGGGGTGGACAACCATTGAAGATTGTATCGCGCCGAGTCGAAGGCGTAAGGACGATGTTGTGCATCGCGAAGCCGCGCCGGCGACGCTACCGTAACAGCGCGCGCCGAAGTCACTCTCCAGCCCATCCTCGCGTCATGGAATGCAAACACAACATGACCCATAGTCGCTCGAAGAGCAGCCATATCCAATGCATCCATGTGCGGTGCATGAACCAGTTTGAGAAGTTACGGTGCAGCTGCCAGGGCTTTGCGCGTAGGTTACGCTGCCCGCTCCGAAGCCGGAGCAGTTGCAATCCCCGTTATGCTCAGCACTCCCCGTATTGCAGATTGCAATTGAACGCGCGGCCGGTGCTAAGGGGTAACAGACACAACACGAGCCATATCGGTCGTCCGGGCAACCATACCCGAGACACCCGTACGCGATGCACGACCCAGCGTCAGAAGTGACTGTGCATGCGTTATGTGTATAAGTAACGTTGCTCGAGTATCCGGGAGGGCAGCTACAGTCCCCGTTGCTATCGGGACTACCGGTGCTGCAGATCGCAAAGGAATAAGTCGGTGTCGGGACACAAGTGCCGCTCTGGCACTGGAACCCCGCGGAGCACGCGCAATCCTGTGGGCAGAATGAGCAGTTTTCACTAGGGCCGCACGTGCCATCTGGACAGCTGGGTGGGATAACGCATGTCCCACTTTGGCAGTTCTGGCCAGCTTGACACGAACAGTCTTGGGGACATGTTGCGCAGTTCTCAGCTTCACTAGAGCCTATCCCAAAACCGTTGGTTGAGAATGTTGTATGATTATGCATGGCATTGAAACTCACGGAAGATCAGGTCGATTGGCTGGCGGAACGGATTCCGGATCGTCGCACCAATCCGCT
>Ga0187892_10006992_pt1 | contig 16359 bp, 8 predicted proteins | sample MA1701073metaG_FD_139345 | JGI IMG/M metagenome (GOLD analysis project Ga0187892, IMG submission 139345) | Bio-ooze microbial communities from a basaltic lava cave in the Kipuka Kanohina Cave System on the Island of Hawaii, USA - MA170107-3 metaG ... | reverse complement strand
GCTTCACGTCGGCCACGTACTCCTTGATCATGCCGAGCATGACGAGCGGCCCGGTATCGCCCAGGCCAAGCCCGACGGTCCCCGGCACGTGCTCGCGCAGCCGCGCGACGAGCGTTTCCTCCGGATCGACGCAGGATCCCTGGATGTACGAGTCGCCGACGGCCGCCAGCGTGACAGGCTCACTCCAGACGCCGGTCGGATTGTTGAAGCCGCGCTCGTCGCTCAGGAAGATGGCGTAGCGGCCGCTTTCATTACAGTCGACGATCGTGCGGAGCGGCAGTTGTGCGAGCGGCGCGATGCGCTGGCCGTCGAGCGTAAAACCGGCGGCGCCTGCGGTCTCGAGCATGCGCAGGCCGCGTGCGCCCATGGACGGCCAGGCGTCGGTGCCCGCGGCGCGCAGGTCGGCCACCACGTCGAGTCGCGTGCGCGCATCGCGCGGGCTGCCGTCGGCGCCGGTCGGGGCGGGCGCGGGCTCGGCTGTGGGCGGCAGCAGCGCGAAGACCGTCTCGAGCGCATAGAGGCTCACGCCGAGCGCGACCAGCAGCATGGCCAGGTTCGCGCGCGCAGCCGCGCGCAGACGGACCGCCAGCGCGAACAGCGCCGCCGCCACACCGGGTACCACGACGAGCAGCGGGAACAGCCAGGGATCGTCCACGGGCACGCCCATGCGCAGCGCGCGCACGGCGACGGCCGCCGCGCCCAGCGAAGCGAGAGCAAAACCGATCGCCAACCCGCGGTTTCGCACGATCACCGCGCCTCGAGATGCGCCGCGATGCGCGCGGCAATGCGGCCGTTCATCGCCGGCGAATAATGGCCGCGGCGCATGAACATCACGGCCTCGGCATCTTTCGGCAGCGAATCCACGACGGGCACCAGATCGAGAACGTCGATGCCGCGGCGGCGCGCCTCGTCGAGGATCGCCGGCACCCGCCGGTTGCCGCTGATCCGGCCGCTGGTGCCCAGTGCGACGAGCACGAACCTCGCATTGGCCCGTTTCGCCTCCGCGTTCAGGCGTTCGAACAGGTCGGCGGCAATGCGGTCGCCGTCGTTGTGTGCGCGTACGATGGAGCCGTAGTTCCACCACTCGTGCGCGGCCCGCCGCAACACGGCGCTGCACAGCAGGCTGTAACTCAGGACCTTGCGCAGCGGGCCGAAGCGCGGTTCGGGCACGCGGCCCTGGGGCACCGGCACGTTCTTCAGCGTGAGCTGGCCGTTCTCGTACGCGAAGTACGGTTTCCAGCCGGAGTAGTAGGCGAACTCCGCGCGGGTCACATCGTCGCTGATGAACGCGAGGATCACGGTTGACGGGTGCCATCCCTCGATCAGGCGGACGGCGCGCAGGAACGCCTGGTCCACGCCGTAGCCGAACACGCCGCCGTTCAGGACGGGGACGCCCAGCCGCTGCTCGAGCTGCGCCGGCCAGGTTTCGTGATCGCGGACTTCATCGCCGAAGGTGAACGAATCGCCCACGACGACAACGGGCGCACCCCCGGAGACCGCGCTGTCGCCATTGCTGCGCAGGCCGGCGGCGTTGACGGACCAGCGGTCGTTCGGAGCCGGCTCGAACGAACCGGGCCGCGGCAACCAGCCCAGCTCGGCATCATGGAGCGCCAGCGGATTGGCCGCGCGATCGGGTATGGGCGGGAGCTGGCTCTGGAAGCTGAACAGCTGGCCGTGGTACAGCCGGAGCGCCGCCTCGAGGGCGAGCAGCGTAACGACGATGCTGAACGCGGCCAGCATGACGCTCAGCGCGAGTCGTGAACGCACCGGCCGATTGGCTGGCGAGCCGGTGGGGCCACTGCCCGAAGGCATGGCCGAATCCGGGACCATCCCACCTCCGTGTCGAAGCCTCACGGGCTCCAGAAGGCCCGTGACGTGGCGGGCCAAGATGGGCCGCGGCCGCATCTCTCGCCACACGGACGCGTCGGCCGTGCCACACTTGCCCCGCTTCCGCGGTCTGCCGATGCTTTCCGGAGCATGAGCGGACCGCACGAAACCGGGCGCACGGAACTGCGGGGACCCAACTCGGAACGCGGGTTCCGTCGCGATATCGAGGGGCTCCGCGGTCTGGCCATTCTGCTGGTCGTGGCCTACCACGCAGGCGTTCCCGGCTTCTCCGGCGGGTACACCGGCGTCGACGTCTTCTTCGTGCTGTCCGGCTATCTGATCACCGGTCTGCTGATGGACGAGATCCGCTCGACCGGCCGGGTCCGTTTTGCCGCATTCTACGCGCGACGCGCCCGACGACTGCTACCGGCCGCGTTCACGGTGCTGGTCGCGACGCTCCTGATCGGACGCGTCCTCTACCCGCCTGTCGATCACCGCGAGCTCGCCAACACGGCGCTCTCCACAGCGCTGTACGTGAGCAATCTGTATTTCGCGCGCTCGGCCACGGACTACCTGGCGGAATCGGACACGAATCCCCTGCTGCACACGTGGTCGCTGGCCGTCGAGGAGCAGTTCTACCTCTTCTGGCCGGCGCTGGTGCTGCTCGGGTTTGCGGGGCTTCGCACGCGCATCCGTGAGGGCCGGCTGTTCTGGACGATGGCCGTGATGGGCGCGCTGTCGTTCGGGCTCTGCGTCTGGCTCACGGTGGGGTCGCAACCGCTCGCCTTCTTCCTGCTGCCCACGCGCGCCTGGGAGTTTGCGCTGGGCGCGATCGCCCGAATGGCGCCCTCCGCCGCGTCCCTCGACTCCTGGAGATCGCGCAGCCTCGCCTGGATCGGCCTCATCGCCGTCCTCTTCGCCGGATTGAGGTTCGACGCCGACACCGCGTTTCCCGGCGCCGTCGCATTGATCCCGGTCGCGGGAACCGCGCTGCTGCTGGGCTCGGGCGCGATCAACCCCGTGGCCGGACCGTTCCGCGTACTTTCGAGCGCGCCCATGCAGTGGCTCGGGCGGCTGTCCTACTCGTGGTACCTGTGGCACTGGCCCATCCTGATCTACGCTCATGCGTTCCGCTTTCTCGAGGGTACGATGCCGTCCGTGGCGATGGCGCTGGTCGCGCTGGGACTGGCTGCGCTAACCCATGTGTTAATCGAGAACCCGATCCGGTTCCACCGCCGGCTGTCCGCGCGCCCGTGGCTATCGCTGGCCGGCGCACTCGTGCTCACGCTGACGGGTGCGGGCGCGGCCCTGATGACGCGCCTGGTCGGTGCCCGCCAGGCCACATCGCCGGAGCACATCATCTACACGCAGGCGCGCGACCTTCCGCCCATCTACGACGACGGCTGCCATCTCTCGAACTTTGACGAAATGGTGAACGCGTGCGAGTACGGCGACAGCGGCTCGGCGCAGACGATGGTCCTTTTCGGGGATTCGCACGCGGCGCAGTGGTTTCCGCCGCTCGAGCAGCTCGCGCGGCAGCATCGGCTCAGGCTGGTTTCGATGACGAAGTCGGGGTGTCCCGCGGCCGCTGTGGTGCTCGAGAACCAGCAGCTCGGCCGCGTCTACACCGAATGCACGAACTGGCGTGATCTCGCGGTGGAACGGATCCTCGAGCTTCGCCCGCGCGTCGTGGTCATCTCGCAGTTCAGCGGCTACATCGCCGTTCCCGGCACAGGCAGCCGCTGGACCACCAGTGCGGAGGAATGGCGCGCCGGCGTCGAGCGCACGCTGTCCGTGTTCGACTCCGCGGGTATTCGTACGGTAACCATTGCGGACACGCCGTTCCCCGGCTTCGACGTGCCGTCCTGCCTGGCCCGTGCGGCCTGGTCCCCGATGCTGCATCGCAGCCGCTGCGGCTTCCAGCGCATGACCGGCCGGCTCCAGCTCGCGCATGACATCGACCGTGCGGTCGCCGGCTCGCACACGCTGCGACGCTTCGTCGATCTGACGACCGCCATCTGCGACTCCGCGGCCTGCAATCCGCAACGCGATGGTGTGGTCCGCTATCGCGACGCCCATCATCTCACGACCCGCTTCGCCATCAGCCTTGCGCCCCTGCTCTCCGGCGCGATACTCAACCCGCCGGCCGCGGAGTAACGGAAACCGCGGCCCGCGCGGCGCCGTAATGGCGGAAGCGTGTCAGCGCCGTCACTCTCACAAATCTGCGGCCACCATGGAATCGATCGTGACGGATGTTCGAGTTGCACTGCGCCAGCTGGGCCGAAGCCGCGGCTTTGCCGCCGTGGCGATCATCACGATTGCGCTGGGCATTGGCGCGAACACCGCAATCTTCAGCGTGGTCAACGCGCTGCTGCTGCGACCCCCGGCCGGCGTCAACGGTTTTGACGGCCTGGTCGCGATTTTCACGAGCGACTACAGCGGCCCGGCCTACGGTTCGTCCTCCATGCCGGATGTCCTGGATTTCCAGGCGGGCACCTCCGCGCTGGAAGGCGTTGCGGCCTACACGGTCGCGCCGGTCGTGCTGAGCGACCCCGCTCGCGGGCAGGAGGCCGAGCTGGCGCTGGGCCAGACCGTCACCGGCAATTACTTCGACATTCTGCGCGTGCGCATGGCGCTCGGCCGCGGCTTCACTGCGGACGAGGGCCGGCCGGGCGGACCGCCGGTGATCGTGCTCGAGCATTCCTTCTGGCAGACTCAACTGGGCGCGGATCCGGGCGTGATCGGTACGACGATCCGTCTCGCCGGCGTTCCCTTCACGGTGATCGGTGTGACGCCACCGGATTTCAAGGGATTGCTGCCGGCTGTCGCGCCCTCGTTCTTCGTGTCGCTCGCCGGCAACCAGACGGTCGGCGCCTTCGACGTGGACCAGCGCGGGGATCGCGGCCTGTTCGTGGTGGGCCGACTCGCGGGTGGCGCCTCGATCGAGCAGGTCCGCGAGCAGCTCGGTACGGTCGCGCGCGGCCTTGTCGAGCGTTATCCGGACAACTGGACCGACGTGAACGATCAGCCACGCCGCGTCACTGTGCTTGCGGCGCGCGAGGCCGTGGTGCCGCCGCAGGTGCGCGGTCCGGCCATGGCCTTTGCGGCCGTGCTGATGGCGGTTGTCGCCGCGGTCCTGCTCATCTGCTGCGCGAATATCGCGAACCTGCTGCTCGTACGCGCGACGGCCAGACAGCGGGAGATCAACGTGCGCGCGGCGCTGGGCGCGGGCCGTGGCCGGATTGTGCGCCAGCTGCTGACGGAAAGCCTGGTGCTGGCGGTCTGCGGGGCTGCGCTCGGCATTGCGCTCGCCTGGGCTGGAACGCGCGCGCTCGCCAACCTCGAGTTGCCGCTCCCCATCAATGTGCGGATCAACGTCACGCCGGATCTCACGGTTCTCGCGTTCACCGTGCTGGTCGCCGTGGGCGCGGGTCTGGTGTTCGGGCTGGCACCCGCCCTGCTCGCCACCCGGCGCAGCCTTGCGGCCGGTGCACGCGAAAGCACCGCGCGGTCCGACTTCAGTGGTCGCAAACTCGGACTTCGCGGTGTGCTCGCCGGCGCGCAGGTCACGGTCGCGTTCGTGCTGCTCATCCTCGCCGGCCTGCTCGTGCGAAGCCTGCTCTCCGCTCAATCGATGGACCCCGGTTTCCGTACGACGGGCATGCTGTTCATCCAGCTGGCTCAGGATGAGAACACGTCGGAGCGTCCCGCGCGTCTGGCGTTCCATCGCGAGCTGCGCGAGCGCCTGCTCGCCGTGCCCGGCGTGCAGGGCGTCAGCTACACGGAGTGGGTGCCGCTCGTGGGCGGCAGCCGCAGCTCGTTCGCCATCGAGGGGTATCGTCCCGGCCCCACGGAAGACATGGAGTTGAACTCGACGGAGGTCGGACCCGGGTATTTCGACGCGATGGGTGTTCCCCTGCTCGCCGGCCGCGAATTCACGGAAGCCGATGGGCCGGAGGCTCCGCGTGTCGCCATTGTCAATGAAGCTTTCGTGCGGCGGTACCTGGGTCGCGCGAATCCGGTGGGCCACCGGCTGAGCCGCGGCGGGCCGGATTCCCCTTTCAACATCGAGATCGTCGGGCTTGCGCGTGATGGCAAATACCGCACGCTGGCCGAGGAGCCGCTTCCCTTTGTCTGGCTTGCTTCCGATCAGAACGCTTCCGGCTACATCGCGTTTGTGGTGCACGCGTCCGGTGCGCTCGGTCCGGTGAGCGAGGCCGTGCGACGGATCAGCGCCGAGATTGCACCCGATGTCGCCATCACCAGCCTCGTCACCGCGGGCCAGCATCTGGCGTTCGCGTTGATGCCGCAGCGCGCCGGCGCTCTGCTGCTCGGTCTCTTCGGCGCGCTCGGTCTCGCGCTCGCCACACTCGGCATCTACGGCGTGATGGCGTTTGCCGTCAGCCGGCGAGCTCGCGAGATCGGCGTGCGACTCGCCGTGGGCGCGCAGCCGCGCGACGTCGTACGCATGGTCGTCCGCCAAGGCATGACCGTCGCCGCCGCCGGCGCCATTGCCGGGCTCGCCATTGCCGCCGGCGTCAGCCGGCTGCTCGAGTTCCTGCTCTTCGGCATCAGGCCGCTCGATGCTCCGACATTCATTGTCGTGTCAGCCATCGTCACCGCTGTCACGTTGCTGGCCAACTGGCTGCCCGCCAGGAAGACCGCGAGCGTGAATCCGCTGTCCGCGCTGCGCGACGAGTGAAAGGTCCGATGCAGAACTTCAGACGGTTGTAGCCGATGGGATCCCAGCGATCTGCCACCGCTCATTGTTGCCCTGACGTTCATGGTCCTCGCCAGCGGCACGATTCTGCTGCGGCCGCTGACGCGGCGGCTGGCCGATCTGCTCGAGATGATGATCCATGAACGGCGGCGCGCCGCAGCCGCGCCGCCCGCGGCTCCGCGCGAGCCGGCCTGCCGCAGGGACGCGGTACTCAACCTGCCGACCCACCCGCCGACACTCAGGGGTAGCTGCCGGGTAAGGACTGCCCCCGTGACGTCCGCAAGGCCGGAGCTGTCACGGAGGTCAGCATGCACGCTTCAGCGCTCAGTCGGGCGGCACGCCTCGCGCTGCTGTTCGCCGCATCGGGCGCCGCCATTGCTTCCGCGCAGAGTACACCCGTGCGGCCGGCCAGCGCCGGTATCGAATGGGCACCGATTCTCGAAGCCGCCGAGATCTTCCCGTCCATCGTGTTGATGTCCGCGGGCGTCGAATCCTTTGGCGCCGGTCCGCGCATGGCGTTCGATGGCGAACGCATTGGCGACCGCCTGTCCCTGATTGGCGCACAGGTGCGGGCGTCCAATACGATCCGGCTGCGCCTCGAGATCGATGGCGCGCGCCGGATTGCGCCCAGCGTCATCGAAGCCGAGCTGCCCGCCGGGCACACCGTGCGCATGTTCCCGAGACTGCGCTACCGCTGGGACCTGCTGCGCGAAACGTTTGAGCCGGCCGACGAGCAGATCACGTTCCGCCTCACGGTTGATGGCATCCCGGCCGGCGAGGCCACGCGGGTCATCCGGTTCCGTTCCGTCGACGAGTTCCCGCTCCGGCAGACGGACGCGGTGGGCCAGGTGCACGATTATTCCTGGGCCCTTGCCGGCGCTGTCAACGAAAACGATCCGATTGTCGATCACGTCCTGCGGGAGTCCCGCGCCCGCAGCGCCATCGCCGACTTTGCCGGGTATGCGCACGGCGACCGCGAAGTCGCACTGCAGGTCCTGACTCTTTGGGCCGCCCTCGAACGACTCGGCTTCCGCGTCGATTCGGTTCATCAGGATGACGCGGATGTTCATGTCGTGCGAGCGCTGCAGACCCCGCTCAAGCGACCGACCCTGCACTGCGTCGAAGCCAGTATCCTCATCGCGTCGGTCCTGCGACGCATTGGTCTCGATCCCGTGCTCCTGCTGAGCGCGGATCACGCGCTCGTCGGCTTCTATCGCAATGCCTCGCACGAAACCGTCGTCATGCTCGATCCGCGCGAGCTCAATCGTATCGCCGGCACTCGCACGGCCAGCCTCGCCTCGCCCGCCGCGCTCATCGCTCGCATGGACAAGGCTTCGCTTCTTTCCTTCGAAGCTGCGGTCAAGGCCGGCGAGCGCGCGTGGGACGCCACGGTGGCCGAGGCCGATCCGTCCGCAGCGTACCAGCTCGTCGACATCGCGCTCGCCCGGAAAGCCGGCATCACGCCCGCGCGCGGCCGCTTCCACGATCTGCTGCGGTAGCGCCAGCGCACGGCAAGGCCGCGCGCCGGCCGCAACTCGCGCCCACGACCCGCCCCGCGCTTCACCCCATCGATCCCGTAGCTCTTCCGCGCCTATCATTTCTGGCATTATAATGCCTTTCATGATAGAGGAGCGGGTGGCGGCATGAGGTTCTGGACGACGCGCGTGATGGCGCGGCTGGTGCGCGTGCTGCCGCGCGAACTGCGGGCGGCGTACGGCGCATCGATTGTCGAGTCATTCGAGGCCGCCTATGGCGAGCGCAAAGCGGTGCGCGGGCGGGTGGCGGCGCATGTGTACGCGTGGCGTGCGGCAGCGGACCTGCTGGCGACGGCCATTCGCGAGCGGCGTGTTGATCGGGAAGGCCCGCGTGGTCTGGGCGTGGCGGTGCGGATGGATCTGAGGGGGGCGGTGCGCTCACTGCGGGCGACGCCGGTGTTTACGCTTTCGGCGTTACTGATGGTGGGCCTGGGTGTGGGCGTGAACGCGGCGATATTCACGGCGACGAAGGCGCTGTTGCTGTCGGCGCCGCCGTATCCGGAGGCGGACCGGCTGGTACTGGTGGACCTGACGGGGCGGCGGGCTGGCGAAACGGAGGCGCGAGCCTACTTCTGGTCTTACCCGCGGTATGTCCTGTTGCGCGACCTTGGGGAGCTGGCGGTGGCGCCGGTGTCGGGATTCGCCCGTCGTACGGCGTCGTTTGTGTTCGGCGAGCGCGCGTCGCGCGTGAACCTGGAGCTGGTTTCGCCCTCGTATCTGGGGACGCTGGGAGCGCGGGCGGAGCGGGGCCGGCTTCTCGTGGAGCGTGACGAGGACGCGGCCTTGCCGTCGATGGTTGCCGTGCTCAGTGAGCCGTTCTGGTCGCGCGAGCTTGGCCGGGATCCGGCGATTGTGGGTCGAACGATGGAGGTGGCGTCCGTCCGGGTTGAGGTGGTGGGGGTTGCCGCGGCGGGTTTCGAAGGTCTCACAGGCGATGTGGACCTGTGGCTGCCGCTTTCGGCGGCGCGGCGGCTGTACACGCGGTTCATGACGGACGAGCCGAACTCGCACTGGTTCCAGGTGGTCGGCCGGCTGGCGCCCGGCCGAAGTCGTGAAGAGGCGAACGCGGAATTGAATGCGCGCGTTCGTCGGATCGAGGAGGTCTATCCTTCGTCGACGCCGAACACGGAGATCGGCGGCGCGGTGCGATGGTTGCGCGATGCGCGCATGAACCCCGTGGCCGAGGCGGCGGTGCTCGTGCTCACAGCCGCGGCCTGCATGGTGCTGCTGATCGCGTGCGCGAATCTGGCGGGGCTGCTACTGGCTCGCGGCCTGGAGCGGCGGAATGAGATTGCCGTGCAGCTTGCGCTGGGCGCAAGCCGGGGTCGCGTTGTGCGAGCGCTGCTGGCAGAGAGCGTGATGCTGGCGGCGGGGGGCGGCGTGGTGGCGCTGGCGGTCACAGCGGCGGGCGTACGGCTGATGCGCGTGGCGTGGCCGGTGCAGTACGCAATGAGCGGTACGTTGCGCTCGCTGGATCCCGCGATGTTGAGGGTGGATCCGGTCGTGGTGCTGTTCGCTGCGGGGCTGACGCTGGTGACCGGTTTGCTGTTCGGCGTGTTGCCGGCGGTGCGGCTTTCGCGGGCCGAGCCGGCCGGTGCGTTGCGCGCGGGGGGCCGCGCCAGCGTGGGCGATCGACCATCCCGGTTCGGCGGCCGGTCCGCGTTGATCGCGATCGAGACGGGTCTCGCACTCGTCCTGTTGGTCGGCGCAGGCCTGATGACGGCGAGCCTGGCCCGCCTGCTGCGCGTGGAGCGCGGCTACCATGCCGAGAACCTGATGACGTTCCAGTACGAGATCCCTCGCACGAGCGCATTCGCGCGCCAGCCTATGGATCTGCACTCGGCGCTTCTCGAGCGGCTCCAGCAAGACCCCAGGATTCTGGGCGCCGCGCTCGGCTGCGCGGTGCCCATGACCGGCCACTGCTTCAGCACACGAATTACACGCGTTGACGAGGCAGCGGAGTTCTCAGAGGAGAATCGCCCATCCGTTTTTGTTGAAACGGTAGGGGACGACTACTTCGCTACGTTGGGCACGGCCGTCCGTGCGGGCCGAGTGTTCGATCCGCGTGACAACGATGGCGCACCTCTCGCGCTGGTGATCAATCGCGCAGCCGCGCGCGCGTACTTCGGCGCGACGGATCCGATCGGCCGAATGCTCTCGCTGCTCTACAGCGTGCGGCCGGGTGATGCGCGCTACACCGTCGTGGGGGTTGTCGATGACATTCTGCATGACCGGCCGGAGCAGGGCGTTGCGCCGCAGGTCTACATCTCGTTGCGGCAGGGTGCCGTCGGCCTGGACGCGACCGTGTTCGTCCGCACCGCCGGTGAGCCGCTGTCACTTGTGCCGGAGATCGCCGCGCTGCTTCGCTCGATGGAACCCGGCGCCGCGCTCTTCGGCGTGAGTACAGCCAATCAGGAAGCGGTGCTGGCGACGGCGAACACGCGCGCCGTGCTGTGGCTGCTGGTCGTTTTCGCGGCCGTGGCCGTCGTACTCTCGGCTGCCGGGATCTGGAGCCTTGTAGCCGGCTCCGTGGGCCAGCGCACGCGCGAGCTCGGGCTGCGCATGGCTCTCGGCGCGCCCGCCGCTGAAGTCGCGTGGCTGGTGGTTGGCCGCGGTGCCTTTGCGGCTCTCGCGGGCGTGCTGGTCGGCCTGCCCGCCGCGTTGCTGGCGAGCCGCGGCATCGCCAGCCTGCTCTTTGGTGTGCGCGCGACCGACGCGCGCGTCTACGCGGCTGCCGCGATCACACTGGGCGCAATCGCGCTGGTCGCCAGCTGGCTACCCGCGTTGCGGGCCAGTCGTATCGACCCGATGCGCGCCATGCACGCGGAGTAGCGGATCGCACGACGCAGCCGCGCGAGCCGCTGATCCCGGCCCCCCCGCGACCGACCCACGATCACCAACGTATGCAGTACGCCTGGTCCGCAAGGTTCTGCGTGTTCACCTCGCGGTTCCCAGGCTGTAACGCACGACCGTCTCGACGCCATCGGCATCGCGCGCCACACCGAGCACGTAGTCCTGGCCGATGTCCATGGGCTGAAAGAAGGCGGGCATCGCGACATCTCCCAACCAGCGGCCGCGCGCATCGAACACGCTCCACGCACTGGGTACCAGTGGAGACGTGCTGAGATTGCCGGCGCGCGGTGCGTCGGCGAGGTGTGCCTCACGAACCCACAAGCGGCCCGCACGATCCGCGATCAGCTGCGAGAATGCCGGGACCTCCGTCGCATAGGGGTCGTCGCGCAGATCCTGACGCTGCCGCTCCGCGTCCGGTCCGGTGGCACGGATCCATCGCTTCGCCCATTCCGTCACGTAGGCATCGATATCACGCTGCGTAACCCGTACCGGCGTCCATTGCCGCCGGATCACACGCTGCAGTCTGCCGTCGAGCGAGTACACACGGATCGAATACACGCCGCCGTAGCCGACATAGAACGTGGTGCCATCGCTCGCGAATTCGGCCGTTGGCCCAAACCATGGCGGTCGCGGGCCGATGTCATCCGGGACCATGAGCATGGACGGGAAGTTTCCGAGCTGGACGGAATCGCTGCCGACCAGAACCAGCGGGATGCTGTCGATCCAGCGCGCGCCTCGCGCGGTTCGCGATTGCGTCATCACGCCTCGGACGAACGCCCTGCCCTGCAGGACTGCCGCGGCGATGGGTATGCCCAGCGTGACATCCCTCGGTATCGCAGCCAGACCCTGGCGATGAACAAACGCACCCTGGCCCGAAAAGAACGAGATCGATGTGAAGCGACTGACCACGGCAAGCGTGTCGCCCGGCAACCTCGCGAGGCTCTCCATCGCGCTGAACTCGCCGGGCGCTTCACCGCGTCGCCCGACGGAACGGATGAACGTGCCCGTCGAATCGAAGAAGCGGAGCTCCAGGCTGCCTCCATCAGCGATGACGATGCGGCCATCGCTCAGCTGGACCGCGCCCGCAACCCGGCTCAGCTCATAGGGCGGCTCCGGCCGCGTGCCGATCACGAGAGAAGGCGTTCCCGCCAGACGCAGCGCCTCGGTTGCCGACCAGAGCGGGCGGGTGTTCTCGACGATGGTGATTCCGGCACTGTCACGAGTCTGCCGGGCGTGCAGCGGCCCAGCGGAGAACATGACCAGCAGGAATGCGAAAGGTGCGAGACGGCTTGCGCGATTGCATTGGACTCGCATGTGGCTACCCTCCGCCAGAGACGCGCGGCCTTGATCCCGGGTTCAGCGTTCGCGGGTGGCGGTGTTCGCGATCTGTCGTGCAAACCGCGGCACGACGCGCAGCCAGGCTGCTGTCATCTGCTCGGGTCCCTGCATGTACAGCACACGGCCGTCGGCCAGCAATTCCCAGGAACGACCCAGCGTGTCGGCAAAGCGAGGATCGCCGAACCAGCGCCGGGCCTCGATGGTGACCTCGGTGCCGCGCACGCGGAGTACGGCACGGTGCCAGGTCGTTCCCACCCAGTAGACCAGCTCGTCGGGGCCAGCCCACCGGGGTTCCCGGCCGCCATCCGCGACGTGGATCGAGCGGCCTGGTTCCGTCAGGGACTCGATGACCAGCTCACCCCTGGCGGCTACCTGATACGCGAGCCATTTGCGGTCCGGCGAGATCGCAGGGAAGTAGGCGCGCCGCGTCCCCGCGCACCGCGAGATCACGGGCCAGCGCTGAGGCGAAAGCGTCTGCGGAGCGGAACCGGTCCGCGGGCAGCCGTGCCAGCGCCTTCGCCAGCGCCGCCTCGACATGCGACGGCACGGTCTCCCGCAACGTGCGCACCGGACGTACCGCGCCCGCCAGAATCTGCGCAATCAGCGCCGTCCGCGTCGGCGCGTGCTGCGGCGGCTCGCCCGTTAACATTTCGTATAGCAAACAGCCCAGCGAGTAAAGGTCGCTCTGCGAGCCAGGTTCCGCGTCGCCGGCCGCCTGCTCCGGGCTCATGTACTGCGGCGTGCCCAGGTTCAGCCCGGCCTCCGTCAGACGCTCGTCATCGGCGTGGCGCACGGCGAGTGCAACGCCGAAGTCAGCCACCAGCGCATGCCCATCCTGCAGCACGATGTTCTCTGGCTTGATGTCGCGATGGACGATGCCCTGGCGGTGCGCGTGGCCCAGAGCGCCGGCGATCTCGGCCGTCAGACTCACGGCATCCTCGATGGGCAGCTGCTTCTCGCGGCGCAGCCGCTCGCGCAACGACTCCCCGTTGACGTATGGCATCACGAAGAAGAGGTGACCGCCGGCTTCGCCGGAATCGTGCAGTGGAAGGATGTTCGGATGATGCAGGTTGGCCAGAACCCGGATCTCGCGCAGGAACCGCTCCGGCCCGATGGCGGCGGCGAGCTCCGGTCTCAGCACCTTGAGCGCTACCGGGCGGCCATGCCGCTCGTCATGGGCGAGCCAGACGGTTGCCATGGCACCGGAACCCAGCGGCCGTTCCAGCCGGTAGCGCCCGGAGAGCGCCTGGTTCGGTCGGTCCGTATCGAGTCGGCTACCGTCCATGATCTCTCGACGGTGTTCCGCGGGCGGTAGCGTTCGAGCGGATCGACCGCTGGCAATGCGGCGGTCGCGGGAATGACGTGCCCGGACTGCGGGTCACCATTGCGCAAGAGAAACCCCCTGGCAACGCGCAGCCCGGGACACGCCAGTAACACGAGTGCCTGCAGGGACCAGCCAGTTTTTTTCAGAGACGTCGCGCGTCCTTGCGCTACGACCGAATGCGCACTTCCGGCCGAACGCGGCGCGGGCGGGGCAGTCGACAGGGGCCGCCGCCGCACGGTCGCCAGGAACACACTGCAACGCTGTCCGCACAGACGCAAGGTTCCGGTTGGGCCGGCCGGCGGCCCGGCCTCGGGTCGGCTGAAGGATTCCGGCGGCCGGCTGCGTATTCCCGAAGCGGCGCGCTGAATCATCACGGTTCTTTCGATTGAGAACGGCGGCGCGGCCGGATCGGCCGCCCACCCACATACAAGGAGACTTGCAGCCATGTCGTACCGGAAGGCTTTCGCCATCGCCAGCGCGGCGATGGCGTGGACGGCTCTGGCGGCCTGCGCAGACATCGCCGAGCTGCAGACCACCAGGGAACACGCATTCGAGGTCTGGCTCATCGACCAGTCGGACACACGCGGCAAGACGTTTGGCGGTTCGCTCTACATCTTCGATGGCGCCGATCTGCGCGTGGACGACCCATCATCGGCCGCGCCGAAGGAGGTCATCGATCTTTCGCTGGACGTGGCGGCGCTCTGCCAGAATGCGACCGGCGCGAATCCCGTGCGGCCGCACATGCTGCTGTTCAACCGCCCTCACACGCATGCGATTCTGTCGTTCGTCGCGAGCGGCCACGTGGCCGTTCTGGATGCGGCGCAGCGGAAGCCGCTGGCGTGTGTGCGCACGACGCAGAGCGCCACGGGCCGCCAGGCGCACGCCGCGTTCCCGGCGCCGGACGGCTCGTTCATTGTCATTGCGAATCAGAACGGCAAACGGTTGGAACGCATCGATACGGACTTTTCGTCGAACACGTTTACGCACAACCTGCAGGCCACGCTGGATCTCGCGGCGTGCACCACGCCCGGCGGCTTTGCCTGCCAGGACGCAACGCTGCGGCCGGACAATGCACCGATCTGCGCCATCATCGAGAGCACCAGCCGCTATGTGTTCGTCACGCTGCGGGGCGGCGGCATGTTCATCGTCGATGCTCGCAGCACGCCGATGCAGATTGTGGCGGAGTATGACCGTGCCGCGGTGAAAGGGAACGGTTGCGGCGGCACGCAGGTGGGCGGAGACATGTTCATCAACTCGGGCGGGCGTCCGGGCAATCTGCCGCACCTCGACCTGTTCGGCTTCGATGTGTATCGCTTTCCCGCCGCCGGCTATCCGGCGGACCGGCCGAATCAGCCGGCGCCGCGGCTTGTGTATTCGGCGCCGGGCGAGCACGACTCCCACGGCATGACGGCCACCCCGAACGGCCGGCACGTATGGGTCATGGACCGCCACGCGAACACGGCGGAAGTCCTGTCGACGTCGAGGCTGCAGCGGGTGAACACGGTGCGGCTGGCGGGCGATCTGAGCGCGGATCCGGCACCCGACCTGGTGGACGCTTCACCAGCCGGCGATCAGCTGTTCGTCGCGCTTCGAGGGCCCACCCCGTTGAGCGGCGATCCCCACATTGCCACGGGCTCGACGCCCGGCCTCGGCGTGCTGGAACTGGATCGGGAGGGCCGAGGCGGCCGGCTTGCCGCGATTCTTCGCATCACGAACGTCGACGCGACGGGAGTGGAACGCGCGGACGCTCACGCCGTGCGCGTGCGGCGGAAGTAGCCGGGTCGCGAGCATCCGGGAGCGGAGCGCTGCCCAGGTGGCAGCGCTCCGCTTACGATCAGCGGCGCGCGGATTCCTGAATGCGATAGATTGCGACCTGCTGCACGTCCGTGTCCGGATCGCGGATCAGCACAGCCGCACGATTGTCGGTGAGAAAGGCATCAGGCACCTTGATTCCGGAGAGCGATCCCACGAACGCGCCATCCTTGCTGTAGATGTCGACGCGATCGACGCTGCCGGGCGTGGTGAGCGCGACGCCGACCCAGATGCGGTCCCTCGAATCGATGGCGAGCGCCGCGATGCGCGGCACGGTCTCGGCAAACGTCATGGTTTCGATCTGCTGCTCGATGATCCGCTGCATCTCGTCGGCCGGGGCGCCGACAATGTTCAGCCGCTGATTGCGGAACTGCTGGCGGGCGTGCTCCTTCTCGGTCTCGGTGACGGGCCAGGCTGGTATGTTGCGCACGATCTGGAGCCGGCGCCGGCCATCGGGACTGATGACGTCGATTTCGTAGCGGTCCGTTTCGTTCACGACAATGCCGCCATCGGCGAAGGCGGCCCAGCGCAGGACAGGCGTAAAGCTCGGCGGCATGGCCATGAACATGACGCGGTCACGGCCGGCATCGACGCGAGTCGGGTTGATGGGCGGAGGCGTGTGGTGCCAGAGCGTGTCCGCGGACCGGCCTTCGGCGGTCACGCGGAAAATCGGAACGCGGTTGTCCTGCGTGGAGTCTCCGCCAGGGCGATCGAGTGAGAGCGGCGCCGGCGGCGGGCCTCGCCGCGGACCAGCCGGCGCCAGCGCGCGAACGGCAGCCCGGCCGCCACCACCGCCGCCACCCACGCGGAATGCACCGCCGCCGGCAAGCCGAAGAGGCTGGCTCGACTGGAGGATGAAGCCAGTACCTCGCTGCACCATGACATTGTTGGGGAACCCGGCGAGGTCTGCAAAGGTGACGACGCGCGGCTCACCCGCGCCGGGCGGGAAG
>Ga0187892_10006991_pt1 | contig 16361 bp, 12 predicted proteins | sample MA1701073metaG_FD_139345 | JGI IMG/M metagenome (GOLD analysis project Ga0187892, IMG submission 139345) | Bio-ooze microbial communities from a basaltic lava cave in the Kipuka Kanohina Cave System on the Island of Hawaii, USA - MA170107-3 metaG ... | reverse complement strand
TACGCGAGCGCGGCGTACAGCTTGACATCGAGCAGCCGCGCTTCCATCGCCAGCGGCGTATCCGGCCAGCGGATGTGCACACCGTCGGCCGGCATCACGAAGTCGTCCGGCAAGACAATCTGCACGCGCTCGGGATCGACGACCACCGAGGCCGAGGCTTCGACCACTTCGGTCACCGTCTTGACCGCAACCCACACACCCGCATAGCGGCTCATCGCGAAGCCGTGCAGGCCGAGGTCCAGGTATTCCTGCACCGACGCCGGATACAGCACGGGAATCATGCAGGCCTTGAAGATATGGTCCGACTGGTGCGGCAGCGTCGAACTCTTGGCGCCGTGATCGTCACCGGCCAGCGCGAGCACACCGCCGTGTTTGCTGGTGCCGGCGGCGTTCGCGTGCTTGAACACATCGCCGCAGCGATCGACGCCCGGTCCCTTGCCGTACCACACCCCAAATACGCCGTCGTATTTCGCGCCGGGATACATATTGACCTGCTGCGTGCCCCACACGCTGGTCGCGGCGAGATCTTCGTTAATGCCCGGGTGGAACTTGATGTGATGCCGCTCGAGGTGTTGGGCCGCCTTCCATGCGGTGAGATCGACGCCGCCGAGCGGCGAGCCGCGATAGCCGGTGATGAATCCCGCCGTGTTCAGCCCTGCCAACTGATCGCGTTGCCGCTGCAGCATCGTCAGGCGCAGCAGCGCCTGCGTGCCGCTCATGTAAGCGAGACCTCGGTCCAGCGTCCATTTGTCTTCGAGTGAAACTTCCGCCAACGCGCGGCGTACAGCTTCAGGCAGGGGGGCGTTCATATGACAGGCCTCGAAAAACGCGGCCGAAGCTTAGCCCCCACGCCGGGCGGCTCAATGCGGACACTCTGAAGTCGGAAAGTCGGGCACCCGAGCGGCTTTTTTTGACGGACCCGCGCAGTGCCCGTTGCCTACTCTGCTTTGCCGTAACCCGCAAGCCAAGGAGTCCTTTTTATGGAAATGAAGTCGTACTACGAACAGCACAGCGAACTTCTTGCTATCGCTGGGCGATTGAGCAAGGCGATCGCCGGCAAACTCGCCGACACCGGTCCGGCCAAAGCCGCTTTTGACATCGTGCTGGAACTCGCAGCGAAGTTGAGCACGCATCTGGCCGCCGAAGACAAGTTTCTGTATCCGAAGATGAAGACCGTTGCCGGCGACGCGAGCAACGTTGCCGGCCGTCTGGAAACCGAAATGGGTCACATCAAGACCGCGTTCGGCGACTACCGGAAAAAATGGGGCACCGTCAACGCGATCCAGGCGAACGCCGCGGCTTTCTGTTCGGACACGAGCGGGCTGATCGCCGCGCTCGGCAAGCGCATCGACGTCGAGAACCGACAACTCTATCCGCTCGCCGCGAAAATCTGATCCTGCGGGCTCTACCGAATCCCGAGCCACAGAGGTGGTTCGGGATTTTTTTTAGCCAGGCTAGGCCGGCATCGGTTGCCCATCCTTCAGCCGCAGCCATCCGCGCGCGACTCGGTAGATGGCCCAGATCCCAAGCAAAAACATGCCGAGAATCCAGGTGAAGATGCCGAACACGATGACCGCAAGCGGAATCGAAATCAGCGCGACAACGATCGCCCATAGCAGTGCGAACCAGAACGTGCGGATCTGCCACGAGAAATGCGAGTCGAGCCAGGTGCCGCGTACATCACTGCGCTTCACGTAGTTGATGATGACCGCGATGATCGACGGCCAGCCGAAAAGAAACGTGCCGACGATCGTCGCGGCGCCAAACGCACCGATCACCAGGCTGACCGCATGCAACGCATAAACGACGTGCGTCACCGTGACGAGAGACGAAAGCGCCGGCTGGTTGCTGGGCGGATAGCCGGGTTGCGTTCCGGGACTGCTCATGGCGTCTCCTTGCGGCACAACGCGCGGAGCTTACGTCAGCAATGCGCGTGCCGGCCTCGATGCCCGGCACGCGGCGATGCCTATGCCATGAACCCGAGATTGTTCGGTGCGAAGTTCGGCAGATTGGGAAGAATGATCGGCAGATCGGTACCCGACACGCCCATCCACGTGGCAAACGTCGCCGCGTATTGCTCGACCGCGGTAGTCGGAATCAATCTGCCGTTGCCGGCGTCCTGCGAGCCATTGAGGGCAAGCTCGGGGTACGTGCCGAAAACGCGATTGCCGTTGACCGCGCCGCCGATCACGAAATGATGCGAACCCCATCCATGATCGGTGCCGTCGCCGTTCTCAACGAGCGTGCGACCGAAATCGGACGCGGTGAATGTCGTGACGCTTGATGCGATCCCGAGTTCGACCGTGGCTTGATAAAACGCCGCGAGCGCATCGTTGACCAGCGTCAGCAGTGCCGGATGCCCAGTGTCCTGCGCCGCATGTGTGTCGAAGCCGCCCAGCGACACGAAGAATACCTGCCGTCGCATGTTGAGCGCACCACGCACCGCGAGCATTCGCGCCGCCATCGACAGTTGCGACCCGAGTGAATTGTTGGCAGGAAACTGCGTCGTCAGTGGCGGTTGGGCCGCGAGCGCGGTGGCGAGTTGCGAATTGATCGTGATCGAACGATTGTTGACGTTGGCGAGTTCGCCTTCGAACAGATGAGTGCGCGCGCGCGTCAATGAACTGCGCAGCACGGCGCCGGACGTCGTTGAGCCAAACAGCGTTGGCGACGTGAGCGCGTTGAAGGCGACTGCGCCCGTGGTGGCATCAAACTGGAACGGCTGCACGGTTGTGCCGCTCAGGAATACCGCATTGCCGGAGGGTGACAAGCAGGTCAGCGCCGAGGTGGCGTTCTGGCTTGCAAGCAGATCGCCGATGCGGCCGCCCCAGCCGTAGCGCGCGCCTTCCGGAGCGGACGCCTGCCACACCGACTGCTGGTCGTTGTGCGAAAAAAGTTTCGGCGGCAGCGGTACCGACTTCGCCAGGTATTCCGTGCGATTGGTCGGCTGGATCAGCGGGCCAACGTTGGACACGATGGCGCAGCGGCCCTGATCGAACAACTGCTTGATTCCGGCGAGTTGCGCCGGCAATGCGAGTTGTTTTCCAGCGGGCAGCCCCGCGGTCGGCGCGAGCACCTGCAACTCTGCCGGCTGCCATGCGAGCGCCGGCCGGGCCTGCGCATACGGCGCGTACGACGCCGCGTCAAACGGCACGACAGTGTTGTGCGCGTCGTTGGCGCCGTACAGGAACACGCACACCAGCGCCTTGTAGTCGGCAGCCTGCCCGCTCGCCGCGCCGATCGATGCGAGATTCAGCGCAAACGGCGTCGCGACGCCCGCCATGGACAGCGCAGAAGCATTGCGGAGGAATTGACGACGGGATGCGTGGACTGAGTTCATTGCGGTTCTCCTATTCCCCTCTCCCCTCGTGGGAGAGATCTCAGCGGCGCCATCGCCGCGGGATTCGTGGCCAGGAACCGTATGCGTTGACCTGGGCTGGGGTGCACGAGGGGGCCGCCGAGCCCCCTCGTTCCGATCCTCGCAATTCCGATGTGACCGGTTTGTCTACGACTCAGTGGCAGTGACTCATCGAAGCCGAGGTTCATGGTTAGGGGCCAGGGGAGAGGGGTGAGGGGGATCTGCGGTCGGTTACTTCTGAACGATGTACTCGGGCGACGCCAGCGCGTGGAGCACCGCCGTGTAGACGCGGTTCTGCGGTCCATTCGTGCCGGTCGCACTGATGGAGTTGACCGCGTCGCGAATATCCTGCCGCTGCTGTGTTCCCATCTGGCCCGCCATCAGGCAAAGATTGACGCGATCGATCAACGCGTCGGCGTCGGCCGCGACCGCGATCTCCGGCGCGTAGTTTGGCCGCACGTCGCGCGGATTGCCGGTGCCGACGCCGTTGACAACGACCGACTGCATGAAGTTCGTGTAGCCGGCCACCGCTGTCTCGTGCGTGATCTGGAATTCCGGCGCGACCAGGTTTGCGTTCGCAATGCCGGTGCCGGGCGGCACATAGCCGGGACGGAAAAAGTTGAACACGCTCCCGGCGCGCATCGGTTGCTGGCCGAGCGACGTGGCGCTGTTGTCCAGATTGCGGATCGTCCAGTTGCCGGAGGTCGAGGTCGCGCCAAAGCAACGCGCCCAGTTGGAAAGACGCAGAACCGGCTCGCGCAGCTTGCCCCACTGCGGATCGGTGAGCTTCGCAGGATCGCGCGCGTCGGCATCGAGCAGAACGGCGCGAACCATCGCTTTGATATCGCCGCGCACACCGGCACCGTCGTTGATGCACGCGGTTGCCACGCGCTGTATGTACGCCGGGCTCGGATTGCTCGTCACGAGCCGCTGGATCAGTTGCCTGCCGACGTACGGACACAGATTCGGATGGTTGAACAGCGTGTCGAGCGCGATGCGCAGCGCGTCGGGCGCTAGCGTGTTGGCCGGAATCACGGTCGCAAGAAACGTCTTCGAGCCGGTCTCGTAGAACTGCGGATAGTTCTGCATCGGCTTGATATAGCGCTGCGGATCCGTCGCACCGATCTGACCGTTGAACGCCTGGTTTGACGTGGTGGGCGCGGCCCAGCTCCAGCCGGTGAAAACCTTCGCGAGTTCGGTGATGTCGTCGTTGGTGTAGGTCTCGCGTGGCTGCCCGCTGCCGTTCGTTTTCACGGTGCCGTCAAGATTGAGTTCGAGCAGGCCGATCGAGAAGAGCTGCATGACCTCGCGCGCGTAGTTTTCGTCCGGTACGCGTCCGGTGGCATCGGCCTTTTGATTGCGCAGATGGGACAGGTAGATGCCCATCATCGGATTCGTCGACACCGCTTCCAGCAGATTGCGGTAGTTTCCGAATGCGTGGGCGCCGAGGATGTCGAGATAGTTGGCAGTGCCGTCGGCGTTGCGCGCAAGCTCAGCCACATCGGCCGAGATCACGACGATCTCAGACAACGCGAACTTCACGCGCTGGCGCAGTTGATCCGGTCCGGCGAGCGCTTGTTGCCAGAATGAGTCCTGCACGAAGTTGAAGTTCTGGTTGAATAGCAGAGGGTCCACGAGCGGCTGCACGTAGGTCAAGTGTGGCGTTGCGGGCAGCGCGAACTGCTCGTCGATCCACGCGCTGTAACCAATCTGCTGAACGCGGGCGATGCTGGTGTCGTTGGGACCGAAGCTCGCCTGTGTCAGAAAGCGCGCCGCATCGGCACTCGACGGCGTTGCGGGGCTTGGGGCTGGTGCCGGCGCGGGAGCAGGGCTGCCGCCATTGCCTCCGCTGCCGCATCCCGCAATCAATGTTGTGGCTGCGAGCGCTGTGCTCACTACACACGCGCGAAACAGACCTGCGGCTTGCGTCTTCATCATGCCACTCCTCCAAGCAATGGCGGCGATTGTGTTCGTGCCGGCCCGCTCGTACGAAGCGGATTTACACGCCGAAACAGCGGTAGTGGCGCTGTTGCATGTAGCGCTTCAGTTGTTGACCGGGCAGCCGATAGCGCTCGCTCGGATATTTCACGAGGTCGCCCCCGTATGCGTTCGTTCGTCAGCGTCGACAAGCGCTTGTGACACCGAACCGAAAGGCGGCAAGGGGCTCATCGACGTAGTCATTCGTTGACGAGCGCAAGAATCTGCGCCCCGTAGTTTGCGAGCTTCTTTTCTCCAACGCCGGAAACCGCGCGCAGATCGTCAACCGAAGCCGGCTTCGCCCGCGCAATCGCACGCAGCGTTTCGTCATGGAACACCACGTACGCCGGCAAAGCGTGCTGGCGCGCGACCTCCGCGCGCCACGCGCGCAGGCGATCGAACAGCGCGGGGTCGACCGGGACGCCCGCACCATCGACGGCGCGCGGCCGATCCGCGCGCTTGCGTTCGCGCCGCGCGCCCGCCGGCTGTACGCGCACTTCGATTGCGCGGTGGCCTTTCAGCACCGCGCGACTGTCGGCCGTCAGCCGCAACACATTGAAGCGTTCGTGATCGACATCGACGACGCGCAACGCGACGAGTTGCCGCAACAGCAGCCGCCATTCGGCTTCGGGCCAGTCGGCGCCGATCCCGAATGTCGAGACCTTGTCGTGGCCGAACTTCGCCACCTTCTCGGTGTGCTTGCCGCGCAGCACATCGATGGTGTGGGTCGCCGCGAATGGAAAGCCGCTCTTCTGTTCGCAGCGATAGATGCAGGACAACAGCTTGCGCGCCGCTTCGGTCGCGTCCACGCGCTGCGGCGGCGCGAGGCAGTTGTCGCAATTGCCGCAAGGAGAGCTCGCTTCGCCAAAGTAGCCGAGCAGCCGCACGCGGCGGCAGTCGGCGGCTTCGGCCAGACCCAGCATCGCGTCGAGCTTCGCCGCCGACAGACGTTTGTACGTCGCGTTGGCTTCCGATTGCTCGATCAGGCGGCGGTTCTGCACCACGTCGGCCAGCCCATAGCTCATCCACGCATCGGCGGGCAATCCGTCGCGCCCCGCGCGACCGGTTTCCTGGAAATAGCCTTCGATGCTTTTTGGCATATCCAGGTGCGCAACAAACCGCACGTCGGGTTTGTCGATTCCCATGCCAAACGCGATCGTCGCCACCACGACCACGCCGTCTTCGCGCAGAAAGCGGTTCTGGTTTGCGGTGCGTACCGATGCGTCGAGTCCGGCGTGATAGGGCGCCGCCGGGATGTCGTGCGCGCGCAAATGCGTAGCAACTTCATCGACCGTATTGCGCGCGAGGCAGTAGACGATTCCGGCGTCGCCCGCGTGTTCGGTGCGGATGAAGTCGGCGAGTTGCCTGCGACCGTCGTTTTTCGCGACGATGCGGTAGCGGATATTCGGCCGGTCGAAGCTGGAGATAAACTCGCGCGGCGCGACCAGCAGGCGCGCGATGATCTCGCGCCGCGTCGGCACGTCGGCGGTGGCGGTCAGTGCGATGCGCGGCACATCGGCAAACCGCTCGCGCAGCAGCGACAGCTGGCCATATTCCGGGCGAAAGTCGTGTCCCCATTGCGACACGCAATGCGCTTCGTCGATCGCAAAGAGCGCGAGCCGGCTTTCATCCAGCAGCGCGAGCGTTCGTTCGGTCAGCAGGCGCTCGGGCGCGATGTACACGAGGTCGATCTCCGCGCGCCGGACGCGCGCTTCGATCTCAGCAGCCGCTTTCGCGCTCAGCGTCGAATTCAGGAACGCCGCGCGCACGCCCAGTTCGCGCAGCGCCGCGACCTGGTCTTGCATCAGCGCGATCAGCGGAGAGATGACGACGCCCACGCCGTCGCGCATCAACGCGGGAATCTGATATGTGATCGATTTGCCGCCGCCGGTCGGCGCCAGCATCAGCGCGTCGCCGCCGGTGAGTACATGATCGATGACCTCGCGTTGCTGTCCGCGAAAGCTGTCGAAGCCGAAGACGTTCTTGAGCAGCGAAAGCGCGGTGGGCGCAGCCATCAGTCAAGCGTAGCTCGACCGATGGTCGCGCCGCAGCGCCGGGGCGGAGAAGTCCGCGCCGGCGCCTGAGGCCTCACTTGGTCATGCAGACGTTGTCGATGAACAGTTGCAGGCCGCCGATCGAGAAGGTCTCGATCTTGCCCTGGGTGGCGTGCAATTCCAGCGTGCCGCGGTTGAAGCCCGTGCCCTCCGCGGTGCTCGTCATATTGACGACGATGGCAGCGCGGCCGGCGCCGCTCTTGCCGATCACCTTGCCGTTGGCCTGCAACAATCCGCCGTCGACAACGTGCTTCTCGCCGTTGACCTCGAGGTTGCTCAACAAACCACCGAGGTTTTCGGCGAAGTTCAGCCTGACCTTCTTCACCGGCGCCTGCGGCGTGACCTGCGCGTTGATCAGGTACATCCGCAGTTCCGGCGCCGTGCCGTCGGCAATTTTCGTGTTGGTGACCTGCGCGAACTGCTGATCCGCGCCGGAGGGCTGCTTCTTGTCGACGTGAAACTCCTTCAGCGCGATGACCGAGTGTTTGGCATTGACCGAATCTCCAATGTGGAACTTGGAGTCCGCCGGGAGGTCGGCAAAGTCGTAGCACTCCCGCTTCGCGGCGCCACCGCCTTTCTTTCCGGCACCACCTTTCTTCCCGGCCGGTTCTGCTTCGGTCGACACGGTTGACTTTGGCTCGGCACCCAGAGCGGGCGAAGCCAGGCAGAGAACGCCTAGAGAGCCGATGACTGCTCTTGCGACGGGATTCATTGCAAATTCCTTTCAGGTTTCGAGCGAACGATGGGTGATTGAGGTCTGCGTCGCGCACCTTGACCGGTCAATCGATTGCGACGCAGGTGAGGAGGCGAGCGTAGGGGCGCGGCGCGCGAAAGAACTCCGCGTTCGCACCCGGATTTGTTGATGCGCTACCTAGTTTTCTGCGGTTTGCCGAAGACTCGACAACTTGACGAGCGCCTGTGCGCGCGATGCGACGCCGAGCTTCGCAAGCACGCTCGCAACGTGGTGCTCGACAGTGCGCTCCGAACGATGCAGGCGCTGCGCGATCGCAGCGTTCGAGAGTCCCTGACAAAGCAACTCCGCAATGTCGTTCTCGCGGCGCGTAAGGCCGAATTCATTGCCGCGCGCATGCGCATACGGACCGCGCTCGATGCCACGCACGCCTTGCGCGCGCATGCGCGTGCGCGTCGCCGCGACCGCCCGCTCCGCGCCGAGTGCGTCAAACAGGCGCGCCGCTGCGCGCATGTCGTCTTCGTCACCAAACGCCAGCACCAGCGCCCGTTCAAACGGATTGTTCAGGCGTTCCCACTCTGCTGCCGCCGCGGCACGATCTCCCGCGAGTTCGTGTTCGCTAGCGGACTGCAAAGCGCTGTCAAACCGTGGTGGCGTTGTTCCCAGCCTTGCGAGCCACACCAGCAACGGCCCAGCGAGCCGGCCGTCTTGCGCCGCCAGCGCTTCGGCCAATCCGAGCCTCGCCACATCGATCGCCGCCGCGAGATCACCGCGCAGCCATGCCGCTTCCACACAATGCGCCGCGATTGCCGGCGGTTTGTGTTCAACCTGCAGCGTGCGCAGCTTGGTTTGGGCTGCGCGCCAGAAGTCGTCCACATCACCTTGTAGCGCGACCATCTCACGCGCTGCCACCGGCAGGTCAGCCCGCCGCAGCTGCTGCCGGCGCAGTGCGTATTCGCAGGTCAGGCGTACCAGCGACGACACATTTGGCGCAGTCGCGCACCGCGCGTACTCCTGTTCAGCTTCATCCCAGCGACCGAGATTGACGAGCAAATAAGCGCAACGGAAACGCAGACTGAGCGCGTAACCGTCAAGATCGCGCGCCTCGCAATAGGCGATGCCGCGGCGGCCGACGTCGAGCGCGAACGCATGATCGTGATAGATCACCGCGGTGGTCTGAAGGCTGACGAATGTCTCCGCTGCCAGGCCTTCGAAGCGCGAGTCGATGGCCAGCGCGAGCGCTTGCTCGAGCTGCACGCGCGCCTGCGCTTCGTTCCCCTTGTACAGCTGTGCGGCCGCATGGCGATTCAGCGCCAAGGCCAGCGCTGCCGGATCGCCGCATGTCCGCGCCAGGCGCACCGCGCGCGCCCCCCAGTCGATCGAAGTGTCGAAGTCGGATAGCAGACAGTGAACATGCGACAGGCTGGCGTACGCCTTGGCCAGTTCACCAGGTTGTCCCAGAGGCTCAAGCACATCGACGGCGGCGTGTGCGAAGCGCAGGTACTCGCGCTTGTCGCCGCTGGACTGCCGATGCAACACACCCAGCATGCGCAGGTTGACACCCTCGCGCAGTCGATCGCCGCCGGCACGGCGCAGCGCCAGCGCTTCCTCGCGCACGGCGATCGCCTCCGGCAGTGCGCCGGTCTTCTGCAATTCGTCGCCGGCCGCTTCCAGCAAGTCGGCGCGCAACTCTGCATCCAGATCCGTCGTCGTCGCGAGCGCGCGCCGGTACAACGAGGCCGCCTCGCGGTGCGAGCCGAGCCGCGCCGCCTCAGCGGCCGCGCGCGGCGCCAGCTCACGCACATCGTCGCGTCGCCCGGCTGCGATCGCGTGATGCACCAGGCGTGTTAGCGCGCTGGTGTCGGTGTTCGCGTGGCGCAACGCCTCGAGCAACTGCGCATGCAGTTCGGCGCATCGATCGGTGGGCAACTCACGTTCGATGCACTGGCGCGCGATCTCGTGACGAAACGCCAGCCAACCATCCTCGGAGCGCAGCACGCCGCCGCCGCTCGCTGCGCGTACGGCCGCATCGGCGCCGGGCAGCAGCACATCGACGATCGCGCGTTCCAGCCGGCCGGGTTCGATCGCGACCAGTTCCACCAGGCGCCGCGCCGGCACGCCCAGATGTCCGACACGCGCCAGTACCGCATCGCGCACGGACGCGGGTATGGCATCACCGGGCGCGGCCAGCAATTCCGTGACGTAGAACGGATTACCGCCCGTGAGCCGGTGCAGTTCGCCCGCGGTGCGGCCCATGAACCAGCCCGCCTCGCGCGCCAATTGATCGACCGCGCCGCGCGACAACGGCGCGAGCGGGAGCCGGCGCGTGAACGCCGCCGGCAAATCGCCGAGCACACGGCGCAGCGGGTGGTCGAGATCGAGTTCATCGTCGCGCAGCGTGACGATCAGCAAAGTCCGCGTCTGGTCGATGCGACGGCCCAGGTACTTGATGAAATCGAGCGTTGCTTCGTCGGCCCAGTGCGCGTCCTCGATCACCAGCAGCACCGGGCGCGTGCGGTCGCGCAGGAAACCGAGAAAGGCCGGGAACAGACCGTTGTACGTGCTGCCCGCGTGGACTTGCGCGGCCAGTCCGGGTGGCAGCTCGGACGCGATATCACTGATCGGGCCGAGCGGCCGCGGTGTGAACAGGGCCTCGCAAGCGCCCCAGTACATCTCGGCGCGGTCGCGCTGGCCCTCGACGAACTGACGCGCCAGCGACGTCTTTCCCACCCCGGCTCCGCCGAGCACGAGCGCGCACGCACCGCGACCGCCGCTGGCCACGGCATCGAACAACGCGGCCAGTTGCTGCAATTGCGGTTCGCGCTCGAGCAGTGTCACTCGTGTGTCGAAAGGCGGATTGGCCAGTGTGTCGTTCCCGCGGAAGCGGGAACCCAGGGTCTTCGCGGCGAAAGACGCTGGATCCCCGCTTTCGCGGGGATGACACCTCTTCAATACCAGAGCGCTTTCGGTGCCGAAATGACCTACTTCCGCGCGGCGGATGAGTCTCGCTCGCCGCCGAAAACCTCGACCAGGCGCCACACGTTCAACGGCAACAGCAGCGCGTGCAGGATCAGTACCGGAAACAGGTGTCCCGTGGCGGCATAGGCGATGAACATCAGGTTGCTGGCGATCGCCACCGAGCGCAAAGCAGTGATCGAGCGGACGTAGAACGTGACGAAGACAAGCCCGGCTGCCGCATAGCCCAACAGTTCTGCGAGGTCCACGTTCATGGCCGAGCAGTTCTTGCCGACTACCGGTTCAATCGCGCTAGCGGATACATCCGAAACCGCAGCCGGTCCCACAGCGTCGCTCGCCTGCGCCGCCCGGCGACGATGCCGGCCAGGGCGTCCGCGGCATGGTCGACTTCATCGAGCGTGTTGTACAGATAGAAGCTCAGCCGGCAACTCGCGTCGATGCCGAGCGCACGGTGCGCGAGCGCCGCGCAGTGACAACCCGCGCGCGCTTCGACGCCAACACCGTACAACGCCCGCGCCAGATCCATCGGATCGAGCCCCGCGACATTGAACGCGACCAGCGAGGTCCGCTCCGACGCGTCGCGTGGCCCGTAGATCGTGATCCCGGGAATCGCGCCGAGCCGATGGAGCGCTCTCGCGGTAAGCCGCCGGTTCCATGCGGCCACGCGGCCCATCGCACACTCGACGGCGGGGCGTTCGATGCGCTTGCCGGTCATGAAGTACGCCGGCCGCTTCGGCGTCAACGCCAGGTCAAGCAAGAGGCGCAGCGCTTGCGCCGAGACGATCGTGCCGAGGATGTTCGGCGTTCCGGCCGCGTACTTCCATGGCAGCGCGTTGTAGCCGACCCGATCGGCGAACACCTGCGCTTCGGCGACCATGTCGCCGCCGTAGAGAAACGGCAGCGACGATTCGAGCAGATGCTCCTTCGCGTACAGCACACCCACGCCGAACGGTGCCAGCATCTTGTGAAACGAGAACGACAGGTAGTCGACGTCAAGGTCCTGCACGTCGACGAACGTGCCCGGCACGAGTTGCGCGCCGTCGACCAGCAAGTAGGAGCGACGTTCGCCGCCCGGCTGCTGGTAGCGGCTTGCATTGGCGAGCGCGCGGATAGTGGCTATCGGGTTCTTCGTACCGAAGAAATTGGACGCTCCGGTGCAGCAGACTAGCTTGGTTCGCGTGTCGATCAGCGACGCCAGATGGCTCAGGTCGAGCTCGCCGGTCAGCGGATCGAAGCGAGCAAGTCGATACTGCACCCGCCGTCCCAGCTTCGGCAGGATGTCCTTGCACATCGCATACCAGGGAACGTAGTTCGAGTTGTGCTCCATCATCGTCGTGACGACGTTGTCGCCGTCGCGAAACTCGGTGAGCATCGAATACATGACCGCGTTGTGCGCCTCGGTCGCGTTGCGATAGACGACGATGTTGCGTCGGCTCGGCGCGCCAAGGAAGCTCGCGATCGTGTCGTACGAGTCCTCGAAGAGTCGAGTCATCGCTTGCGACGCGCCGGATTGACCGCGGTGCACGTTCTCGTACCCGGGCGCGAGCGAGCGGTACAGCTCGAGCAGTTCGCGCGGCGGCTGCGTGCTGGCCGCGTTGTTGGTGACGATGCGGCCCTGTTGCGGAAAGAGGAAATGTTTGCGGATCGCCTTGACGTCCCACGCGCCCGAATTCATGGCGTTCCCCCCGGGTGGCGGCGTCGGCGCGAAGCAACGACGGGCTCGCAGGCGTTCATCGCATCACCTATGGTGAGGCGCATGCGCCCGCTCACTTGTCGGACACATCGATGGTCACACCCTCGAGCGCGACCGGCGCCTTGGCAACCTGCGAGAACGCGTCTCGAATCTCCTCGAAGGTTCCCAGCTTGATGTCTTCGAAATCACCCCAGCGAAGTTGCGGCGGCAATTCGTTGTAGATCTCGCGTTCCGTGGCCAGACATCCGACCGCCTGCTGCCCGATGCCCTCGCCCCCGGCGGCCACCTTGAAACCCTGCGCGCCGGGAAGCACCAGCGGCGTGTTGGCCTCGACTCGCGGGTCGCGTGTGAAACGGTTCGGAAAGATGCGCTGGATCTTGCCGGTCGAAGGGCTTTGCACGTAGCAGTACACATAGGCTGCCTGCGCCGTGCTCAGCGTCAGCTCGATGGGATCGTCCTTGCGATAGCGGGTCTTTGAAACTTGGACCGAGACCTTGATCTCCTTGGCGGGGACCTCGGCCACCGGCGCACCCGCGGCGTCGGTCCTGCCATCGGCCGTCTTTTCAGCAACGAACGGTCGCTGCGGCGGCACCGGAATCGCACGCAGCAGGAAGGCCTGCCAGACCTCGAAGTCAGGCTCGCCTGCCGTGCGTGTGCCCACCGCTTGCCGATAGGCGGCCAGGGCCGCGCTGTACGCCGCGTTGGGCTTGCCGTCCATCGGGCCGTCGTAGAACTTGCGAAAACGAAGCTGCTCCTGAAAGAAGCGGGTCGTCTCCGCGCTGCCCTGCATCGACAGGAACCAATCTTCCATCTCACGCTGGACCTCCGGGTGGCGCAAGTCCAGGTTCAGGCACGACCAATAGGGAAGGCGCAACAGCTTGCCGGTGAGCTCGATCGCGGAGAGCTCGACCATGTTGCGCAAGGACTGTGCGACACCCTCGTTGCGGCTAACGACGAAGCTGAAGCTCAGGCTGCTGTTGCGAATTTGCGCCAGGCCGTCACCGGTGCTCGTCTCATCGCGGCTGACGACGACGGTGTTCTTCGAACTCGCGCCGGGCATCAGGCTCAGGTCCGCGGTCGAGATCACGCTCGCATCGAAACCCATCACCGAGGATTGCCGGGTCCGATTGAAGCGCACACCGAACAGCGGCCCGGTGATGGCCGAGACCAGCGAGGCACCGAGCCCGGCCTGCTGGCGCGACACGTCCTCGTCGAACTGGGTGATCGAGCCGCGGATGTCGTACTGTGGCACGACCTTGAACTCGTTCAGCCGCTGGGCCAGCGACAGCAACTGCACGATGTTCTGGTTGTCCTGGCCAAAGGTCACGAGCCGCACACCGCGGCTCTTGCGCGTCATGTCGGCAAAGGCCGACACCATCATGTCGCGCGTGCCTGCGCCGAGCCGGCGCGACTGATCCTGCATCTCCTCGATCATCATGCTCACGTCACGCACGCCGAAGCGATACAGCATGTCGTCCATGCAGCGCAGGCCGTCGGCGAAGTGCGTCAGGTTGCGCTGGGGCACAGCTTTCGGGCCGACGGCCGTGGGCTGCACCTGGAGCGCCCGCGGCGTCTGCGGCGCGGCGCATGCGGTCAACGCGAACGCGACGCTGGCGGAAATGAGTCTGGGCATGAACATGAGACTGACCTCGTTGAACTGGAATGCACTCGAGCGACAGCGGGCGCGCTCGCGCCTATTGGTGCAGGTCGCCGGTGGCGTGCGCCACTGGCGACCTGCTTCGCGATCAGCGCGCGATGGAAAGCGGCCCGCCGATGATTCCGGTCTGGATCGCGAACGTGAAATGCGTCAGGGTCACGTTGGCGTTGTCCTTGCTGCCCACACCACCATTGAGCACGATGACCGGTTGGCCGGCCACGGTATCCACGTCCGAAGCCGACAACCCGAGCGACGAAGCCTCCGTCTGATCCTGATTGTTGGTCCGCGTGGTCACCGTGGCGGAGTTGACCTTGGCGAACTCATAGTCCTGGCCTCGGACCAGATTGACGACCGAGTCGGTGCTGCCGACGCTGACGCCGTTGCGGGTGCAGATGTCCTTGCCGTCGGGAGTGCCAGGGGCACCGGGCGCGCGGACCACGTACGTCGAGAAGTTCGGGGTGTTGCACTCCAAAACGACGGTGATGACATTCGCCTTCGAGCACTTGAAGCGCCCGCCGTCAATGGCGCCCGTGTAGCCGGCGCGGCAGACCACGCCGCTGGCAGGTCCACCGGCGGCAATGGCGTGGCTGATGGCGGGGGTTGCGAGGCTGCCGGCGGCAACGGCAGCGGCGATGATGCTCTTGGTCAGAAGCAGGGTCTTGAGGGATTTCATGATGAGTTTCCTTTGAAGTTGAAGTTGAGGTCCGTTTGTTGTGCCCCGCGGTTTCGGCGCGCCGTCACGCGGTGTCACAGGCAAGACGTACGAAGCGCGAGTCGCGCTGGAACAGCGCGCAGTACCCAAATTGCTTGGGCCCGGTACCCATTTTTCTGATCGCCTCGGCGGTGGGCAGCGAAGGGCGAGCAGCGAGACGCTGCTCGCTCATCCCTTCGGTGCTGTGCGGGCGCGGCGCGCGGCCGCTGGAAAACTCGCGATCTGCAACCCGCCTAAGGCCGGCACTGATTGATGCCGCCCAGCGGCTTTCTGCACTTCTGCGAGCCAGTGCAGTCGTTGTCGTCCTTGCACGCGCATTCACCGCGCTCGCATTTGCCTGAGCGACACTGATCGTCCTTGCTGCACCTTGCGCCGAGAGCGCGGTCGTCGCGACCGCGCAGCGCCGCATCGACAAAGCGGCTGGCGGCCGCTTCCGATTCGCAAAAAGACTGCGCGTCGTTGCCCATGCGATAGACGAGGTCGTTGGCGAGCACGGTAGGCGTTGCATCGTCGTGCCCCTTCATGCTCGGCATGCCGTTGGCATGCGCCTCCTCGTGCACGAGGGTATTCACGAGGTCACACTGTGAGAGCCCAAGGCCGACGTGGTTGTAGTAGCAGACGTTGACGCGATTGCCCACGCCGCCGTGCGCATGACCGCCTTTGCCGCTTTTGTTGACGCATGTGCGCTTGTCGTCGATGCATTCCACCGTCAGGCGGCCCCACTTCTCCTTCATTTCGTCGCGCTGCTTCGAGGTCAGATAAGTCATCGGGTTGATGATCTTCGACTTGTTCCGGGCTACAAAGCGGTACGCCTCGGTGATTTCAGCGGCGGCGTCGGCATCGCACTTCACGACCTTGAAGTCGTCCGCGTGCGCGGCCGGCAGGATGGCGGCAACAAGACACGCCGCGATCAGAATTTGTTTACGCATGGGTTCCCTCTGTTCTCTTCCGAACTGCCATGGATGCGGCAGATGGGAGCAGGCTAGGTGCGCGCTGCGCGGGGCAAATCCGCACTGGCACGCAGATTTGCCGCTAGGCCACCTAGATTTCTGCGGTTTGCAGAAGATTCGACAGCTGCGCCGCTCAACTGCCGGTGCAACACGCGCGCGCTAGCCCGGATATTTTACGAGGGACGCGGGATTGGCGCGGATGCATGCGGGATGCGGATTGCGCGAGACGGCCGCAGCAAAGGCCCGTAGGCCTTTGCGAGGAGTTAAGCGCAAGTCCGCGCCTGCAGGCGCCG